>Ga0315906_10006730_pt1 | contig 14165 bp, 11 predicted proteins | sample LakEriMetagenome_4_FD_203526 | JGI IMG/M metagenome (GOLD analysis project Ga0315906, IMG submission 203526) | Freshwater fungal communities from buoy surface, Lake Erie, Ohio, United States - Buoy 2 MA122 | ecosystem: Environmental > Aquatic > Freshwater > Lake > Lake biofilm | place: USA...
ATATCGTTGACCATTAATTGCAGGAAACAGGTTCCGCTGTTTAATTTTATTTTGTTCAGGTCAATACGGAGCTGATGTTCCCCGGCTGAATAATTCCCGGGTCTCATTTTGAATAATTCTTTTCCTTCCAGGGATACTAACCGCAATGATATACGGGATGTCTTTTCAAGTTTAACAGACACATTTAAAAATTCACTCACCGGATTTGGATAGAGCTTTACGGATGTTTCAATGAATTCCGGCGCACTGATCGTGGTGGTGGCACTGATGTTCCAGATAATATTGTAGGTGTGTAATTGAGGATGATTATCTGACCTTGAAAAAGGGATGGTATCTGTTACGTTATACTGGACCGTATGGCTGGATGAACTTAATGTATTAGTATTTATGCTGATGCTATCTGTATTATTTGAAATAACCTGTCCGTTCAGCAGCCAGGTTCTTTTGAGTGTGTTTGGTTCGGGAGCGAGATTCGTTACTTTAAACTTAACATTTCCACTTTTTGGTATGGAGGTTGTATTGCCCGGAGAAAAAGACTCGATGGGATTCGTCAGTGTATGGATCCTCTCAATAAAGTTTTCAATACAAACGGCACAGAAAGGCCGGAAGAGTAATTCCATTTCACAGGTGCCTGAACTGGGTTTGAACCAAGAGGCATCTCCTGAATGAGGAAAAATATCTATATCGCTTAGCTCAAGCCAATTTTTCCAGCCTACGATTGATGGATTGTTTTGTCTGGTCATATTGGGCATTTCACGCGCGAATTGGGCCCCGACCCAGTATTCATCTGCCAGTTTCGCAAAAGAATGTCCAATCTCATGGATCATGATCTCCGCTGCATTGTTGTTGGATGTTGCCGTAGCATATGTGCCTCCGGAACCACCATAAAAACCGGTATTCCCAATAATTAAAGCCTGATCGTACATGGGTACATTTGAAGCAAGTACGCTATTGATCAATGCATAATTACCTGGTACTACGAGCCGGTGAATACCACCTACATCAAAACGAGTGCCGAAGTAATTATTGGGATTGGAAATGGGGTGTGTTGTAGCGGAAGGACAATCGCTGGCAGTCAGCGGATGCTTGATACCGCTTTCTGCTGAAATGACTTTGATGGCAAGGACATTAAAATATTTTTTGTATCGGTTGAGCGGAAATTTACCAAACATCAAATTATTGATGTTCTCTACATCCTGAAGATATTTATTCATCTCACCGGCGGTATAACCATCCCCGAGATATACCAGATTGATGCGTTTATCAGCCGGGCCGTTGAATAAAATGGTATCCACATCAAAAGTCTGAGCATGGGTCGTGCTGAACATTGTAAAGCAAAACAATGAAAGCAAATTCAATAGTTGATATTTATATAATTGGAAGATCACTTATATGCTGCTTGTATCTCATCAGTTTTTTGTATGAATATTTGTTCGGTTTTTCCTGATAAAGCTAAGGTGTCTATCTGAATTATTTTCATTTGTTTAACCCAGGGCAAACGTAAAGGGATCTGCGTTTGATGAATGACTGAAGCATGTTGTTCAATTCGGCCATTCTCAGTGAATGACTCACTTCTGAAGATAAAAGGATTGGCTATGTGGCGGCAATAAAGGATTCGTTCTCTTGCGTCCATGAGACAGATCTTCCAGCTTCCGGCAGTTTCTTTAGCTGTATGATCATTCTCTGTAAATTTTAATTTCCCATTGCTGATTTGATATTGCACGATCTGCGTATTGATACGATGTTGAATGGTGTCTTTTTGTGCTTGTATTGTAATGTACAGAATCTGGCTTGACCTTTTCAACAGATCTTCATTATCGTAATTGAAAACTGGGATGATTTTGTTTGAGCAGGCAGATAGTATGAACAAGATAATAGAGAGAGATGTCCAAAAGGAGTTCACTTTATTTTCTTTATGCGTCAAATTGTCTTGTGTTTATAATTTATTTATCTGCTCCTCGAAAAACGGTCAACCCAACAACGACCAACGATTTAAGGCATTCCCGGAGGTACCACCGGCTCTTTATCCTTAAAAGGCATCGGCATTGGCGCCTGACCATCTTCGAGTTTTTGTTTGAAGACTTTATCGATATGCATCCATTGACCGTTCTTCCATACAAACCCTTCATAATCGCCGTCCGGTATGAGCGTGTATTTTTTTTCCGGCTCGTTGGTCTCCGAAATAAGATGGTCAAATAAGATCATATCCATCTCTTCATCAAACTGCACCCTGGCACGTCCGTCGTTCTTATACTCCAGTAAAAATCTGTTCTGTGAAGGCCTTGGTATAGAATCTTCGGCATAGGAGAAGACGTTCTTTAAACCGAATACCGGTTCATTCCAGTCATTAAACGACAGGACCTCGATCCATTTACGGGTTGTTCGGGCGTTATGCTCATCAAATCCAATGAGGGTATAATATTTTTTCCCCTGATATTCTTTTTGAATGATACGATAATAAATGGCGCCGATCCATCCACCCGAATTGGCAATCGTATCCATAGCTCGATCAGTAAACTCACTCACATCACGCAGGGGGTATATTTTCATCGATCCGTCGGTTGTCTTCATCTGAATGACACCTTTTTGGCGACAATAATTTTCATCTTTAACCAGATGCCAGGTAAAGATCCGGAAGCTGCTGTCGGGGGCAACTAATTTGGATACGGTCTGCAATGAATCAAAACTAAATTCAAAGGAGTTTTTTATTTTAAGTGACCGAACTATGATCTTTATAAAATGACTGTCGCATCGCATACGCTCTCCCGGATCTTCGCTGTTGATCATTAAGAAACTGAAATATTTGAGTGAGTCTTCTTTCGTGCGTAAAACTTTTAAATCTGCCGAGTCGATCTTTTGTGCGAACGTAATGACAGCGTAAAAACATAAAGACAGTATGATAAGAATTCTCTTCATCTCTAAAATTAGTGATCCTGTTGTTTTTTGACGATATCTTCTGCAAATGCTAACAAATCTTTATAGGTGGCATTCACCGTATGTGCTTCCGGTTTTTCTTCCGGTCGGGTAGGGAGGTAGACGGTATAAGCTCCGATATTCTTCCCAAACCACATATCGCCGGGCATATTACCTACCATAATAGATTTTGAAAAATCAATTTCGGGAAACATATCCTTTGCCTGAAAGGCCATGCCGCTGTTGGGTTTTCTGTTGGGATCTTTGTTGTCTATAGCTGTGCAATAAAATACATGATCGATATGACCGCCATTCTCTTTGATTGTGTTACACATGTTATCTGTGATGCGGTTAAGCTCAGCTTCTGTCATCAGTCCTTTTGCCACACCACGCTGATTGCTGACAATAACTATACGGCCAAATAAAGGGCGTAGCATACGTAATGCGTCCAATGTGCCTTCCCTGAAAATAAAATCCTCCCATTGCTTCACATAATCACCAACCACATCCTGATTGATCACGCCATCTCGGTCCAGAAACAGTGTCCAGCTTTGATCGATCAGCGGTAGCTCATTGATAGTGACAGATGTATGTTGCATATCAGATGGTCAGTAATTGTTGTGCGCGTTCATAATCTTCCGGAATGCCAATATCAATAAAGAAAGCATCACTCACAAATCCCTGCATGGATTCTTTTTCAATATACTTTTCCAGATAGTCTTTTTCAAAAGAAAATACGGCGGGGAAATGATGCTGCAGAAAAGCATCTTTATTTAAAATATAAATACCTCCGTTGATCAGTCCTTCCGAATAATATTTTTTTTCCTCAAATCCCGTCACGATATTTTTTTCATTGATCCTCACAACACCGTAACGTTCGAAATTCGTCATGGGTTTCAATGCCAGCGTACAATTGGCAGCAGCATGTACATGTTCTTCTGCCATTTTGTGGAGATCAACTTCAAAGATTGTATCACCATTCACAATAACTACCTGCTCTTCTTTTACTGAGGACATTCCAAGCTGAATGGCCCCGCCTGTTCCTAAAGGCGATTCTTCAATAGCGAAATCCGCCTGCATTTGCGGATAATTGATTTGGATATGATGAATGATGGCTTCAGATTTATAACCAACTGAAAAAACAAAATGTGTTATCCCGTTTTTTTGAAGATAATGAATAACATAATCCAGGAAAGGCCGCTGATTCACCGGTGCCATGCATTTCGGCAGATCACTCACTACGGAGCGGAGACGTGTCCCTAGCCCACCTGCTAATATGATGGCTGTTTGGATGCGCATTTATTTGCCCGTTATATGGAAATATTTTTCTTCGACCAGCTGACAAATGATATGTCCGATCAGGATATGGGTCTCCTGAATTCTCGGGGTATCATTGGAAGCGACATTGAAGAGATGATCACTCAGATCTTTCATCGTGCCGCCTTTTTCACCGGTGAGTCCGATCGTGATCATTCCTTTTTCTCTGGCCACTTTAAAGGCCTCTACAATATTTTTTGAATTACCTGATGTAGATATACCCACCAGCACATCACCCGCATTGCCGATGCCCTTTACCATACGCGCATAGACCACATCATAGCTGTAATCATTGGCAACGGCTGTGAGGTAGGAGGTGTTTACATGCAGCGCTTCTGCAGGCAAAGCATCCCGATCGGTATAAAAACGTCCGCTGAATTCTGCTGCCAGATGCTGTGCATCCGCTGCACTGCCACCATTACCGCAGAATAAAATTTTTTTGCCGTTTTTGAATGCATCGGTTATGATATTGCTCACTTCATCTAACTGATGGAGCATATTTTCATTCGATAATAAATGTTGCTTTACCTCAATGGATGAGCTGATGATATGTTTGATTTTGTCCATGTGTATGTTTTATTTTCCGGCCGTCCAGCTGTTCAGACCTGTTTGTGTAAAATGATAGGATCGGCAAATGCCGCCGAAAGATTCCAGAGCTTTGATAACGGCATATCGCGTAATGCCCGGGCAATAGAAGATCATAAAGCCGCCCCCGCCCGCACCAGAGATCTTTCCGCCTGTTGCGCCACATTCGCGGGCGTGGGCGTAGATCTCTTCTATGCGACTGTTGCTGATATGATCAGCCATCTTCCGTTTCTGCTCAAAACCGTAATCCAGTATTTCGCCTAATGCATCGAGTTTCCCTTTTAATAAAACTTCCTTCATCATATGCGCCTGCTCTTTGAGTTGATGCATGGCGTCAATACTTTTTTCTTTTTTCTCCGTCACATTCTTTTGCTGCTCCTTAATGATGGTCGCTGAATCCCGACTCGAATCGGTATAATACAGCAATAAATTATTTTCCAGCTCATCCAGATACTCCTGACGGATACGCAGCGGATTCACAATCACCTGATCATCTTTATAGAATTCCATGAAGTTCACCCCGCCAAATGTGGCCGCATACTGATCCTGCCGTCCGCCGGCCAACTGCAAATCCTTTCGTTCGATCTCATACGCATAATGCGCAATATCATATTCACCGAGAGGTAGTTTGAGTAATTCATTGAACGCACCCAGAATGGCGACCATCATCGTCGAAGATGTACCCAATCCGCTTCCGGCAGGTGCATCGGAATAGGTCGTCAGACGAAATCCTTTATACGGCCAGCCATGATCTTTCTGCAAACGGTTGTATACACCTTTGTGCAAGTCGAGCAGACCATCGATCGGCAGCTGTTCATTAAAGGGAAGGATGCATTGTTCGTTCCTGTCTTTCGCTTCGAGTATGATCTGCTCATCGCCTGTCAGTTCAAGATGCGCATAAGCATAGAGTGATATAGAAGCATTTAAGATCGCTCCGCCATACAGATCACAGTACGGACTGACATCCGTACCACCGCCGGCTAATCCTATACGTAAGGGAGCTCTGCTTCTGTAGATCATGAACGAATAATCTTAAGTCGCAAATTTACTTGATTTGGTTTTATCTTTTTATGGTTAGAATTAGGGCTGTCAGGGGAAAGAATATGATGTAAAGATTTCTAAATCAAGAATCTGCCCTTTTTAAGTTTGATTATCTCACACAAAGGCGCCAAGAGGCAAAGACCGCTAAGAGCGTCATGTTGAGCGATAGCGAAACATCTGATTAATCGAAGCGTTCTCCATCAGGAGATCCTTCGCTTAGGCTCAGGATGACGCAACCCCGACACCCCGACACCCCGACACCCCGACACCTCGACACCTCGACACCTCGACACCTCGACAACAATGACAACTTCTATCTGTTCATTACATCTAGAATCTCTTCACACATCTTCCCCCAACTGTATTTGATCTTTTCTTCTTGAATCCCCGGAATAAATTTCCCCGTACCCACTTCCATCATCTGCTGCATCGCATTGGCAATCGATGCCGGATTCGGTTCGCAGACCAGTCCCACTTTACCGTGAGGAACCATATCGGGTAATGCGCCCACCCGTGTCACGATCATCGGTATATCAAAATGATAGGCGAGGGGAGTGACGCCGCTTTGTGTAGCATGTTTATAGGGTTGTACCACGGCATCTGACGCGCAGAGATAATATCTGACATCACTGTCGGCAATGAAGTCGGTTTTAAGAATTAAATGATCTTCGATCTTCAGCTCTTTTATCTGTTGCTCATAGCCCGATCGGTCTTCATAATATTCTCCGGCAATTAAAACTTTAAACGGATGATTTGTTTTTTGTTTCAGTAACGCGGTTGCTTCGAGTAACCAGTCGAGTCCTTTGTACTTGCGGATAAAACCAAAGAATAAAAAGATGAATGCATCAGCTTTTATGTGTATTTGATCTCGTGCGATCTGCTGATCGACTTTCTCCCCGAAATTATCATAGAGCGGATGGGGAACAAATTGGGCCGGCTGATTCTTTTTGTACTGATCCAGATCCTTGAGTACTTTCTCACTCATGGTGATAAATGCATCAATTGGCTTGACAAAATACTTCGTAAATAAATGATCGCCGATTCTCTTCTCGTGCGGAATGATATTGTCGGCAATGCAGACTACTTTCGTATGTCTGTTCTTTTTGGCGATCCTTAATATAGTGCCCAGACAAGGGCCCATGAAGGGAAGCCAGTAGCGTACGATGATCAGATCGGGATTCTTCTTTTTTAATTCAAGTCCTGTTTTAATCCAGTTCAGCGGATTGATGGAGTTGATGCTGACTTTTATATGTATGTCTGTCGGAGTCGGTTCGGTGGAATACTGCGTGGTACCGGGAAATAAAAATCCGGGATACTGCAAACTAAATGTATAAATGGAAACATCATGTCCTCCCTGCTGAAAGGCCCTCGCTAATCGTTCGTTATATGAAGCCAGTCCGCCCCTTAAAGGATGCGCCGGACCGATGATGACGATGTTCATTTGGAAACTCAAAAGTTAAAACTCAAAACTTAAAAGTAAAATTCAACCAATAACCTCCAACCAATAAACTACAACCAATAAACTACAACCAATAAACTACAACCAATAACCAACAACCAACAACCTCCAACCAACAACCTACAACCTCTCCTCCACCAGATACACATTTCTCTCCGGCGCATTCCTCGCAATCAGTTCGCCGATAAAGCCCGCTAAAAATAACTGCGCACCAATGATCATGAAGACCAGTGAAATGAAAAATACCGGACGATTTGTAATGGCGTATTGCAGATCAATAAGCTTTTGAATGATCAGATAAATACTCCCGACAAAACCAAGTAAAAAACAGATTGTACCCCATAGTCCGAAGAAATGCATGGGCCTTTTCCCGAATTTTCCGACAAACATGATCGTTGCCAGATCGAGGAAGCCATTCACAAAACGATCCCATCCGAATTTGGTCGTGCCATATTTGCGTTTACGATGCTCCACCACTTTCTCGCCAATTTTCCGAAAGCCCGACCACTTGGCCAGCACGGGAATATAACGATGCATCTCGCCGTACACTTCAATGCTCTTGATTACTTTATTTTTATACGCTTTCAGGCCGCAATTGAAATCATGCAGATAAATACCCGTCATTTTCCGGGTAGCGGCATTGAATAATTTGGAGGGAATATTTTTGGTCAGGGTATTATCATAACGTTTCTTTTTCCATCCGCTTACCAGATCAAATCCCACATCAGTGATCATCTTGTACAGTTCCGGAATTTCATCCGGACTGTCTTGCAGATCGGCATCCATCGTGATAACGACATTGCCGGATGCTGCTTTAAATCCTTCATTGAGTGCCGCACTCTTGCCGTAGTTGCGCTGGAATTTTATTCCTTTAATATTTGAATTATTTTTTTTGAGTTCCTGAATGACTTTCCAGGAGTCATCCGTACTACCATCATCGATCAGGATCACTTCATAGGAGAAGTTGTGCTGATCCATTACGCGAGCGATCCAGCTGCATAATTCCGGTAGCGATTCGGCTTCATCTTTGAGAGGTATGACAACGCTGATATCCATATTACAAAGATTTTGGCATAGTTGATGGCGGATTCTTTTTGGAAATGACTGCACCCAGGAGTGAACCCAATGCACCGCTTAATCCAAAGCCGAATATGACCCCAACGATGCCGATAACATAGTAAAATTTATCAGTCAGCTTCAATGCATCCTCAATGTTAGATGCAGTAAGTCGGGGATCTTTTTCCATATTTTCTCTTGCCAGTTCTAGAGCTTTTTCTTTTTGATCTGGCATGACCAGCGACGTGATGATGAAAGATGCAATGGTAATAAGAATAACGATCGCCGCTGTTTTAAAACCGTGACTGAAGATTTGTCCGAACGTAACATCTCCGTTCATTTCTTTGCTGAATAGCCAGCAGCAACTCATGATAGAAAGAAAATAAAGTCCGGTGATGACATACTGCACCCATTGATCATAGATTTCCAGTATCTGTAATGTAATGCCGATGGCTGCTAAAACCAAACCAATGATCAGTCCTTTGGTTAAATGAGTTGTTATCTTATTGTCCGTTGTCATTGAGATGAATATGATGATTTAATATCGTTCCGATCACTTTTCCTTTCAGCGTTTTGCCGGTATAAGGAGAGTTGGATGATCTGGATCGAATTTGTTTGTTGGTAAAGGTATACTGAACAGAGGGGTCAAACAAAGTCAGATTGGCTGACTGGTTGATATCAATGACCGGCTGAGATAGTCCGAAGATCTTTCTGGGATTATGACTGATCAGGTTCACCCATTTATCTGCCGTCAGTTGATCTCCCAGCGCAGTTTGCGTAGCAGCATAGGCCGTTTCCAGTGCGATCATACCCGGTTCGGCATGATCAAATTCGCAGACTTTGCTATCGTACTCATGAGGAAGGTGATGACTGGCGATGCAGTCAATGGAGCCGTTCAGTACGGCTTCTTTAAGTTGCTCCCGGATCTCTTTCGTGCGAAGCGGCGGATAGAGTTTCAGATTCGTATCGTAGTCATTGAGGTCATCATCTGTAAAGAAAAGATGCGCGGGTGTAACCGAACAGCTAATGTCATTCCCGTTTTGTTTTGCTGATTGAGCCAGCGCAATGGTCTTGGGTGATGTGATGCCGGTGAGATGCAGCCTCGATTCGGTGTATGAGAGAAGGGTCATATCCCTTTCGGCAGGTATCTCTTCTGCTATCAGCGGTTTGCCGGGCAGACCGAGGCGTGTACTGTTGATCCCTTCGTGCATCAGACCTTTATATCCAATGGTCACATCATCCGGAATCTGAACGATGATCCCTTTAAATGCTTTGACATACTGAAGGGCTTTCAGCATCAGTCCGGCTGACTGCAATGGTTTGAGACCATCCGTAAAGGCGATGGCACCGGCCTTTTGCATATCATACATTTCCGCCAGGTCTTTCCCTTCGATATTCTTGCTGAGAGCACCCATCGGATGAATCTTCACTTTTTTATTTTCTGCTCTCTTGAGAATGTATTCCACCTGTGATTTACCGGTGATGGCGGGTATCGTATGAGGCAGGATCATAACTTCGGTATATCCGCCCGTGGCTGCGGCTTCAATACCGGTTTCAATAGTTTCTTTATGTTCTAGTCCCGGATCGCAGAAATGCGCGAAGCAATCCACCCAGCCGGTGGAAACATGCAGATTTTCGGAAGAGATTATATGGTCGGTCTGTACGTTTTTCAGCTGTCCGATTTGCGTAATAACACCATTTTCAATGAGCAGATCCTGACGGGAGCCGTTATGGGGAGAGTTTTTGTCCGTGATCTGTGCCTGTTGTATGAGGATTTTCATAATGACTGTAGTCCAAAAAGTGCAAAATCGCGTAAAGTTCGTGTTTTTTAACTACGGAAGCAATGCTATTATGGGAAAATTTGATTTTTCTTTTGTTGTGGAAAAAATTAACAAAGAGGCTCAGAGACAGAGAGCCATTAAAAATTCATTTGAAGAACGAATGTGTGGCGCTGGCAAGGCAGAACGCGCGGAGCGATCGGGTTTGCCTAGATTTTTCTTTGGTTACTTTCTTTGTAGCAATGACAAAGAAAGTAACAATAAAAAATAAGACGTATAGGATTTAAAAAGAAAAAAGAATGTGAAAAGTAGAGGAAAATTATCGGGCAGTATTACTAGTAGTAAAAAGCCCTGGATATAGAAGATTTATGTGTGACAAGATTACCTCGCTTTGCTCGGTGATCTTGAGAGGTGGGTGGTTCAGATTAACCAAGAGCCTTATCCCGCATAGCGGGAAAGGGCTTTTAGTATGCATACAGGAACAAGCTCCTAATGCATACTAAAAAAGCCCTGGCATAGCCAAGGCTCTTGATTAATCTGTCGGGAAGACAAGATTCGAACTTGCGACCCCTTGCACCCCATACAAGTGCGCTACCGGGCTGCGCCACTTCCCGAACTCATATATCCGTTTTATTAAACGGGTTGCAAAAGTAGGATATATTCAGTGCGATACAAAATTAGAACCGACATCCCGACACCGCCCGCCCGGCAGATTAGGGAGTAACGGGCGGGCTTGACACCATGATACCATGACATCCTCCCCCTACACCCCCTCCAGAGGGGGATATATTCTAACTGACTTCATCGACACCCCCGACACCCCGACACCCCGACAACTATGACAACTTCCTAATAATCCTTTCTTCTTTTAAAAATTCTTAATATATTCACAACCCATTTATATGGCTTATCTGTCCCTCTGATGCGATAAAGCAAACGCTTCTCCATTATCCATCTCTTGCTTGCCGGTTCTTCACCCAACCAAATAATTGAATTAAGGCTCAATTATTAATTATTAATTATTAATTACTAATTAAACATGCTTCCTCGTTTGACAGTGAAACGGTGCGCGCTTATCCTGACTTTTATTTTGATCCATCCTACTATTAACGCTCAATCCGATGCCAACCAGTGGACATGGATCGGTGGTGATTCCTCGAATGCCAGTGTGCTTACTGAACAATTTGGTCTATGGGGTACAAAAGGTGTTGCATCAAGCTCCCATTATCCGAGTGCGCGCACGCGTGCGGTGAACTGGACAGACGCGCAGGGGAACTACTGGCTCTTTGGAGGAAGGGGATTTGATGGAGTAGGGAATAATGGTTTATTAAATGATCTCTGGAAATATAATCCCACTACCAAAGAATGGACATGGGTAAGCGGCGATAATGCAGTGAATGCCATTGGCGTTTACAGTGGCGCAGTTAAACCGGGTGCTCGTCAGGGCGCTGTGGGGTGGACAGATGCTTCCGGTAATCTGTGGTTGTTCAGCGGGAATGGCTATGCTTCTTATGCAGCTAATGCAACGATTACTCCGGGCGTCTTAAATGATGTATGGAGATTCAATGTGGCGACTTCACAATGGTCGTATATAAGAGGTGGCACCATCATTAATCCTTCCGGTAGTCCGGCGGCAAGAGAAGGGGCAGTAAAATGGGAAACCAACGATGGTAAATTCTGGATGATGGGTGGACTCACACAAAATGGGCGTATCAATGATCTCTGGAATTATAATCCATCTAACAATACCTGGTCGTATGTAAAAGGATGTACTTGCTTTGATCAGAGAGGTGAGTATGGTGCTTTAGGAGTATCTTCTTTCTCTAATGTGCCGGGCGCCCGTCAGGATGCCATGTCCTTTACGGATAATGCAGGTGACCTCTGGTTGTTTGGTGGACAAGGCAGAGACTCAGCTAATAATACGGGTTTCCTGAACGATCTATGGAAGTATAATATCAATACCAACGAATGGACCTGGTTTAGTGGCAGTAAAAGAATCAGTCAGGGTGGAGTGTATGGTATCAAAGGTATCGCGACATTATCCAATACTCCGGGTGCCAGATCAGGCGGTGATAGCTGGACGGATGCAAGTGGTAAATTTTATCTATATGGAGGATCAGGCAGTAGCTCTTTCAGCGATGTGTGGGTGTATGATCCGATAACAGGCTTATGGACTTGGAAGGCAGGAACTTCAGCAGGTAGTCCGGCTGCTGTTCATGGAACCCGACAAGTATCCAATGTAAACAATCTGCCCGGAGGTACAACAGGCGCGATTGCCTGGAAAGGAAGCGGTGGAAAAATATTCATTTTTGGAGGGACATCTCTCAATAACAGAAGAGTGAACTTATTATCCAATACCCTTTGGGAATTTGATCATAGCAATGATACATGGACATGGGTAAATGGTACTGGAGGATTGATTACCGCTCCTCAATATGGGGTAAGAGGGGTTCCTTCTGTCAACAATCATCCCGGCGCGCGTCGTCTTGCCGCTACCTGGAAAGATAAGGAAGGTAATTTCTGGTTATTTGGAGGCTTGGGTTTTGCGGATTCGTTATCGGGGGGCAATTTAAATGACCTTTGGAAATACAATCCCTCTGAAAAAACATGGACTTGGATGGCAGGTAGCAGTAAAGTCAACCAAAACGGTGTATATGGAACCAGAGGGGTTAGCTCTCCAACTAATATTCCGGGTGGTAGATATGCAGCAGCAGGCTGGGTGGATACATCCGGTAATATCTGGATCTTTGGTGGCACACAAGGTTCTGCATTATTTAACGACTTATGGCAATTTAATCCAAAAACAGATCGCTGGGTATGGGTAAGAGGTTCAAACGGAGCGAATAGTTCATCCGGTGTGTATGGTTCAAGAGGGATAGCTTCATCTTCCAATACACCTTCCGGAAAAGAAGGGACGGCTTATGGTGTAGATAAGGATGGTAATCTTTGGTTGTTTGGGGGTAGAGGAATATCGCTGACCAATGAATTGGGTTTGATGAATGACTTATGGCGCTTTACTCCGTCTGTTGGTCAATGGACCTGGATGGGTGGTTCCGGCACAAGAAATGCACCTCCTTTTTATGGTACGCAGGGTATTGCAGGATCAGGGCTGCCGGGTGGTCGTCAGTTTCCGGGAGGGACTTTAGATGGTAATGGTAACTTCTATATTTTCGGAGGGGATGGTATTGACGAATTGGGTACACAAGGCGCACTCAATGATCTCTGGAAATACAATATTGAATCAGGGCAATGGACCTGGCTGAAAGGAAGTACAACCAGAAATATACTCTCGATTGCAGGATCACAGGGTATTGCGAGTATCAGTAATAATCCGGGTGGTCGCACTGCGCCGGCTTTTTGGACTGATGGATTTGGAACGCTTTGGATGTTTGGGGGCAATGGACTAGGTGCCACCACAGGCGCCGATCTCTTACAGGATCTGTGGAAATATGATCCGGCTACCAATAACTGGACATGGATGTCAGGAGCAAGTACGACGTATCCCGCGTATCAATACGGACAAAAAAATATTGCTGCAAATGACAATCAACCTTTAGCTCGTAGTTCTACATCATATTGGTATGGTAATGATGGTAGCTTGTATTTGATGGGGGGATTTGGTCGGTTTAATAATTTATTGAATCAGATTAATTATAATGATCTCTGGAAATATCAACTGCCCTGTGCAGTAAAGGCAGATTTTCGTGTGCAGAATGTGATTCAATGTGTATCCGGAAATGCGTTTGAATTTATCAATACGACAACTTCTGTAGGTGCACCGGTGCAATATGAATGGAAGACGGAAGATGGTAATACAGCGAGTACAACTAATTTTAATTATAACTTTTTAAACGAGGGATCCTATTCGGTCAAACTGATTGCGCGCTTAGGTATCTGCGTTGATTCCATCACCCGTCAGGTTCAGGTATTACGTACGCCTGCTCAAATAACCGTATCCGGAAATACATCTATTTGCAGTGGTCAGTCTGTTATACTCAAAGCAAATTCAGGAACTA
>Ga0315906_10006731_pt1 | contig 14164 bp, 8 predicted proteins | sample LakEriMetagenome_4_FD_203526 | JGI IMG/M metagenome (GOLD analysis project Ga0315906, IMG submission 203526) | Freshwater fungal communities from buoy surface, Lake Erie, Ohio, United States - Buoy 2 MA122 | ecosystem: Environmental > Aquatic > Freshwater > Lake > Lake biofilm | place: USA: Lake...
CTTTTTGATGGTCATTTATTTCACGGGGCAAATGAATTTTATGGGGATGAAGACGATTCTACACGATTAACTTTAGTGTTTTTTATTAGACAAATTCACATTCATGAGGAAAGCACAATTTTTCCTGTGCCCCGCATGAGAAAGTATCTTTGGTGACTTATGCCATTCATAGCACTTAGATTTAAACCGGGGGTAAACCGGGATCAGACTAACTACTCTAATGAGGGTGGCTGGTACGAGTGCGACAAAGTTCGCTTCCTTTCAGGTTTTCCTCAGAAGATTGGTGGCTGGCTTAAACAGACGCCTAATACCTTCCTTGGCACTTGCCGACAATTATTTAACTATGTAACAACTTATGGTGACAATCTACTAGCCGTTGGGACAAATCTAAAGTTATACATAGAAGCGGGTGGATACTTTTATGACGTTACTCCCCTACAAGCCACAACGGCTGCTGGGGACGTAACATTTACTGCAACTAATGGTTCTTCTACCGTAACGGTTTTAGATACAGGCAACCCAGCCCAAGTAGGTAATTACGTTCAGTTTACTGGCGCTGTTTCTTTGGGTGGTAATGTCACGGCTGCAATCTTAAACGTCAACCAAGGCTTTGAGATTGCCACCGTAATTAATGCTAACGCCTACACTATAGAAGTTCCAGTAACGGCTAATGCATCTGATTCGGGTAACGGTGGCGCTTCAGTAATTGGTAAGTATCAAATAAACGCTGGTACTCCCGGTGGTACGTTTGGTTATGGCTGGGGTACGGACACTTGGAGCCGCCTTGAGTGGGGCCTTGGTGGAACAATACCGGTTGCTTTAAGTGGTAGCGATTGGTGGTATGACAACTTTGATAACGATTTAGTTGCTAATCTTCGGGATGGTGCTGTTTATTACTGGACGCGCGGGGCTTCTACTAACCCCGGAACAGCCCTTCAAACTAATGCAATCCTTCTTTCAACAAAGGCTACCGCAGATGGATACAGTGCAAACGCAGTACCAGCCAAGGTTATGCAGGTTCTTGTATCGCAAAACGACAAGCATCTTCTCGCTTTTGGGAGTGTGCCTTTTGGTTCTACTAATGTGGCTGATTTTGACCCCCTTCTTATTAGGTGGGCTGATCAGGATAATCCGAGTCAATGGACTCCGACGCCTACCAACTCTGCGGGATTTATAAGAGTTTCTAGGGGTTCGGCAATTGTCCGTGCCCTACCAACAAGGCAAGAAATCTTGGTGTGGACAGAATCGCATCTTTATTCTTTCCAATACCTTGGAACCACGGATGTGTTTGGTCTACAAGAACTAGCAGATAACATCTCCATCCTTAGCCCACGGGCTTGCGTGACTGTAAACAACGTCACCTACTGGATGGGGCACGATAAGTTTTATGTCTATTCGGGCCGTGTCGAAACGCTCCCTTGCACCCTGCGGCAGTTTGTCTATCAGGATATTAACTACGCTCAGGCCGATACTATTATTTCTGGAACAAACGAGGGTTGGAATGAGGTCTGGTGGATATACCCAAGTTCTAACTCCGCTTATCCCAACCGTTATGTAATCTATAACTATCTTGAGCGTATCTGGTATTACGGGAACATTGACCGCACTGCTTGGTTAGATAGTCCGTTACGTGAGTACCCTATGGCAGTCAATACACCCGGTGGAACTAGCACTGGGGTTCTGTACGATCAAGAGAATGGTTTAGATGATGATGGTGCTCCAATAGAGTCTTACATCCAATCATCTGACTTTGATATTGCCGATGGTGAGCAGTTTATGCTGACTCGTCGTATGCTCCCTGACGTTAACTTTGCTAAGTCTACTGCCGCTCAACCAGAAGTAACACTACAGATTCGCCCAAGAAATTTCCCCGGATCAGGCTTTCAATCTGTGGGAACAACGGACTCTAAGCCGGTAATTGAGACTTCTGTAGATGTGTATACAGATCAGGTGTTTATCCGTGCCCGTGCCCGTCAAATGGCTTTCAAGATTAGTTCGGAAGACTTGGGAGTTAACTGGCAGTTAGGTGTGCCTAGACTAGATGCTCGTGTGGATGGTAAACGCTAATGGCAATGGAGAGGTTTCAGGCGCCAGCATTACCGGTACCGCCTGTTGAATACGACCAGAGATACCACACGGATCTGATTCGTATACTTCGCCTCTACTTTAACCAACTAGACTCGCTTACTCCCAACCAAGCCAACTCGTACCGTGCTGATAACTTTTATGGTGGCAATTTCACGGGAAGCAACGTAACGGCTGACTCTGTTACTACGGATCTTTTAACCGCATACCAAGCCCTTATTTTTGCTTTAACAGCGCAAGCCACAACCGTTAGTTACTTAAACGCTGATGCCATCTATAACCGGCGGTATCTTGGTTCAGAGGCGATGATTGGTAATGTGTATGCCGATTTCTTTTATGGTAGTGGGAAGTACATATCAACTCCTTACAACCAACTTATTAGCAACACCGATCAAGTAGCGGGTTCTTTAGGCACGGCTTATGCCGTTACCTATGACACTACAGATTTTCCCGATGGTATTACGATAACTAGCGGTTCTAGGATTACATTTGCAGATACCGGCGTCTATAACATTACATACAGTATTCAGTTTGAAAATAGTAATAACGATACTGAATCTGTAGACATTTGGCTCCGCTACGAAGGCACAGACATTGCCGGAACTAACAGCCGATTTAGTATGCCCCCTCGAAAAAGTAGTGGAGATCCATCTACTTTGATTGCTGTTACACCCATTATGGTAGACGTAGAAGCAGATGGAGACTATGTAGAAATTATGTGGCACCCGTCTGATCTTGGGGTCACAATTCAGCATTACAACGCCGTTACTGCTTCCCCCGGAGTTACCCCTGCCATTCCAGCCACCCCATCCGTTATTGTGGGCGTGACCTTTATTTCAGCCCAATTCCCACCAACCAAACGAGTAGCCCCCCTCCCGGTCTTTGGCTTTGGTCAGGTGGGCACTGTAACTGTCTATACCCCATAGACTTCACTTGACAAATTCAGGATAATGCTCCTATGAACGGTATCCCCTCCCTCTACCAAATGACCCCTACGGGTGTCCCCTTTAGAACTGGGACTCGTGGTGAATCTACGTCTGAGCAAAGATACTTTGTCCCCGGTTTTTCTACTGCCCCTGCCACCCCCGCTATTCCCCTAACCCCTGAGCAACAGGCCAATCTGGCGATGGCGGCGCAAAACTATAATTATGGTAGCGGGGATAACGCCACTTCTCCCGGCCCTTCCGCTCCCAGCACAGTAGGCTCTAGTGGAACCATAGGAGGTCTTGCCCAAGGAGTTAACGCCGCTGTTACGGGTGTTCAAAATGCCCTAGGCCCTCTTTCTATCGCTGTACCGGGTCTAGGTATCGCAGGCGCCCTATCCAATATGGGCGTAGAAAAGTCAATGGACGTAAATGAACAGGTTGATGCCGCCCTAGCCGTAGCCAATCAGCAAGCCAATGAAGCCAAGACCTCGATGGGACTTTTCGGGCCGCAAGTTACTACTGCTGTTGATATATCCCCTGTAGCCCCACCCGCCGTACAAGATGTTAGCCCTCTTGCCGCTTTGACGGCTATGAACCAACAGCAACAAGAAGAAGAGACTAGTCCCGCCGCTGTCGCTGCTGATGTTGCCGCTACTGTTGCCGCTACACAAGACGCTGTTGATGCTGAGGCTGGCGCTAATAATGCCGCTGCCGCTGCCGCTAATGCCGCTGCCGCTGCTAGTGGTGATGGAGGTGGTACCCCCGGCGCAGATACTAGCGCACCTTCTATAGGTGGTTCTATGGACGCAGGTGGGTCAAATGATAGCGGGAATGATGCGGGTTCCGATGGGGCTAGTCCTAGTAACAAACAAGGTGGTTTGATTAAGTATTACAACCAAGGCGGTGTTGCCTCCCTAGCCAACCGGGTTCAAGAAAAAGGCCGTGGTCAGGATACAATGCTTGTCCACATGACACCAAAAGAAGTTGGTGGGCTACAGGCTTTGGCTATGGCTCACGGTGGCTCACTTACTATTAACCCCCAGACTGGACTGCCTGAAGCGGGCTTCTTAAGTTCTATCCTCCCAATGGTCGCTGGTGCGGCTTTGGCTGCTACAGGGGTTGGTGCCCCTATGGCGGCTATGCTGGTGGGTGGTGGGTATGGTCTGGCTACGGGTAGCCTGTCTAAAGGTCTTATGGCAGGTCTAGGAGCGTTTGGCGGGGCCGGTCTGGGTAGTGCTTTATCTGCCGCTGGTGCGGCTGGTGTTACGGCCCCCGCAGTTACAGGTACAGCCCCGGGTCTTGCTCAGGCGGGTGCAGTTGTTCCTCAAGCCGCTATGTCTGCGGCTCCGGGCAGTTTTCAGGCAGCACTTCCCGGTTTAGGGGTTTCAACTGCTAGTAGTGCAGCGGCTCCCGCCGCCGCTACGACTTTTGCTCCCGCCGCCGCTCCAGTTACATTTGGAAATATGGCTAGTGGTATTCCGGCTCTTGGTACTGAGGCAGGTAGGACTGCTGCAATGTCATCTCTAGGTGGTGGTATGGGAGCACTTAAAACTGTTGGTATGGCTGCTGCTCCGGTGCTTGGGGGAATGGGAGAAGAACCTTCCAACCTGCCTATTCAAGACCAATTTATCCGCCCGTTCAAATATAAAGCCAGACCGTCTGCTGAAGAAGATGAGAACTTTCGCTACCGTACTGGTGAGCGAGGCGAGTCCACAGCAGAGCAACGCTATTTTGGTTCTGAATACACCCCTGTTGGCGTCTATAAGGCTGGTACTGAACCTGCCTATGGTACTTACGCAATGGGTGGGGATATTGAAGAAGGGGTTAAAAACGGCAATATCCGGTCATATGATGACGAGTACGGGCAAGATGAGTACGCTGGCGGTGGCCTGACAGCATTTAAGGCTGGTGGCTTGCAAGACGGTGGGTTTGTAGTCCCTGCCGATGTTGTGGCACACCTAGGTAACGGAAGCACCGATGCCGGTTTACGGCTTCTTGCTAAAACCCTGAAAGCCAAGCCAATTAAGGGTAGCGGCGATGGCATGAGCGACTCAATACCTACTACAATTGGGGGCAAACAACCCGCCCGTGTTGCCGATGGTGAGGCTTATATCTCCCCAGAAGTAACTAAGAAAGTAGGCTCTGAGCGTCTATACGCCATGATGGACAGAATTAGAAAAGCAAAGACGGGGAAAAAGAAACAAGCCCCAGAGATCAACACTAGGAATTATGTGCCTGCATGACGCTTAATGTTCAACTTGTACCCTTGTCGTTAATACATCAGACATGGCATTTGGTTGAGAAGTTTATAGAAGATGCATTAAAGTGGGGCGAAGACGATTACACAATTGAACAAGCACGGCAGAACATAGCAGACGGTAAGTGGATGTTGGTAGTGGCAGTAGATGAGCAACAAGTAATTCACGGTGCAGCGGCAATAAATATTTACAACATGCCTAATGCTCGGATTGCTTTTGTTGTAGCGATTGGCGGAAAACTTATTAGTAGTCCAGAGACTTACGAGCAGTTATGTACTTTGGTTAAGAGTTTTGGGGCAACAAGAATTCGTGGCGTAGCAAGAGAGTCTATAGCCCGCTTGTGGAAGCGGTATGGGTTCAAAGAACGCTACATATCGGTAGAGGCAAAACTATGAAACAAAATCATTTTTCGATGCTTCCTGAACGGGCTTTCCAGCCCCGGGGGCGTTATGGCATGACTCTTGAGGGTGGGGATGATGGTGGCTCTCCGCAGCCTACTTCTACCTCTACAACAACAATTCCTGAGTATGCCAAGCCATATGCCGAGCGTGCTCTTGGTAAAGCCGAAGCCCTAACAGATGCGCCATATCAAACCTATGGTGGAGAGCGAGTCGCTGCTTCTACACCTGAGCAACAGGCCGCAAGACAAGCCGTGGCTGGTATGCAACTACCCGGGCAATTTGCTGCTGGCACCGGGTTAGCAGGTGCAGGTGGATTAGGTGCTCTTGGTGCAGGTCAAACATATATGGGCATGGCTACTAGCCCGGGTGCCCAACAAGCGTTTATGTCTCCCTATATGCAGAACGTGGTTGATGTTCAAAAGCAAGAGGCTATACGGGACGCACAAAAAGGACAACTGATGCAAAACCTTGGCGCAGCCCGTCAAGGTACTTATGGTGGCGCCCGGCAACTGCTTGCTGGTACAGAAAGAGAACGTAATCTTGGGCAACAACTAGCCCAGATTCAGTCTGCGGGATCGCAATCTGCCTTTGATCGCGCACAACAAGCGATGCAGTTTGGCACTACGGCTGGTCTACAAGGCGCACAAGCCGCGACTCAAGCCGGTGCTACATTAGGTCAGTTAGGTATCGGGCAGCAACAGACTGGGTTGGACTTGGCTAAAGCACAAGAAGCCTTTGGTGGTCTGGGCCGTGCTGATCAACAGGCCGCTCTTGACATTGCCTACCAAGACTTCTTACAACAGCAACGCTACCCATACGCACAGTTGGGCTTTATGTCTGACATCTTGCGTGGTTCTGGCAATCTGGCTGGTACGGGTGGTACGGCGGTCTATCAGGCTCCCCCCTCTACAACTCAGAACTTGATGCAGTTGGGTCTTGGTGGGCTGGGTCTCTATAAGGCACTGGGGTAAATTATGGCTATAGGTCAAATGAACTTCTCTCCCACGGACGATGCCAACCGCATCTACGCTATAAAGGCTGCGGAACTTCGTAGTATCCCTAATACCCCTGAAGGTAAAGATAAATTACAAAGCCTAGTTAACTCAGCCTTTGGGTCTTTAGCCCTCATTGAGATTGACAAGCGCAACCGCGCTGAGATGATGAAGATGGCCCAGAATCAGCAGGGCATGACTGGCACTATGGCTGATGCCTCTATTGCTGAGATGATGCGTAACCGGATGATGGAGCGCATGGCTGGTGATGAGCGCATGGGTATACCCAATGTTGTGAATCAGTTTGAACAGCGTATGGCTAACGAGGGTGCTGAAGGCGCTGAGGTTGCCGATACTGGCGAGGGCATGGCTGGTGGTGGGATTGTTGCGTTTCAGCAGGGTGGTAGAACCCCAATTGAGAGAGCATTTCAGCGTAGCGGGGCTTTGAGTCCGGCTGAGGCATCTGAGGCACAGAAACTCCAACTAGAACTAACAGAGAAGTATGGGACTGCTGGTGGTTTTGGTGGTTTGTTTATGGATCAGACGGACGAAGAACGTCAGCGGGCTAAAGATATTATGGGCCGCCTAAACAACATGAGCCTTAGCGAGTTGCGAGACTTGACTGGCGCTGCCAAAGATATTGGTAAAGCCGTAGCAGAAGATAAAAAGACTACCGCCGCAAGCGGAGACTATCCTGATGAGTCACGCCGTGGCTCTGCTTCATATTTAAAAAGCGCAAGTGACCGGGTGCCAAGCGCAAAGGCTGAAGCAGAAACCGCTCCTTCCAAAACTGGTATCGGAGCCCTCGGCCTACCTAAAGTTGAGACAGATCCCGAGAAACTTATTGCTGCCGAAGATGCCCTACTTAAGAAGATGGGGCTTGGCGCTTATGGTGAGAAAGTCCGTGAGTCAATGGGCAAGCGTAAGGGTGAGGCAGAAGAGCGGTTCCAAAAAGGTATTAGTTCTGAGACATTCCTAGAAGCCGCTGAGGCTGCTGGTGGTGGAGGTAAGAGATTGACTGGTCTTAGCGCACTTGCCGCAGCGGTTGGTGGTGCTGGTAAAGCCGCTACTCGTCTACGCCGTGAGAAAGACACGGCACTTGATAAAGTTACTGAGGGTGAAGAGCGTCTCCTGTTGGCTGAAGATCTCTATAAGCGTGGTCGTGTGTCTGATGCTACTAAGATGGCTAAAACTGCTGAACAGCAGATCTTTGATAACACGGTCAAACTTAAAACTCTGGACGAGCAGATTCGCCGCACAGATGCCACAATTGCCGCTGCTAAGGCTAAAGCGTCTGGCGCTTTCCGTGGAGGTGCTGATATTGCTCAACTAGCCACATCTATTCAGGAAATTACAAGGTCGTTGGCAGATCCCAAACTACCTCCGCAAGAACGGCAAATGTATGAGCAACAACTAAAAATGCTTAAGGCTGCTCAGGCTCGTATCCTCCTGCAAGGCGCTTCTATCGAAGATCGACCGGACTAAGAGATGCCCCGCGTTGTCCGCATCCCCGGCTTAAAAGAACCTTTGACGTTTCCTACTGGGACGCCAACAGAGGACATCTACGCCGCAATTGCTGATAGGTTGTTTCCCGTAGAGGAGGCACCGCCTATACCTAAAGAGGCTCCTAGTTTTTTCCAAGCATTTGGAGAAGGTGCTACCACGCTAGGTAACGTACCTGAAGCGCTTCGTTATTTATATGAACCTAGTGGAGCCACACGGAAAGAAGCCGCCGCCACTACCGAAAGTCCGTATGAGTTCCAACAAGTCTCTGATATTAGTGGGGTTGGGGACGTAGGCAGGTTTATTAAAGAGCAAGCCGGACAGGCCGCTGGATTTATTGCCGCTCCCGTTGCTGCCGCTAAGGCCGCTTCCGCTGCTACACCTGCTTCTCTTCCCTTTGTTGGTCGTGCCGCTAAACCAATAGCCGCCGCAACAGCATTTTTAGGTACGGCAGGTGCTCAATATCTAAGCAATACGGCAGGTCGTCAGGCTGCTGAACAAGAGAAACGGGTTAAAGAGGGGCAAGCCCCGGAGATGCCTGAAGTAACTAAGATGTTGCTTACCTCCGCTGGACAGGCTGGTCTTGACTATGCTGGCTTTAGACTCTTTAAACCCTTAGGTGAGTTGATTGGCCTAAGCGGTAAAGGGATGATTAAGCAGCGAGCCGACGACATACTAGAGACTGCTATTGAGGAAGGCGCTGAAGCAGCCGCTAAGAAGTTAATTGGTAAACAGTCTGTTCTCAAAGGTGCTGCATACGGTGCTGCTGTTGAAGCGGCACAAGAACCTATCCAGCAATTACTAGAGCGGTATGGCGCTGGGCTGGCACTTGATAGTGACGAGGCAATCAAAGAATACTTTGAGTCTGCCATTGCTGGTGGCTTACTTGGTGGCCCGATTGGTGGTGTCTCTACCGTCATGTCTAACTATCAGAATGATGCCTATAGTAAAGACACGCTTAAAAACCTAGCCGACGCCATCCGTGGTGGCAAAGATCCCAAGACTGAGTGGAACAAAGACGCTAGAAAGGCTGTTCTAGCAGAGGCTAAACCCATATCGCTCCTTGATGAGAAGGGTGATGTAATTAGTATTACTCCAGAGTTTTTGTCTACGCTAGGTGTTAACCCGTCGGCTAAGTCAATCATGGGTACGCCAATCGAGGATATAGTTGGTCAATCAGCCACCGATCCCGGTGTTATGACTACGCTCCAAAAGTTCTTTAACGCAAAACTTAAAGAGACTAACGAGGGGATACAGCGTAAAGATATTACGGATGAGGAACGGGCAGATTTAGTTACCCTACATTCTCAATTGGCTACGGGTCTTAAAACCTTTACGCAGCAACGGATGAAGGCTGCAATTGAGAAGGGTAAGGCTACCAAAGCGGCTAAAGCCGCTGCCACTGCTGGGATTACACCAGAGGCTAAACCCACCCCTGACGATGCGCTTGCTGTATTAGAGAGTGACATTGAGAAATCATTTGGAGACGATGCCGGTCGGGTGTTTGACTTAGCAGATGAACTCATGTCTAAAGGGGTAGTTACAGATCGGGCTGCGGCACTTGCTCAAGCGACTAAAGAAGTAGCCCAACAAAAAGCGGCAGATACTCAGGCTTCGGCAGAGGCAGAAACAGCGGTTGTACCCGAGCCAACTGAAACGGTAAAAGAGTCTGCGGATAAGATTGCTGAACAAGAAGCCGCTAAGGCAGAGGAAACTGTTACACCACAACCTGAAGTAGGGTTTAAAACTGCACAGGGTAGTTTGTATTCAGTTGACGAACAAGGTAAAACTGCTCGTACCAAATTATCTGAAGGTAAAGGGAAAGGCACTACTTACGAGCCGCATCCTGTTTTATACGTCAATCCAAAAGATGCTCAAAGTATTTTAGGAGACATGCAGAGCGGCTCTATGAACAAAGCCGCAGGCAAAAAAAGCAATTCGGTTCGGTTGGGGTATGTTTTAGATAACACGTTTAAACCTGTGACGGAAGTTAGCCAGATTCCAGAAGGTGCGGACTCTGTTGTTGCTGTAATTGATAATAATACAAATCAAGCGGTTGGAGTTTACCCTGCTAAGTTAGATCCAGAAGTAGGTTTATCTCCGATAGAAAAACTCTACAACCCAGATGGCACAGCCAATACGCACGTAGGGAATCAAATCGTTGAGATCTTTGGTAAACCCACGGGGGCTAGACCTACACCCGCACCAGAAGTTACTGCCGAAGCCCCGCCTAGCCTAATGCCTGAACCCACTCCAGAGGTGGCTGAGCAGATGACGTATTTGCGGGAAGAACTTGGGATGGATGGGCTGGCCTCGGCTATATCCTCCCGCCCTGCACAAGAGCAGGTTGCTCTTACTAAACAAGTAACTGAGGCGCTTGACCAGATCAGCCAGTTGGAAAAGAACCGCACGGCTCTCCGTGCCCAAAACGATCAGGCTAGTATTAAAGCCGTTACTGAGCAAATCCGTAAGTTAGAGAACTCGTTAGATGATTTAGAATACTCTTTGACGGAAACGCCAAACACGCGAGAGCAAGTGCAAGAAGCCATCAAGGCTAACGGTAACGCTACTGAGGCTAATAAGATTTCTACGGACATCCGTAAGGATATGTGTGACTAATGGCTAAGGCAAATAAATTCTGTTCGCTTGATGGGATTGCCGGTACGGCTGACAGGGCTCGTATGGCTACTGGCGAGATTGTCGGTACCGCCTTTAAGTCTGCCTTAGACATGAAAACCGACGTTATCTCTAGGCTTAAAGATAGCGCTGCCCAAGCCTTAAAGTTTACTTGGGTGATTGCCGACAACCTAAAGAAGTTAGGTATTAATGAGGGTGAGCAGATTAACCGTGCCTTAGAAAGGCAGCGTGCCCACCGTGAGCGCCTTCGTCGCTATGCTGAAGATGTTATCCAGCCGTTTGTAAACCTACACAAGAGAAACAAAGAGGCGGCAGTTAAAGTCGATGAGTTAGGTAATCTTGCTACGACCCTTGAGATTAATCCGTTTTTAGAGTCTGGAGAACGATATAAGTCAGCAATAGACCTCGTAGAGATTGATGGTAAGAAGATGACCAAGTATGAGGCATGGGAAATCTTACGCGAAGATCTTGATAAGTTAAGCAAAATGGACTCGGCGGCTCCTGAGATCCTACAGAGTTTGTTTGATTCATATAAATTTTTCCGCAGAGATCTACTCAAATCATTGATTCAATCACGCAAAGACCGTGAAGGAGAGGGAGACCTTGCTGATTCTGAGACATCTCCAGCAGTGTTTGAGTACATTCAGAAACTAAAAGATCAGTTTACTAAAGCCGACATTGATCCATATCTGCCTTTGTTGCGTAGCGGTAAGTATGTGGTAAACGTCTTTTCTACGCCTACTGAACCGGATAGTCGGCCTACGCTGGTGGAGTCTCAGTTCTTTGAAAATAAGTCTGAGGCTAGGGCATACGCAGAACAGTTGCGTAAAGATGGGGTTGACCCCAATGACATCATGGAGTTTAAGCGTACAGACATTGAGAAGTTTCTGTATGGTATGTCTAGTCGTGGCCCAATCAACGCTTTCTTTGACAAACTACGCCCAGAGTTAGAAGGACTTAAACCTACTCTCGACCCCACAGACCCGGGGTATAGCGCAGAAATTGAGCGTATAGAACAATTTAAAAAGAAAATCCAAGAGATGTCGTTGCTTCTCTACCCCGAGACTTCTGTTCGCAAACAGTTGGTTGCAAAGCGTAAGGGTACTGAAGGTTACATTAGGGACACTCTAAGAACTTTTACCATTATGTCTGACCGTTACGCTGGGCAGATCTCTCAGATTGAGGGTGCTGGTAAGATTGACAAGTTGTTTAGTGACTTAGCGGTTGCTGTTAAAAATATAAAAGATCCTGATAAGCAAGAGGCCGCTTCTAACTACACTAAAGAGTTAATGGCCCGGGTGTATGCGCTTAACCAGAATCCGTCATTTGGGTCTAAGTTTGCCAATGCGGCAAACCAACTAGGCTTTACTTGGTTCCTTGGGCTTAACCCAGCCTCGGCAATGGTAAACATCTTTCAAGTCCCGGGAGTAGCGCTGCCGTACTTAAGTGCCCGCTTTGAAGGGCAGGTAGATAACCTAAAAGAACTTACCCGTGCTTATAGAACGCTGTCTAAATTTGATGGCTACATAATGAACGGGACTATTAGTGAGCGGGTTGATGACCTAATCCAGTTAAACGCTGAGCAATTAAAGAAGTTTGACCTGACCCGTGATGAAGTGCTGATGCTTAAAGAGTTAGACGACATTGGTGCATTGCGTTCAGGTATGCAGATTTACGACATCAATAGCGTTGCTGACATGGGTGGCGCTTATCCGGGTTCTTTTGCACATGGTCTATATGTGTTTCAAAAACTATCCGGTGGCATGTTCCAAAAGGCTGAGTTAATTAACCGTGAGGTTACAGCGCTGGCTGCGTATCGATTAGCCCGTAGGAAAACAATGATTGGCAAGTCAAAGCCGTTGACCCACGAAGAGGCATGGGAGTTCTCGGCTAAAGCAGTTGAACAGTCTCAAGGTGCGTATGCTGAAGATCAAGCCCCACGGGTGTTTATGAACCCGGCAGTTCGCACTATCCTGATGTTTAAGAAGTTCCCAGCCCATATGGCTGCGGTCTACGTTAGGATGTTTAAGGACATGATGGGGCCTGATGTTGACCCCGCAGTTCGTCGTATTGCTAGGCGGCAGTTCACGGGCATGATGGGTATAACCGCAATGTTCTCTGGCGTTGCTGGTATGCCGTTCTTCTACATTATTCGGGACATCATGCAAGCGGCCTTGGGTGATGAGGACGACCCGTACAACTTTGATCTTGAGTTCCGTAAGTTCCTAATTGAGCAACTGGGGCCACAAGCGGGCAACATGATGTACCGAGGGTTCTTAGGTGAGTCTGGTTTAGATATTGGTTCTCGAATATCTTATGAGTCCTCATTCCTGTTAGGCGGTGCTAATGTTGGCGTTCCATTTATTGGTGGTGTGCTTGGCCTACGGGATGTAAAGCAGGGGCAGACTGCTCAAGAAACTATGCTAAATGCGCTTGGTGAGGCCGCTGGTGCTGGCTTCGGTATTGTGACCGGCGTTGCTCGTGGGTACGAGAAGATGAAAAAGGGTGACATCTACGAGGGTATTGAGGCCATGACCCCTGCCTTTATCCGTAACCCCATGAAGGCTGGTCGGTATGCGACTGAGGGAGCACTAACTGCCCGAGGCGACCCAATCATAGAAGATATTACAACCGGAGAAGTTATTGGGCAGATGTTTGGGTTCTCTCCACAGCGCCTATCTAGTCAATACAAGATCAACAATCAGATCAAAGATATTGAACAGGCCGTCTTAAAACGCCGTAACTCCCTCATGGATAGTTATGCAAGGGCAGTTAGAGAGAAAGATAGGGATACCCAAAACGAGATAAGAGATGAAATCAGGGAGTTTAACAAGGCTAACCCCGGTAAAGGTCTTGCTATCACTCAAGAAACTATCCGTCGGTCACTCAAGAAGCGGGAGTCTATCTCCAAAGAAACCGAGAAGGGTATCTTTATTACCAAGGGTGTCCGCCCACGGATTTCTGAATTCAAAGATGTTGAGGAACCACAATAAAAAACCCCGGCTGGTTAGGCCGGGGGAAGCCCCGAGGAGGTGGGGCATAAGGAGAAGCACTTTCATTCTCCCTCAGATCCTCCAAACCCGCAATCCCTGTACCCCCTTTTCGACCACTACCCGGTAGACAAACGCTATACCCTGCTTTTGTGCCGCTTTTCGGAAACTGTTTAGGGTCTCGGTAGGCTGCATACACGGTATAAACATAGAAGTACCAAGGGTAAACCTCTCCCAAGGCACCTCAAAATCAATCCTGTCCGAGAATATTTTGGTCATCTCTCTGAGTAGGAATCTCAACACCCATCTTCTCCGCGTTAATTACAACTACGTCAACTGGGGCGGTGTTAATGTAAGTGCCCTTTGACATGC
>Ga0315906_10006734_pt1 | contig 14163 bp, 16 predicted proteins | sample LakEriMetagenome_4_FD_203526 | JGI IMG/M metagenome (GOLD analysis project Ga0315906, IMG submission 203526) | Freshwater fungal communities from buoy surface, Lake Erie, Ohio, United States - Buoy 2 MA122 | ecosystem: Environmental > Aquatic > Freshwater > Lake > Lake biofilm | place: USA...
GATGCCGACCGCCGCGAACGGGCAGCGTTCGCGTTCGCACAGGGCGCGGAATTCGGCCAGATGCTCCGGCGCGATGCCGAGCACGTAGCGTTCCTGCGATTCGTTGCACCACAGCTGCATCGGCGACAGCGAAGGATCATCGCAGGGCACTTTGCCCAGATCGATGATGCCACCCTTGTCGGAATCGTGCAGCAGTTCGGGGATGGCGTTCGACAATCCGCCGGCACCGACGTCATGCATGAAGCGGATCGGGTTGACCGCGCCGCGCGCGAAGCAGCGGTTGATCACTTCCTGGCAGCGCCGTTCCATTTCCGGGTTGTCGCGCTGCACCGAGGCGAAATCGAGCGCTTCCGAACTTTGCCCGGACGCCACCGAAGAGGCCGCGCCGCCCCCGAGACCAATAAGCATGGCCGGACCACCGAGCACGATGACGATGTCGCCGTCGCGCATCGGCAGTTTCTGCACCTGGCCCGGATCGACCGTACCCAGGCCGCCAGCCAGCATGATCGGTTTGTCGTAGGCACGCACGTGCGTGGCATCGCTGCCGGCCAGTTCGAAGCTGCGGAAGTAGCCGGTCAGATTCGGCCGGCCGAATTCGTTGTTGAACGCGGCGCCGCCAAGCGGGCCGTCGGTCATGATTTCGAAGGCCGAAGCCATGCGCGGGTTCAGCGCGCGCGGCGCTTCCCAGGCTTGCGGCAGGGTCGGAATACGCAGGTGCGAGACCGAGAATCCGGTCAGGCCGGCTTTCGGTTTTCCGCCACGACCGGTCGCGCCTTCATCGCGGATTTCGCCGCCGGCACCGGTGGACGCGCCGGGAAACGGCGAGATGGCAGTCGGGTGGTTGTGGGTTTCGACCTTGATGCAGAACGCGCTAGCGGCGGCGTCGCCGAAGCGGTAAGTTCCGGCATCATCCGCGCGCAGATGACGGGCCACGTGGCCTTCGATGACCGCGGCATTGTCTTTGTAAGCACTCAGCGTGTACTGCGGCGCCAGTTTATGCGTGTTGCGGATCATGCCGAACAGACTGTGCGGCATATCGCGGCCGTCGATGCGATAGGAGGCGTTGAAGATCTTGTGCCGGCAGTGTTCGGAATTGGCCTGCGCGAACATCATCAGTTCGGCATCGGACGGATCCCGGCCGAGCGCACCATAGCGCTCCTGCAGATAAGCCACTTCGTCTTCGCTCAGCGCCAGGCCGAGTTCGGCATTGGCCTGCGGCAAGTATGCGATGGCCACGCGCTGCAGCGGTCCGCGCACCGGAGTAGCGAACAGCGCACCGGCTTGCTCCAAGCTGGTGCACACGCTTTGGGTCATCGGATCGGAAAGTAATTTATCGATGTCGCGCCACAGCACATCGCCTTCCGGCGGCATGCCCAGAAGATCCAGACGCAGGCCGCGTTCGGCACGACGCACCGGCAAGCCGGCGCCCTGCAGGATTTCGGTGGCCTTGCTCGACCACGGCGAACGGGTACCCAAGCGCGGCGTGACGATGCGCGAGACCGCGCCGGTCAGCGCTTCCGTGCGGCCGATGCAGCCTTCCAGAATGCGGCCGAGGGTGGCAGTATCGTGCAGCTCGGCGTGGGTATCGACGAAATACAGATGCCAGGCCCCGGCGATGCTGGCATCGGGGACGATCTGCTGCAGGCGGGATTGAAGGCGGTCGCGTCGGAAAGCGGATAAGGCCGGAAGGCCTTCAAGAACGATCATGGCTGCACGCTGAGGGGGTTTTAGCCCCTCATTTTACCTTATCGGCCCGATGTCGGCCGCTTTAATGCGGCCATTGCCTTCTCATTCCGTTATTTATTCTGCTTTTCCAGCGCTTTGAGCATATCGGCTGGATTCAGATAGCCGCCGATCTGCGCGCCATTGGTGGCATATACGGCCGGGGTGCCGTCCACGCCGATTTTCTGGCCCAGACTGTAATCAGCGGTCACGAAATTGCTGCAGTTTTTCTTGGGCAGGGTCTTGCCGGCTTTGGACGAGGTCATCGCCACTTTGCGGTCGGGCGCGCACCAGACGTTCACCGCTTTCTGGAACGACTCAGAACCCAGACCGGCGCGCGGGAAGAACAGGTAATCGACAGCGATGCCGAGCTTGTTGTACTCGGCCATGTGCTCGTGCATCTTGCGGCAGTAACCGCAGTCGATGTCGGTGAACACGGTAATGCGGTATTTCGGCTTGGCCGGGGCGAAGCTGATTTTTTGCGCGGCCGGAACGGCGGCGAGAATGATGCGGCGCTCTCCCGCCTCACTGGCCTCGGTCAGGTTGGTTCGCGTGTTCAGATCGATGATCGCGCCCTGGAACAGCAGCTTGCCGTCATTGCTGACGTACAGAATCTGGCCATCGACCACGACTTCCTTGACACCGGCCAGCGGCGAAGGCCGGATGGCGGTGATTTTCACATTCGGCACCACGTTGGTGAGCGACTGACGGATGGCGGCATCCCCGGCAGCGGCCGGAGTGGCGGCTTTCTTGGCCGGTGCCGGGGCGGTGCTTTGGGAGCAGGCCGGCAGGCTGAACATCAACAAGGACGCCATCAGGATTCGGGAAAAGGTCATGGGATACAGGTCCGATTTCAACAGAGCTTTATTCTGCCACATTGAACGTGAACGCCGCGACAGCGCGGGACGAACGGCCGGACGGAGGGGACGGACGGCTCAGCCGCGCGGATGGTGGGCGCGGTGCATTTTCTTCAAGCCTTCTTTGGCAATCAGGGTGTAGATCTGGGTGCTCGACAGCGAGCTGTGACCCAGCAGCATCTGCAGAGCCCGCAGATCGGCGCCGTGGTTGAGCAGATGGGTGGCGAAACTGTGCCGCAGCACATGCGGACTGACCCGCGCCGGATCGACCCCGGCCAATTGCGCGCGGCGCTTCAGGGCCGACCAGAACTGCTGACGGGTCATGGCGTGGCCGCCGGCATCAACGAACAATACGGCCACCGCACGTTTACCTACCCGGGCCGGGCGCACCTGCTGCAGATAGCGCTCCAGCCAATGCTGGGCTTCTTCACCCATCGGCACCAGCCGTTCCTTGCTGCCCTTGCCCATCACCCGCAACAGGCCCTGGCGCAGATTGACCGCCGCCGCCGGCAAATCAACCAGCTCGGTCACGCGCAGACCACAGGCATACATCAGTTCCAGCATGGCACGCAGGGCGACCTGCTCGGGGGCTTCGCCGGCATCGGCGCGCAGCAGCGCTTCCACCTGGGATTCGGACAGCGCCTTGGGCACCGGCCGCGGCAGGCGCGGCATGTCCAGCAGGCGGGTCGGATCCTCGCTCATGGCCCCACTGCGTTTTTTCAGCGCGTAGAACCCCCGAAGACTCGACAACAGCCGGGCATTGCTTTTGGCGGCATAGCCCTGGCTCACCCGCCAACCCAGGTAATCGAACAGATCGGCCTGCGTGGCGGCATCAAGGCCTTTGCCGCGGGTGTCCAGAAAGCCGGCCAGACCCAGCAGATCGCGCCGGTAGCCGGCCAACGTGGCGGTCGACAGGCCATGCTCAGCCCACAGACGCTCGAGCGCAGCCTCCACCTGCTGCACGGTTCCGGCATCGACGGCGGCGCGGGTGCGGGCGCGCTGGCGGATGGCATTGGTTTTGGTACTCATGTCGAAAAGCTTAGCGCGGATGCCGCTTCACCGCTATGCTAATGCGCATGTCCGAATCTCCTGCACGTATCTCCGCAGTTCCGGCCGTGTTGGGCTGGCGCCTGTTGGCGCTGGTCTACGACCTGGTGATTTCGATCGCGTTCCTGTTCGCGGTCAGCGCCCTGTCCTTGGCGGTGAAGCCGGACCATCGTCCGGTCGAACCCGGCACGCCCGACGCATTGGTGGTGTTCATCGCGCTCTGGGCCGCGATCGGTGCCTATGCGGTGGTGTCCTGGCGGCGCGGCGGACAGACCATCGGCATGAGGCCCTGGCGCCTGCAGGTGGTCACCGCCGAAGGCGATCGGCCGCCCTGGCGCGCGCTGCTGATCCGTTACATGGTGATCAGTTTCAGCCTCGGTGCGGCGTTATTGTGGTGTCTGGTCGATGGCCAGCGCCGTGGCCTGCATGATCTGGCCGCCGGCACGCTGCTGGTGCGGCGTCAGGCTTAAACCCGTTTCGCCAGATAACCCCAGCACAGCGCGAACACGCTCAACGGCGCCAGCAAATACGCCAGACGTACGTCGAAGCGGTACACATCGGACAGACTGACGAACAGGCGCTCCAGCAGCATGGCACTGACGCCGACCACGATGCCGAGGAACAGGCTCTTGCCCAGACCGCCCGAGCGCAGCGAACCGAAGGCGAATGGCAGCACTGAAAGACACAGCAGGGCGATTTTGAACGGATAGAACCAGCGGCCCCAGTAGGCGGTGGTGAACACACGGGCGTCCAGCTTGTTGCGCTCGAGGTAATCGATGTTGCTGCGCAGTTCGCGCAGGCTCAAATTGCCCGGACTGGACAACGTGGCTTCCAGGGATTCGTTGGTGATCTGGGTTTTCCAGGGAATCTTGCCCATGCGCTCGACCAGCACCGAATCCGGCTTGAAAGTGGTGCGCTGCACATCGTTGAGCTGCCAATGATCGGATTGGTTGCTGGCCGATTTGGCTTGGGTGATCGAGGCCAGTGCGTCGTCCTTGCCGACTCGATACAGACGGACATCGGCAAGTTCGAGCCAGGCATTGCCGCCGCTGCCCTTGGCCGAACCGGAGCGGGCATTGAAATACAGGTCGCCGTCTTTGGCCCAGACCCCGGAATAACGGGCCAGCGTGAACTTGCTGGCCTTGTGGCTGTTCAGGCTCATCGCCTGTTTTTCACTGGCGATGCCAATGGTCTCGTTGGTAATGATCATCACGCCCGAAAACAGCACCGCCGGCAGCAGCGCGCCGATGGCGATCTGCAGGCGCGAAACGCCGACCGAAGCCATGGCGATCAATTCGGATTTTCCAGCCAACTGCCCCAGACCCAGCAGCAGTCCGATCACCGACACTACCGGCAGCAGATCGTAGGCGCGGCGCGGCGTGGTGAACAGCGTGCTCAGCAGTGCGTAATTCAGGGTGAAGCCGTTCTTGCCGACATCGGAAAAACTGTTGTAGAAGGCGTTGATCAGATCGAAACCGAGCAGTACCAGCCAGACCAGCGCGATGGTTTTCAGCACGCTCAGCGCCAGGTATTCGGTCATCTCCCGGCCAATGCGGTTCATGCCGGCAGCGCCTGCGGTTTCAGCCGGCCGTCGCGCCGGAACAGCCAGTAACACAAACCGGCCATCGGCAGGATCGCCCACCACAACCCGAGGAAGGACGGAATGCTGCCGTTGCCGAGCAGATAGGTGCCGGCCAGCAGGCTCAGCATGCCGAGCAGATACGCCATCACCGCGAACAGCACCAGACCGTACTGCGGCTGCCGGGGTTCGCTGCGCGCCAGCGGAATGGCCAGCACGGTCAGGATGGCCGCGAACAAGGGCAAGGCGATGCGCCAGTGCAGTTCGGCCAGCGCCGCGGCATCGCCGCGCTTGATCAAGGCCAGCGTACTCAGGGCATCGAGCTTGTTGGAGGGCTTGCTTTCGCTCGGCTCCGGCACCTTGATTTCGTTGACCTTGAACTGCACTTTGCGGAAATCACGGCGGCCGAGTTCGCCTTCCATGCGGGTGCCGTCTTCCAGGCGCAGGATGCGGGCACCGCCGACCAGACGCAGATCGCCTTTGCTGGCGGTGATGATGTCGAGGCGGCCGTTGATTTCACGCTGCACGAACAGATTCTTGAACTGCCGGCCGTCGCGGCTGAGTTCGGTGACGAACAGGATGCCGGACTTGCCGGGCAGTTCCACGAAGCGTCCGGGTTCCAAACCGGAAATCAGGAAGCTGCGGTTGGCTTCTTCCACCATGGTCTTGGCTTTGTTGGCGGTGAACGGCACCAGCCACAGCGACGCGAAGGCGATCAGCAGAACCAGCGGCGCGGCTACCCAGAGCACCGGCTTGAGTAATTGCTGGCTGCTGACGCCGACCGAGGCCAATACCGCCATCTCGCTGTCGGCATACAGGCGGGCGATGCCCATCATCAGACCGATGAACAGGGCCAGCGGCAGTACGAAACTGATGAAACGCGGCAGACGCAGCACCAGCAGCTGCAGCATCAGGCCGGCAGGCACCTTGCCCCGCGAGATTTCCGCGATCAGATCGGTCAGAAAGCCACCCACGCTGATCAGGAACAGTACGGTCAGCACCGCAAACACCAGCTGGCTGAACTGTCTGAACAGGTAACGGTTGATCAGCGGCATCGGCACGGGCGGGGAAACTCGGTTCGGGATGAATTACAATAGCAGTTTACCATCATGCGCCCAGCCGGCGCCCGACCGAGAGAAGCCCCCATGGCCCTGCGTTTCCTGCCTACCCAAAGCCCCGTTCATACCGATGCCAGCGATTGCGTGGTGGTCGGCGCATTCAGTGACAAAACCTTCTCGCCGTCCGGTACGGCACTGGACGCCGCCGCCGGTGGTCGCCTGAAGGCCCTGGCCGAACGCGGTGATATTTCCGGCAAGACCGGACAGACCCTGCTGCTGCAGGATGTGCCGGGCGTCGCCTCGGCGCGCGTGCTGGTGATTGGCTTGGGTGATCCGGAAAAATTCGCCGTGCCGCAGTATCTGAAAGCCATCGCCGATGCCGTGCGCGCCCTGCGCAGCGGTCCGGTCAAAAGCGTTTACCTGACTCTCAGCGATCTTCCGGTGAAAGGCCGTGATGCTGAATGGGCCGTGCGCCAGACAGTGATCGCCGCCGATCACGCCGCTTACGAATACACCGCGACCCGCAGCAAGAAAGCCAGCGTGACCCTGAGCGAGGTCTCGGTGCATGTGGCGGACGCCCAGATGAACGCATTCCGCCAGGGCGAAGGCATCGCCGCCGGCATCCAGTTCACCCGTGAATTGGGCAATCTGCCGCCAAACATCTGCAACCCGTCCTATCTGGCCGAACAGAGCCTGCAGATCGCCGCTGAGCACGACAATGTGACTTGCGATGTGCTCGGCCGCGATGAAATGCAGGCGTTGGGCATGGGCTCGCTGCTGGCCGTGGCGCGCGGCTCGGCCAATCCGCCGAAACTGATCGTGCTGAAATACACCGGCGCCGGCGACGCCAAACCGCTGGCCCTGGTCGGCAAAGGCATCACCTTCGATACCGGCGGCATCAACCTGAAAGTCCAGGGCGGCATCGAGGAAATGAAGTACGACATGTGCGGTGCGGCGTCGGTGCTCGGCACCTTCCTGGCCTGCGCCAAGCTGCAGCTGCCGATCAATCTGGTGACCGTGGTGCCGGCCGTGGAAAACATGCCGGACGCCGACGCCTACCGTCCGAGCGACGTACTGACTGCGATGAACGGCAAGACCATCGAAGTCGGCAACACCGACGCCGAAGGCCGTCTGATCCTGTGCGACGCGCTGACCTACGTGCAGCGTTTCGAACCGAAGGCAACCGTGGACGTGGCCACCCTGACCGGCGCCTGCGTCATCGCGCTCGGCAAATACGCCGCCGGCCTGATGAGCAAACACGACGATCTTTCCGAAGAACTGCTTGCCGCCGGTGAAACCGTGTTCGACCGCGCCTGGCGTCTGCCGCTGTGGGACGAATACCAGAGCCAGCTCGATTCCGTATTCGCCGATATCTACAACATCGGCGGCAAGGGCGCAGGCGCGATTACCGCCGGCTGCTTCCTGTCGCGCTTCACCGAAGGCCAGCGCTGGGCACATCTGGACATCGCCGGCGTATCCAACGATGAAGGCCGCAAAGGCATGGCGTCCGGCCGACCGGTGGGTCTGCTGACCCAGTGGCTGCTTGATCAGGCCAAACACTGAGCATGGCGATCCGGGCTGACTTCTACATGATCGCGGGCAAGCCCGCGTTCGTGGCGCAGCCCCTGCTGCTGGTATGCAAGCTGGCCGAAAAAGCGGTGCAGTCCGGGCAACCCTGCTTGATCTTTTGCGACAGCGCCGAGCAGGCCGATTTTCTCGACGACCTGCTCTGGGAGTTCGATGAGGACGCCTTTATTCCGCACCAGATCGTGGGCATGGAGAAAGACGAAGACATGGACGACACCCCGTTGTTGATCGTGCCGCCGGGTGTGGAGACCGGCATGCGGGCGCTGGTCATCAATCTGCGTAATGTGCTGCCGCCGGCCGGCTACCAACGCGTACTGGAAATTGTTCCGGCCGATGAAGCGGCGCGCGAACCGGCACGCCAGCGTTGGCTGGAGTACAAAAAGCTCGGACACGAACTCAAGCGCAACGAGATGTAAAAAAATCCACGCCGCAGCGGGGATTTTTTCAGGCCAACAGGGCTTCGATTGCATCCACCGTTTTCGGCACGCCTTCGGTCAGGTTCTGCGGACCATTTTTGGTCATCAGGATGTCGTCCTCGATGCGGATGCCGATGCCCTGGTATTTGGCCGGCACACCCGGCGTGCCCGGTGCGATGTACAGGCCCGGTTCGACGGTGAACACCATGCCCGGCTCGAGCAGACGCGAGGCGCCGCCGAGTTTGTATTCGCCCACATCGTGCACATCCAGTCCGATCCAGTGCCCGGTTTTGTGCATGTAGAATTTTTTGTAGGCTTCGCTGGCAATGTTCTTCTTCAGCGTGCCTTTCAGCAGACCGAGCGAAAGCAGGCCGTCGGTCAGCACTTCGACCGCCGTGGCGTGGATGCTGTCGTACGGCACGCCGACACGAGCCTTGCCGATGCATTCGGTCTGCGCCGCCAGCACCACCTCATACAGTGCGCGCTGGGCGGCGCTGTAGGTTCCGGAAACCGGCCAGGTGCGGGTGATGTCGGAAGCGTACAGGGCGTACTCGGCGCCGGCATCGCACAGCAGCAGATCGCCTTTTTTCACCGGTGCGTTGTTGGCACGGTAATGCAGCACGCAGGCATTCGGACCGCTTCCCACGATCGGTTCATACGAGGCTACCGCGCCATGCCGGCGGTACACCTGCTGCAGTGCGGCTTCCACTTCGTATTCGAAGCGTGCACTTCGGCTGGCCTGCATCGCGGCGATCTGCGCCTCGACGGCGATATCCGCGCTTCTGCGCATTAACGCAATTTCGCCGGCACTCTTGAACAGGCGCAGCTCATCGAGCAGATGGCCGATCTCGAGGAATTCATGCGGCGGCTCGGCGCCCAGACGCTTCTGTGCGCGCACCCGGTTCAGCCAACCCATCAGCGCCAGATCGAAATCGGCATCGCGGCCGTAGTGGTAATGCACGCGCGAACGGCCTTCGAGCAGGCCGGGCAGGATGTCGTCGAGATCGGTGATCGGATAGACATCATCCAGCTTTAGCGCATCGACCGCGCCTTCCGGCCCTAGGCGCGGCCCGTCCCAGGCTTCTTTTTCGGCATCACGTTCGCGGCAGAACAGCAGACATTCGCCCTGACGGCGGCCGGGCACCAGCACCAGCACCGCTTCGGGTTCGTTGAACCCGGTCAGATACCAGAAATCGGAATCCTGACGGAACGGATAGGTAGTGTCTTTGCTGCGCAGACGTTCCTTGCCGGCCGGAATGATCAGAATGGCGCCGTGATCGGCCAAAGCCATCAGCCGGCGGCGGCGTTTGACGAATTCGGAAACGGCAATCATCAGTTCAGACGCTGGCGGGCGCGGCGGTTGACCACGCGTTCGTTGTAGAGCAGTACGGCCGCCACGCGGATGTATTCGCAGACTTCGATGAGCGCTTCTTCATCGGCGTCGGAATCTTCGTAGTTGAGGTCGGAGGCGGCGATCTTGGCCAGATCTTGCAGGGCTTCATCAGCTTCGTCCGACAGCGGCTGCGTCGGCGTGGGTACCACGCCGAAACCGCCGAGGAAACCCTGACACCAGTCGACCATGGCCGGACCGCGCTCGGAGACCGGCTTGTCGTCGTCGGGCAGCAGCAGGTCGAATTCGAAATCCATGACGTCGCCGGCCAGCTGTTCACTGACCGCGTCGAAGAAGTCGGCAAGTACCGAGTCGGGCTCGGCCTGACCGTCCAGTTCGGCGTCGGTCAAGGCATAAGCCAACCAGTTTTGCGGCGTCAGTTCAGCGCCGGCACACAGGCATCCCGATAAAGCACCATGCAGTTCGGCCGCGGAAATCGGAATACGCAGATCGCCGAGTGCGGTCTGGATGGCATCGTAATCGGGCATGGTGGTGGACATCCGGCCGCTCCTTTTTGCGCCTAGTGTAGCAAACGGCTGGGTAACGGCGCAGGCTTGACGAAGCCGGCATTGCCATCTAGGGTATGGTCATGAGTTTATTCCCCGACCACTCTCGGCAGATCCTAGATTTGGCCCAGCGTCTCGACCGCCTGCTGGAGGCGACCGTCCGTTTGGCTGCCGAAAACGCTGGCCTGAAACAGCAGATCGAGCAACTGACCGGCGAACGCAATGCCCTGCAGGGCAAGAGCGAGCTGGTCCGCCACCGGGTCGAAAGCATGCTCGGCCGCCTCAACGACATGGAGCGTAGCGATGACCGGTAATATCGTCACCATCAAGGTACTCGACCGCGACTACAGCGTCGGTTGCCCGCCGGATCAGGCCGACAGCCTGCATGCCGCCGCCAAACTGCTGGATGCGCAGATGCGGGAGATCCAGGGCGGCAACAAAACCGTGAGCCTGGAACGCGTTGCAGTGCTGGCGGCGCTGAACATCGCGCACGACCTGCAGATTCTGAAGGACGGTCGTGCCAAATCCGATGCCGTCATCGGCCGCAATCTCGGCGACATGAACCGCAAACTGGACGATCTGTTCGACAGTCTTCCGCGCTGACCTCGCCATCACGCCTTCGCGCTATAATGGCATTGCGTCCTCTGCCGTGTTCGACAGCGTGCTCAACATTAGCCCTTGACCCATAAACACGACCCGGGAGTCGCTCGAACCGTCGGTGTGCATGTCCGCCCGAGTTGCGGAAAGCCTGAAGACGGCAAGGCGACACCCACTTGATCCTAGGGATCAAGGTCGTTGGCAGGCATCGGCATGGTGGAGGACTCCTTATTCCGGGACCGGGCATGCGCCAAGCACTGCGACAGCACCTCAAAGCCGAACGCCTGCGCATTGCGCCGACCGCGCGCATGGCCGCTGCCGAAGCGGTGGCCGTCAGCATCCTGGAACACCTGCCCGTCACCGGTGGTTATCTGGCCGGCTACTGGGCCACCGGCGGCGAGCTGCCCCTGCACGTGCTGCAGCTGCGCCTGCCGGCGAACTGGATCTGGTGTCTGCCGGTCGTGCTGCCCGAAAAAAAACTCGGCTTCGCGCCCTGGCGTGGCGGCGATGCGCTCGGCAACAACCGTTACGGCATCCCCGAGCCGATGTTCTCAGCTGATGCCTGCCTGAAACCGGAAGACCTGCACGCCGTGATTCTGCCGGTTCTGGGATTCACCGCCGACGGGCTTCGTCTGGGCATGGGCGGCGGTTACTACGACCGCAGCTTTGCCTTCCGCCAACATACACCGGTCCCGCCCTTGCTGATCGGTGCCGCCTATGCCAACCAGGAACTTGACGTACTGGACGCCCAGAATTGGGACGTCCGCTTGGATGCCGTGGCCACCGAACGCGGCTGGATCGACTGTACTTCCGAGGAAAATTCGTAATGCGCTATTGGCTGATGAAATCCGAACCCGATGCTTTTTCCATTGATGACCTGGCCAAGGTCGGGCAGGAGCCCTGGAGCGGCGTGCGTAATTACCAGGCGCGCAATTTCATGTGGAAGGACATGCGCGTCGGCGATGGCGTGTTCTTCTATCACTCCAACGCCAAGGTGCCCGGCATCGTCGGTCTGGCGAAAGTGGCCAGCGCGGCCTATCCGGATCCGACCCAGTTCGATCCGGATTCGGACTACTTCGATCCGAAAGCCACACCGGACAATCCGCGCTGGTTTCTGGTCAATGTCGCGTTCGAACGCCGGCTCAAACGCGAACTGAGCCTGGACGAACTGAAAACGCATACGCTGGCACTCGGCGATTTCGCCCTGCTCAACCGCGGCAACCGCCTGTCCATCGTGCCGGTCAGCAAAGCCCAATGGCAGACCATCCTCAAACTGGAAAAAACCAAATGACTCCCGAACAAGGCAAACAGGCTTCGGCCGAACGCGCCCTCGACTTCGTGCAGGATGGCAGCATCGTCGGTGTCGGCACCGGCTCGACGGTCGCTTACTTCATCCAGGGCCTCGGCCGCATCAAGCACCGCATCGAAGGCGCGGTCTCGAGCTCGGAACAGAGCACGAAACAGCTGAAGCAACTCGGCATTGCCGTACTCGATCTGAACGCCTCCGGTCCGCTCGGTCTGTATGTCGACGGTGCCGACGAATGCGATCCACATAACCGCCTGATCAAGGGCGGCGGTGCGGCCCTGACCCGCGAGAAAATCATCGCAGCGGCAAGCTCGCAGTTCATCTGCATCGTGGACCCGTCGAAACTGGTGCCGTTGCTCGGCCGCTTTCCGGTGCCGGTGGAAGTGATTCCGATGGCGCGCTCGCATGTCGCCCGTGAAATCGTCAAGCTCGGCGGCCAGCCGATCTGGCGCGAAGGCGTGGTCACCGACAACGGCAACTGGATTCTCGACGTGCACGGCTGGTCGATTACCGACCCGGTGAAACTGGAAAGCGATCTGAACGCCATTGTCGGCGTAGTCACCAACGGCCTGTTCGCGGCGCGACCGGCCGATCTGGTCATCGCCGGTGGCGAGGTCCGCGGATGAATTGACGCACCAATGAATTCGTCCGGCATTTAATAAAAAACCCGCCTTCCGGCGGGTTTTTCGTTTGCGGCGTGAAACCGATTAACGTTTCGAGAACTGGGTCGCGCGGCGGGCTTTGCGCAGACCGACTTTCTTACGTTCCACTTCACGGGCATCGCGGGTCATCAGGCCGGCTTTGCGCAGATCGGATTTCAGGGTGTCGTTGTATTCCACCAGTGCGCGGGCGATGCCCAGACGGATAGCGCCGGCCTGGCCGGTGATGCCGCCGCCTTCGACCGTCACGTTGACGTCGAACTGCGCGGTGGTCTGGGTCAGTTCCAGCGGTTGACGGACGATCATGCGCGAGGTTTCGCGGCCGAAGAATTCGTCAATGGCGCGACCGTTGATCACGATGTTGCCCGAGCCCTTGCGCAGGAACACGCGGGCGGTGGAGGATTTGCGGCGACCGGTGCCGTAGTTTTGCTGAACAGCCATGATGATTTACCTGTAGGTCTTTCAGATGTCCAGCGCTTGCGGCTGCTGGGCGGTGTGGGGATGCTCGGAGCCTTTGTAGACTTTCAGCTTCTTGAACATGGCGCGTCCGAGCGGGTTCTTCGGCAGCATGCCCTTGACCGCGGTTTCAATCACGCGCTCCGGGTGGGCGGCCAGGGCCTGCGACAGGTTTTCCGACTTCATGTTGCCGATGTAACCGGTGAAACGGTAGTACATCTTGTCCTGAAGCTTCTTGCCCGTGACGGCGACTTTCTCGGCGTTGATCACGACGATGTAATCACCGGTGTCCACATGCGGGGTGAACACAGGTTTGTGCTTGCCGCGCAGGCGACGGGCGAGTTCCGAGGACAAACGACCGAGAGTCTTGCCGCTGGCATCTACGATGTACCAGTCTTGCTGAACGGTTTCGGGTTTGGCGCTGACGGTCATGGCTTTCATGACGGGCTCCAACAAAATCAAGTGAATAAGAAGCGGAATGATAACCCGAATTCCGGACCCGCGCAAGCCCTTGTGCGTCCCGTGTTAGGATTTGAGCCATGCTTCCCGTCCTGAAATCCCCGTCCCGTGCCGAGCTGGCCCGGCAGTGCGTGAAATGCGGTCTGTGCCTGCCGCACTGCCCGACTTACGCCTTGGCCGGCATGGAGGCGGAGTCGCCCCGCGGCCGTATCGCGCTGATGGCCGATTTGGCTGAAAATCCCGGTCAAACCGGCGATTTCAAGCACTTGAACGCCTGTTTGGGCTGCCGGCGCTGCGAGACCGCCTGCCCTGCCGATGTGTCCTATGAGCGGCTTCTGGTCGAAACCCGCGCGATACACCCCCCGGCGCTTGAGCGGCGGCAAAAGGCGGCGCTGTGGCTGATGGCGCATAAATCGCTGCTGAACGGCGTCTTGGATTTGTACCGCAGGGTTTTTCCCTTGCTTCCGTCATCCTGGCGTCTACTGCCCCGGCCGGCGCCAGCGTGCACTCCAGCGGCGGCGGCA
>Ga0315906_10006737_pt1 | contig 14158 bp, 6 predicted proteins | sample LakEriMetagenome_4_FD_203526 | JGI IMG/M metagenome (GOLD analysis project Ga0315906, IMG submission 203526) | Freshwater fungal communities from buoy surface, Lake Erie, Ohio, United States - Buoy 2 MA122 | ecosystem: Environmental > Aquatic > Freshwater > Lake > Lake biofilm | place: USA: Lake...
TGACTGCCGACTCAATCGCTAATGCCAAAAAGAGTAAAAAACCAACTCTACAAATAATCAGATCAGACAATATCACCGATATTGATGGTTTTCAATACAAGACGGTTAGAATGGGCAACCAGACATGGATGGCGGAAAATCTGAATGTAACAAGGTTCAGAAATGGTGACCCTATCATGGAAGCGCAAACAATGGACGAATGGAGAGAAGCAGATCTCGCCGGCATACCTGCTTGGTGCTACTACAATGAAGATGCGGAAAATGCACCTCAATTGGGGAAGCTTTACAACTGGCATGCGGTTAGAGATGCTCGCGGTCTTGCCCCAACTAAATGGCATATTCCTAATATGGAAGAATGGACACGGATGTTCAACTTTATAGGCGGCAATCAAAAAGCAGGTGCCATACTCAAAGACACTACCGGATGGCATGAAAATGGAAACGGAAGCAGCATGACAGGATTCGCTGCAAAACCTTCAGGCAGCCGCGATTTCTCATCTAACTTTAAAGGAGTCAACCGATTTGGTTACTGGTGGGTGAATGAAGAACACGGAGCTGAAACTGCATGGGGCATTGATATGGGATACTCCTATGGCAATATCAATCTTTTTGCATTTAGAAAAGGGAACGGTTTTGCTGTTCGATGCGTAAGAGACTAATTTAAATAATTCAATTATTAAATACTGCCAGCACACAACTCTTTTATCCAGTTACTGTGTTGCGGATAAACAGACATAAGTTCTGATTTATCAGCCATTTCAAAATCAGCAAAATCAAAACCGGGAGCAACTGTACATCCTGCAAGGGTGTACCCATTTAAATCAACAGGTTTTGAAGCAAACCAGCTTTCTGCCGGCACTACCTGTTGAAGCGATTCTCCGTTTTCAAGATCTCTTCCCAGCTTAAGTATCTCTCCTTCTCCATTGGGATGTATCACATAGATATTTAAAGGGATGCCATCATAAAAATGCCATAATTCATCACTCTTTATACGATGAAAAGCCGAATATTGATTTCCTTCAAGCAGAAAGTATATTGAAGTGGAAAATAACCGGTCGGCAGAAAATCTATCAGGAAGTGAAGCAGCAGAAACCACTTCCCGACTTCTGTAAACCGAAGCAAAATACCCGCCTTCAGGATGAGGCTGTAAATTTAATTTCTGAATATAAGATGAAGCTTCTCTTATCATACCTGTTTCCATTGAAAGCAATTTTTTATATAATCAAACCTCGCCCTCCTGTGGCCTTTGTGATGTAAAAAAAGCCAATCAATTTCATTGATTTTTGAAGTGACCACAAGAAAATTAGCATATGCTTTTTCAAGTTCATCTTCAGACACATCTGTTCTGCTTAAATCTATCAATTCAGGTGCCGTCAGATCTGCCCCTGATGGCAAAAGATTTGTATAACATAATTGGCTCGACAATCTTGATTTTTTCCACGCAAGTTCAGCACGTGCATCTTTGTAATGTAAAATAGCTTGTCCTGAACATCTAAGCTGGATACGATTCTCCGAATCATAAAAAAGTAAACTAATAGTATTGCTATTCTTTAGCTGGGCAACTTTAGGAGAACGCGCATCAGTATGAAAGGAAATTTCCCTTTTTTGCTTATCTGCATCTCTAAGGATAACAGTTCTCAACTCTGGTTTATCTTGAGCGATGGTTGCAACAGTTAAATAATGAAAAGGTGCTCTGAAAGAAGATACTCCTTTTTCAATCATGGACCATATTTGTGTTTCAACCAGCCCGAGATCACTATTTAAGAAAACATCTGTCATCATACAAAGAAATAAAATCAAACAAGTAAATTGGCAAATTTTGAAATAAAAAATGCTGCACCGGATCTGATGCAGCATTTTCCTGAAATTTATCTTTTTGACTATGCTCTTTTTTTCTGAGCCGTTTTAGCAGCAGGAGCTTTCTGTTTTTTTAACAAAGAGTCGATTTCTTTGCTGAGTGAGTTTAAATTAACTGACCCCTTATACATTTCACCATTCAGGTAAAAAACAGGTACATCCCTGATACCCTTATCAGCCCCTTCAAGTAAATCAGCGCGTACACTCCATCCATAAACAGAATCAACCAGTTTAGTCAGAAAGTTTTTATCAGTAACCCCGGCTTCTTTGGCATATTCTTTCAGACTAATGGTTCCAAGACGACGGCGATGCTCGAACAATAAATTATGCATCGGCCAGAACTTCCCTTCCTGAGCAGCGCCTACTGATGCTTCTGCTGCCTTATGAGCCCGCTGGTGAATTTTGGTTAACGGAAAATGACGGAAATTAAACTGAACCCTCCCTTCATATTTTTCCATCACCTGATTTACTACTTCATTTGCCTTTGAACAAGCCTCGCTTTCATAATCTCCGTACATCACCAATTTTACAGGTGCTTGTTTGTCGCCAACCCAAATGTCTTTAGTAGGTATAATTTCAACCACTTGTGCTTTACTCTGTGCCATAATTTTTCTACTTAATTTTTTAAATTTTTAATCGTTACAAACTCCCCTCTCAGCAGCTGGTTGGTTGTATATTGTTTTCTTCATCAGACAGTTGCTTTGCTATTCAGCTCCTTCCCTTCGGCTGTGACCTGTTCATTTCGAAAAACAACCAGACCATCAAAGACATCAACCACTACCGGCCTGGATTTATCAATCGCACCGGAAAGGATCTTTTTGCTAAGGGCATTCACAATTTCCTTCTGAATAAGCCTCTTGAGTGGTCTGGCGCCAAATTGTGGGTCAAACCCGTTTTCTGCCAGAAAATCAAGTGCATAATCAGTAAAATCAAGTTGAATACCCGATTCTGCGATCAGCTTTTGAAGATTGTTCAGCTGGATCCGGATCACTGAGCGTATTTCCTTCTTCAGCAGTGGAGCAAACATAATGATTTCATCCACACGATTCAAAAATTCGGGACGAATGGTTTGCCTGAGCAGCTGAATTACCTCAACACGCGCTTTAGTGGTGGCCTCTTCAACATTTTTCTCCGAAACCCCTTCAAAAGCATCCTGAATGAGCTGACTTCCAAGGTTGCTGGTCATGATGATAATCGTATTCTTAAAGTTCACCACCCTACCCTTATTGTCGGTCAGTCGCCCATCATCCAGCACCTGCAACAGCACATTCCAAACATCCGGATGAGCTTTTTCAATCTCATCCAGCAACACCACACTGTATGGCTTTCTGCGAACCGCCTCCGTCAATTGCCCACCCTCATCATATCCAACATAGCCGGGAGGAGCACCTACCAGACGGGATACCGTATGCTTCTCCTGGTACTCACTCATATCGATGCGGGTCATCATCCCTTCATCATCAAAAAGATATTCCGCCAGTGCTTTGGCAAGCTCAGTTTTACCCACCCCTGTTGTTCCCAAAAAGATAAAAGAACCGATCGGCTTTTTGGGATCACTTAAGCCGGCTCTGCTTCTGCGAATCGCATCAGCCACAGCCGTAATGGCTTCCTCCTGACCAACCACCCGCTGATGCAATTCATCTTCCAGATGAAGCAGTTTTTCTCGTTCGCTCTGCATCATTTTTGCAACAGGTATGCCCGTCATTCTGGAAATGTTTTCGGCAATATCTTCTGCATCCACTTCTTCCTTGAGCAACCTCTTCTCAGATGTAACAGACAAATGGGCTGAAAGTTCTGCGATTTTGCTTTCTTCTTCTTTAATTTTCCCATAGCGAATTTCAGCGACCAAGCCGTAATTGCCTTCTCTCTCCGCTCGTTCAGCCTGTAATTTTAACTGTTCGATATTCGACTTAGAAAGCTGAAGTTTATCAACCACATCTTTCTCTTCTTTCCACTTAGCTTTTAAAGTATCTCTCTCAACCGAAAGATTTGCTATCTCTGTTGAAAGTTCTTTTAATTTCAATTCATCGTTTTCTCTTTTTATTGCTTCTCTTTCAATTTCAAGCTGACGAATCTGACGCTCCAGTTTGTCGAGCTCTTCGGGCATACTGTTCATTTCAAGACGCAACTTCGCAGCACTTTCATCTATCAGATCAATCGCTTTATCCGGCAGAAAACGATCGGTGATATACCTGGTACTCAGTTCAACTGCAGCAATAATGGCTTCATCTTTAATTCGAACATGATGGTGTGTTTCATAACGGTCTTTCAAACCCCTTAGAATAGAAATCGCATCTTCCATGTCGGGCTCTTCAATCATCACTTTCTGAAACCTCCTCTCCAGCGCTTTGTCTTTTTCAAAATATTTCTGGTACTCATTCAGCGTTGTTGCTCCTATTGCGCGCAGTTCTCCTCTTGCAAGTGCCGGCTTCAGAATGTTTGCCGCATCCATCGCTCCTTCTCCCCCTCCTGCCCCAACTAGCGTATGAATTTCATCTATAAATAATATAATCTCTCCTTCGCTTGCACTGATCTCTTTCACAACCCCTTTCAACCTCTCTTCAAATTCTCCTTTGTATTTAGCTCCGGCTATGAGCTGACCCATATCGAGTGCATAAATCACTTTCGACTTTAAATTATCCGGCACATCACCATTCACAATTCGCATGGCAAGTCCTTCAGCAATTGCTGTTTTACCAACGCCCGGTTCGCCAACGAGAATAGGATTATTTTTTGATCTTCTGCTGAGGATATGAAGTGTTCGACGGATTTCTTCATCTCTTCCGATCACAGGATCCAACTTACCCTGACGCGCCAGTTCAATTAGGTTCTTTGCATATTTATTTAAGGTATTAAACTGGGTTTCCTGTGTCTGACTTTTAACGGCACCTCCTTTTCTTAACTCTTTGATACTTGCAACCAATCCGTTTTCATTTAATCCCGCCTCTTTAAGTATGCGTGATGTTGAATCATTGCCTTGTAAAATTGCAAGCAGCAGATGCTCCGGTGTTACGAATTCATCACCGAATTGCTTTAATACGGATCCGGCTCTTAGTACTGCATTGTTGGCTTCACGTCCTATTGCCTGGGCTGGATCTGCATTTGTTTTGGGCAGCTTCCCAAGTGCTTCTTCAAGTTTTTGCTGAACTAGATTAATTGTGACATTATTTTTTTTGAGCAGATATTCAACAGGAGAATCCTGCTGTGTCAAAAGCGCCTTCAGCAGATGTTCTGTTTCGATTGACTGGTGCTGCTCATTGAAAGCAAGCTGTTGTGCCTGCTGTATGGCTTCTGTTGCTTTGACTGTGAAATTTCCGAGATTCATAAATTTGATTTTAACAAAGGTGTTTTAAATGACAGGGAACTTCTTACCCTATCTTTGATATACTATATATTACAATTGGCACAAATCCATTTCCAAATCATAAAAACAGAAAGAATGTCAGTTTTTTCATTATCACGGCGACTACTAGTCAGCCTACTTTCAGTTTCTCTGCTAATATTTCAGTCCCTGCACGCACAAAACAATACGATTGAAATTGACAACTGGATGACTAAAAACCTACCGGAACTCGGAGGCAGGGCCGTTTTAATGATCTATAAAGACGGTAAAATTGTTTATAACAAGTCGTTCAACAATATGACCCAAAAACAACAAAATGCCGGAAAGATAAGAGCACGGGTTCAGGGGGTGGAAGATGAAGAAATGCTTCGTGACTTTAATGATACAACCAGAGAAAAAATAGCAAGTGCAAGCAAATGGCTGACAGCAGCACTTGTGATGACATTTATCGATGAAAAAAAACTTCGTTTAAGCGACACTGTTGGCAAGTTTATTCCTGCTTTAAGTAAGGCTGGAAAAGGGAATATAAAAATATGGCATTGTCTGAGTCACACAACCGGCCTGAAAGAAAATGCTCTAAGAGAAAGCCTGATGGCTTTTCAAAAGCTTAAAACAATGAATGAGTATATTGAAATGGTTGCAAAGATGCCTGTAGAAGAACAGCCGGGAAAAGTTTTTCGCTATGGTAACACCGGCTTTCAAATACTTGCTGCAGTAATGGAAACCATCGCCGAGAAAGATTTCGAGACGCTGTTTCGCGAAAGAATTGCAGAACCATTAAAAATGAAAAATACCGACTTTGGTAAAAACGGACTGCCACTTGCAGCCGGAGGCGCATGGAGTACTCCACAGGATTACATGAATTTTCTGACGATGATATTGCAGGAAGGACAGTTTGAAGGAAAACAAATCATCAGCAAAGCACTGATTCAGGAAATGCAAAAGAACAAACTCACACAGGATTGTATTATTGCATATAGGCCGGACGAAGCCGGTAACTGGGGTTATGGTTTTGGGGAATGGATCGCAGATCCTCCTCTGGCCATTGCGCCAAGAAAGGATGCAATGCCCGACTCTGAAAGAGCCATGCTTGTTAGTAGTCCGGGATTGTTTGGCAGTTTCCCGTGGATCGACAATAAAAATAAAATTGCCGGCTTCTTATTTGTATACAACCTGCAGCATAAAGGCAGACAGGAACGCTACCTATCACTTAGAAATATTACACAAACTGTTTTCAGCAATTAATCTATAGCTGTAAGATTATTAATATTGATTTGATTGACTGGTTCAATTCTCCATACAAAACTGATTAAAGAAAAGGCAATTGCACTTGGTTTCGACTATTGCGGAATTGCTGCTGCTGAAATGCTGACAGATGATGCCCGTCGTCTTGAAAGCTGGCTTAATAATAGTATGCATGGCACAATGAAGTATATGGAAAATCATTTCGATATGCGTGTCAATCCACAATTGCTTGTGCCCGGCGCCAAATCTGTGATTACTTTTTTATTGAATTATTTTCCTGATCAACAACAAAAAGAAGAAAGCCCACGCATTTCAAAATATGCATACGGCCATGATTACCATCACGTAATTCGGGAAAAATTAAATGAGTTATTATACTTTATGAGGTCTGAGATAGGAGACATCAACGGCAGAGGTTTTGTTGACAGCGCGCCTGTCCTGGAACGAAGCTGGGCTGTAAAAAGCGGAGCTGGATGGGTGGGCAAGAATGGTAATTTAATTAACAAGAAGCAAGGATCATTTTTTTTCATCGCTACTTTAATCTGTGATTTGCCTCTTATATACGATTCGCCTTTCGTGAATGATTTTTGCGGAACATGTACGCGTTGTATAGATGCCTGCCCGACAGATGCCATACTTCCTGATAAAGTTGTGGATGGTAGTAAATGCATTTCCTATTTTACAATTGAGCTAAAGGATATGCTTCTTCCTGATGAAATGAAAAATAAGTTTGAAGGTTGGATGTTCGGATGCGATACTTGTCAGGATGTTTGTCCATGGAATCGTTTTAGTAAACCTACGAATGAAATTAAATTTACGCCGATACCTGAAATTCTCAATCTTACCTCAGGGCAATGGGAGGATATGAGTGAAGAAACTTTTAAAATCGTTTTCAGGGACTCTCCTTTGAAACGAACAAAATGGCAAGGCATCAAACGCAATTTGAAATTTATAGGTTGTTGGTTGTTGGTTATTGGTTGTTGGTTATAAAAATCAACAATTAACAACATATAACTAACAACTTCTACTGTGCCAAACTAATATTTACCTGTAAACCTGCTCTTGTATTGACAACCGGAGGTGGTGTTGCAATGTAACCGATCACCCTGCTTTGTTCCATAAACAAACGAAGCCTGATACGTGTATTGAGTACATAATCAATAGAAGGATTGATATTGATCACTTTCTGGCCTCCAGTTGGAATCGTATTGCGCTGATCGAGAATATTGTTGGCAATCGCATTATCCTTATAAGTGATATCGAAACGGAAATTGATATCATTTTCCAGAGTCTTGGAACTATTCTTTGTAAATGGAATTTTAAACGGCAGTTTCAATCCGCGCTTTCTCCATCCTGCACCAAAAGTGATATCAACACTGCGCACTTCACTCACCTGAAAATCAATCAGACTCAAACTGATTGTGCGACTTCTTCCATAATCAAATTTGAAACTTAACTGATTGGCAAATTGAATATCCATGCCAATCAACGGAGAAAACTTTTCACTGATTGTCACATTCGGAACCAGAAAGAAAGGAACAAAGTTTTTAGAAATGGTATCCACAAATGATGGAAAACCTAATCCAAGCTGGTCTGCATACAGCAAAGCAGATGTAAAGTTATTCATACTCATGTTGCTGTTGTAACCATGAGTGATGCTGAAATTGGTAAATATTTTATCCAGCCCCGGCAACCTTGTTAAACCATTATATGTTAGTCGCCAGTTGGGCATTGGCAAATAACGCTTGAATGGATTGTCATTTATTTTTCGGTTCGACTGATCAATAAGTCCCACTTTCAACGGATCCTGATTGGTATATGCTGCAATGAAGGAAGGAATTAATACGTCCTGTGCATAACGCCCGTATCCTTTATAGTACTGATCAGGGTTCTGTCCAGGACTATAAGGATTCAGCAAACCAAGTCGCTGCGAAAGAATCAATCTATTTTTCTCAAATTCCAGGAATGATTCACCGGGAGCTGTTGGAGAATACTTCCGGAACATAGTCTGGAATGATATGAATGATATATCGAAACCTCCGCCGGCATAGGGATTGAGGTTTGCAAATTTACCTGTACCAACTGTGTCTTTAAACAAGCTGGAATAGTTCTTGCTGAAAGAACGGGTAAGGTTTACGTCTATTGTAAAATCTCTGAAAGGTTCTAATGTTGCATCTACTTTCAGCTCTTGTTTATAACTCTGCGTAAAAAGAAAATTAAATTCAGGATTATTGGTAACCCAGCCTTTAAGTGCTGCACTTCTTAACCAGGCTGTGTCCGGTTGTCGGCCAAAAACATAATCAAGACCCGGCGCACGTGTTCCCCAGTTGTTTCCAATGTATCTTGGACTATCTACATAACCGGGTAAACGCGAGTTGAAACTTTCGTTGTAGTTGATGTTGATTGTTTTAAGAGATGTCAGCAGCTTTCCTGAGAAACGCAATAATCCGTTTACCTGCTGCGGGTCAGAGTTGTTTTGCTTTGCAGCTTTCCTGTCTATTCTTTTTATCAAACGCGCAACATAACGTTTGCTCTTTCCAACAGTATCTTTTGGATTCAGTTGTATAGGTGGTTTGTTTTGAAGTTGTGCACCACCTTGACCCGGTTGTATATCAAGCGCTCTTAGCCATTTTGATTTTGCATAGAGTCGGGTAAAATCAAGCTGACCTGTAAAAATTCTTTGTTGTGAATTTTCTATTGTATTTCCTAGAGAAACAGCAAGACGTGAAGCACCGATCCAGTTGTAAGATGTCGCATAATTAAATCTTGCTGTTGTCCAGTCGAAAGCAGGAATTTTATTAATAGGAATGTTATAAGATGCGTTTGCTGTTTGTTTATAAATAACATTCCTTCCTCCTTTGAGGAAATTTTTTCTGATTGAATCTCTTTTCTCTCTGTTGTCGATCCTTCCGAAAGGTTCATCCACACGAGCATTGTTGGTTGCAGAGAAGTCAATGTTAATGGAGCGTGTAAGATCCCAGCGCATGTTGTAAACCCTGTCGAATGTAAAGTACTTGTCGTAGGTCTCCGGAATTTTAAATGGACTGGGAGGCACACCTTGTATCTGAACCTCTCTTGCCCTTGCAGCACCGAACTGTCTGTTTACATCTGCCCTGAAGCTGAGCAGACTTGGCTTGAAATTGAAGTTAACATCTTTGATAATTCCCCACCACGGACTTCTGTATTTAATAAGTTTTTTAAACGGCTCGATGTATTTGGGTTGTGGCGCAAAACTATATCCAAGTCCTGCGTAATGTTTTTCCACAACATCATTTTCAATCAATGGATTTCTCTTTTCCGTTTTGGTATATGAATAGCTCGCATCAAAGTTCGATATATCATAAATTTTTGCAGGCTTATTTCCCGTTTTGTTTTTACGCAAATTGGTGACATTCACAGTAGTTATTCCTACAAAATCCTGTGATATCCGCTTAACAGAATCTTTATTTACAACCGAAGAAAGTTTGTCTTTAAATTTCACATCCTGATCGTAGGGGTCGTATTCAGGATTCATGACCGTTTGAGAATAACTTGCATAAAAAGGAATATCGATTGCTGCGCTCTTGGGCAACAATTTACCAAGCTGAAGATTTGTTGCGATATCAAACTGAGAAAAATATTCCCGACTGCGTTCATTCACCCTTTGCTCAATGGTGCCAAAACCGGCACTTCTTCCGGAAGCGGAGATCGTAACAGTACCCAGATCTGCAAGTTGCAGATCCATTCTACCTGTAGCAGCCCATCCTCCACCTTCATCTAAACCACTTAAACGAAGCTCATTGATCCAAACTTCAGCGCAAACATTGGCAGCAGCATCACCTTTTCTGTTTTCAACACCTACAAGAAACCCTCTCACTTCACCAAGATTGGGATTTCCCATTACACTCCAACGAATTCCATTACCTCTGTCTTCTGAAAATGGCGTCAATACACTGCCTGTTCTTTTTAATTTAAATCTCACCAGTTCTTCAAGGTTTACATCAAACTCGTTAGCTGTTGGCCATACGATGGTATCTTTCAAAAAGGTTCCCCATCGCGTTACCTTCAAAGGCATCCTTACTTCGTAATAGTTGTTGATGAAGTCGGTACCAAAACGAATAACTGCTGTTAACTGATCGTCCTGCAGATCATCAATCTTTCCGCGCGACTCAGCATGCATGAACATGCGTATACGACGGTATTGGCGAAAATCAAAATTGGTAGATTTAAATACAGAACGGCTTTCTCCGTCGGGCAGGTTACAAAGCTGCATACTGAGAGATTGCTCATTCTGTAAAAGATTAATCCCGTTATTACTCAGCTGTTGTACACGTTGAATGCCCGGAGGAATCACATAATTGACCGGAACACGTTTATCATTTTCCTCTACATTGACCGCCGTTACATTAAAGTTTACAGATGAGTTCTGAGGTATTTTTTTATACTGACCGGTAGTATCCAGTTCAAATTCATTGGTACGCCACATATTGCGTACAAGTTCGAGCTTACCAAAACGCACTACCAGTGAATCTTCAAATCCCGTCATAAACATCCGCATAAAACGAATTGATTTGAAGTCGGGAATATTTCCCACTTTTTGTTGATACTGTCGAATGGGTATGCGGAAAAGATACCAAGTTTCTATTCGAGAATTTCCATTGGCAAGTTTAACATCCACATCTCTTCTGTCGGCTATAAAGTTTTGTCCAACCTGCATAGCAGGATCATTTTTGGGACGAAGCTCAAGTCCATACTGGAAATATTCTTCCACCTCATTGAGTGTATTGTCGCGATTCAGATCTTCGTTATCCGGGTAGAGAGAAGAAGCAGGTGTATATGATTGCTCATTGGTTGCAACCGGACTGTTACCACTGGGGTTATTAAAAAATTTATAACGGGCAAGTATACCCGATTTTGTCTGGTTGTAAAGATCATCTCTAAAATGCCTGTAATTATCGCTTGAAGGATCTTCCTGTAAACGCTGAAAAGCAAAGCCATTACCGAAATTACCCTGGTAGGCTGTAAGAAAATCATTTCTGAAATTCAACTCCTGTGCATCAGTCATGCCATCAAAACCAACATCCTGCTGAGGCCTTTCTTCCGTGATATTGCTGAACGCCTGTGCTATCTGAATTGGATTTCTCGGAACACGCGCCCAAGTACTTGTATCTTCACGAGCAAGCGTTTGGGTTGTACTTAATCCGTTTTCATAAAAACGTCTGCCATCTTTCAGAATGTCTTCAGAAATATTTCCAAGATTAAAGTAAAGTTGTCCGCCTGAAGAAATTGGATTCAGAATAAAAGGATCCTGCACCCACATTTCGATGAATTCGATGTTGTTTGTTTCAAAATCAATCTGATCAATGGCACGCATAATACCACCCCATCTGTTCTTTGGATTATTGAGTTTTCCTGTGAAAGGATCTATGCTACCCGAACGTGCATCGTAGTTATAAGGCCCTCTGTCTTTAGGATAAAAAGCAAGATCAAAGGTAATCAGCTGATTTTGTCCGAGGTCTGGTGTTGATTGCGGAAACACTTCCACACGATTTACAAAACGCACCCTAGGATCAGACAATTCATCCAGATCATCCCCAATGGGATTATTGATACTTCTTCTTTCCTGTAAAACAGGTTCGATATTATACCAGGCTAACCTAGAACGGTTGTAACCGTAAGCAAGGTTATTTGAAAGTCCGGCTTCAGGAAATAATTCAACACCAAAGCGGTCTTTCGAACCAAAGGGTGTGGAGGCGAGCGTCCAAGATATAAATGGAAAACGCAGATCGATGCCATTACGTGTTCCTTCAAAATCATCAATGTAAACCAAACCACCTTCTCCTTTTTCCGGTCTAATCTGACGGGCGGTACTTGGAAGAATACGGGCAGCTTCTCCATATAAAGTAATGGCTGAATTCTGACGAGTGGTATAAAAGGGCAAAGCATCTAACCATTTGGTCATTCTCTTCCAGTCGCTTCTGAAATTCAAATCTCCACCGATCATAGTATTACGAATCGGATCATCGCCGTAATTCATTTTGGTGAAGAATGGACGCTCACCCAAACGCATAACCGCAGCTCCGATATTGAGTTGCTTAGTTTGTGTTTCAATAGCCTTGTAATCAAGACGCAACGCCATAAAATTTCGGTTCTGCATACCGAACGTAGCATTGTTTTCAAAGCCAACCTGAATAGGTAAGTTGGCATTGATGATTGCCTGGTTAATGATTTTTACGGTGCCGAGATTATAGTCAACAACATAATCAACATTCTCACGCAGTGTTTGTCCGCCTGCTGTAACGGTCACCGATCCTTGCGGAACATTGAAAGCGCCGATAGGTATTTCTGAACTACCGCCCGCACTACGGGAAGCACCTTTAAAAACATACCGGTTTAATTGCGGAGATTGCTGTGCCACCCATTTAATAGAATCATAGAGCGGATAAAACAAATATTTCTGTTTTAATGCTTCAGCATCAGTTCCGCGGAATATATATTCAAGATCTTTACCAAAAGGTTCCAGCAAAGGAAAGATGATGCGACTCTGCTGGGAGTTTACAGTAAAGCCCTCTATATAATCAAAGACACCATCCTGCTGCGGATCATTTTGATTATTTAATCGATCAAGATTTACAAGTTCAAGTATTGGTCTTCCTTTTTCTTCACCTTCAGGTATATATCTTTTTTCACCACCACCCGGCTCCTGATAAAGAATGTTGAATTTAAAATCTTTTCTTTCCAGCTGACCATAACCAACAGCATAAACGTTTTTCATCATCAGTCTCCAGATAGGCAGCAATGGTCGTTGAGAAGTTGCCTTCAGCATTTTAAGAAACAATACCTTCTGAGTCCCGGCATTGTTGGCAGTTGTATCGGGTGTAACATCATTTGAAAATTCGCCGACCTGAAACACTTTACCATTTACGGTATATTGAAACGCAACACCCAGCACTTCGTCCGGCTGCAATACTGTGTTAAGAGAAATGAATCCAATTTGCGGATTAAAATAATATTCTTCGGGACGGAGTTTTCTTGCGAAAGTTCTTTCAAAATCCTGCACGGCAACAAGTCCGAGTGCTGACAGGCTGCTGGTAACGAGTGACGCATCTCTGTTAGCAGGATTATTTACGATACGCTGGTAAAGATCATTTGCTCCGTTATCGGGTAATTCGGAAGAAGTAAGAGAATTGATACTCTGGTTATAGGGTTGTTTTTCGCCGAGATCCATAAAAGCAACCACATTTCTGTTTTCAGTTGTTGAACCTGTTCTGTTGGTTACCCACACTTCCATACGCAGCACCTGAACCGGAGTTGTTACAGCAGGCAGGTTTTGCATGTTTTTATTGTAGTTCAGACGAAAATATTGCGATAGCAAAAAGTGCCTGTTCTCTTCGTATTCATCCGCTTTCACTTCAAAATTCTGCAAGCCCGCACCTCCCTGTAGCTGCATCTGCTGGCGACTTGAGTTTTGATTAGCGAGTACAGTTGTAATAAACAATTTACCAAACTGGAGTTCTGTCTTAATCCCAAATAAAGTGGAAGCTCCGGGCATCAAGGTTCCTCTGGCGGGGAAGGCAACGTTACCGGCTTCAATTTTTTTAATGATCTGATCAGCATTGCCTGCGTAATTCAATTTAAGCTGGTTCTCAAACTGAAAATTCGCAAGTGTGTTGTATGTAACCGGGAAATTTAGTTTGTCTCCGATTTTAGCATTCAGTCCGAAATTTGCCTGCA
>Ga0315906_10006739_pt1 | contig 14156 bp, 10 predicted proteins | sample LakEriMetagenome_4_FD_203526 | JGI IMG/M metagenome (GOLD analysis project Ga0315906, IMG submission 203526) | Freshwater fungal communities from buoy surface, Lake Erie, Ohio, United States - Buoy 2 MA122 | ecosystem: Environmental > Aquatic > Freshwater > Lake > Lake biofilm | place: USA...
AAGCGCTGCGTCCCGAGGAGGTGGCCGCCGTCGAGCGCTGGATCGCGGCCGGCGCCCCGTGGCCCGAGACGGGGCCGGCCTTCACCGTCGAGGGGCACTGGGCCTTCGCGCCGGTGGCCGACCCGCCCCCTCCCCCTGTGCGCGACGACGCCTGGTGCCGGACGCCGATCGACCGCTTCGTCCGGGCGCGGCAGGAGGAGGCGGGGCTCGACCCGCTCCCCCCCGCCGACCGGCGCACGCTCATTCGCCGGGCGACCTTCGACCTCACCGGGCTGCCGCCGACGCCCGACGAGGTGGAGGCCTTCCTCGCCGACCCCGCCCCCGACGCCTTCGAGCGGGTGGTCGAACGGCTCCTCGCCTCCCCCGCCTACGGCGAGGCCTGGGGCCGCCACTGGCTCGACGTCGTCCGCTACGCCGACACCGCGGGGGAGACGGCCGACTATCCGCTCCCGTTCGCCTGGCGCTACCGCAACTGGGTCGTCGATGCCCTCAACCGCGATCTCCCCTACGACGCCTTCCTCCGCGAGCAGATCGCCGGCGACCTGCTCGCCGCGGAGGGACCGGCCGACGAGCGCGCCGGGCGGATCGTGGCCACCGGATTCCTCGCCATCTCGCGCCGCTTCGGCTTCGACTCGGAGAAGTACCACCACCTCACGATCCAGGACACGATCGACACCCTGGGGCAGTCGGTGCTCGGCCTGAGCCTGGGCTGCGCCCGCTGCCACGACCACAAGTTCGATCCCGTGGGGATGCGCGACTACTACGCCCTCTACGGGATCTTCGAGAGCAGCCGCTATCCCTTCCCCGGCTCGGAGCAGAAGCAGCGGGTGCGGTCGCTGGCGCCCCTCGACGCCGACCCCGCCGACGCGCGGCGGTGGCGCGACTACGAAGCCCGCGTCGCCCGGCTCGCGGACGAACTCGCGGCGCTCGAGCGGCCGGTGCCGGCCGCGACGCTCCGCGCCCTCGGCGATCTCGACGGAGACTTCGAGCTCCAGGCGCCGGCCGCGGGGGGCAGCGACGGGGTGCTCGTGCCCCCCTGGCGCTGCGAGGGACCGATCGCCGTCACGGCCGCGGCGCAGAGCCCGTTCAAGCAGCTCTATTCCGGCGGGCGCTCGGGCGTCAGTTTCACCGGTTCATCCGCCCCGGCGCGCCTCTGGCAGGCGGTTCGCGGGGTCCCGCCCGACGCCACGCCCCTGTTCCTCAATCTCGACTTCCGCCTCCCGTCCGGGGCCACGGGCCGCCATCGCTTCCGCGTCACCGACTCGACCGGCGCCACGCTCGACGTCGTCATCGCCCCCGGGGGACTCGCGCTGGCCGCGGGGGGCCGCACCGACGACCTCGGCGCCGTGCCCGCTGGGGAATGGACGAATCTGCAACTCACGATCGACCGGCAGGCCAGGGCGATGTCCGCACGCGTCGGCACCGACGGTGCGGTGCGCGACGTCGGGCCGTTTCCGCTGCCGGCCGGCGCGAGCGGCACGGTCGTGGCGGTCGAACTCGCGGCGATCCCGGTGACCGATGCCGCCCCCGCGACGGCGGTGGCGCTCGAGTGCGACAACCTCGCCGTCCAATCGTTCCCGATTCCCCCGCCGGTGCTCGAGCGTCACGCCGCCGGCGGCCCCGACGCCGGGCGGATCCGGGCCCGCCTGCGGGAACTCACCGGGATCGACGGCGACCTCGAGATGCAGTCGGCCGGCGCCGCGCCGTCGAGCCCGTGGAATCCCGGGCCGGGGAGCGTCGTCCGCCTCGACGCCAAGGCCCAGAGCCCTTTCACCAACGTCTACCCCGCCGGCCGCCTCGGCCTCGCGCTGCCCGGCCGCGAGGTGTACGACGGGTTCGGGCTCACGCTCCCGCCGATCCAGGGCTCCACCGGCAAGGTCCACGTGGCGTTCGACATCCGCGTGGCGCGGCGGGAGACGGCGGGCTCCGGGTCGTGGCGCTATTCCATCGGCCACGGTCCCGGCCCCTCCCCCGCGATCGAACTGTTCTTCGACGACGTGTCGCTGTTCACGCGCGACGGGCAGACGACGGCGGTCGCCGCGCCGCTGACCGCCGATCGGTGGCATCAGGTGCAACTCGTCCTCGACCCCGCCACGCGCACCTACACCGGCCTGCTCCTCGCCGAGGGGTCCTCCACCCCCTTCTCAGGCCCCCTGGCAGCCGCGTGGGACGGCACGATCGACTACACCTTCATCGACAGCTATGGCCATTCAGGCGGCGTCCGCCCGGCGCTCGACGCCGACAACGTCTCGGTGTCGGCCTCGGCGCACCATCCGCTCGATCATCCCCTCGCGGCGGGCTCACCGTCGGCCGATCGCGACGCCGAGATCGCCGCCCTGCGCGGGGAACTCGCCGCGCTCGAGGCGCGTGCCGACGGGGCCGCCGCGGAACTCCGCCGGCTCCTCGCCGAGGGCCCGGTGCCGATGGCCTACGCCATGGCCGAGGGGACGCCGGGCGACGCGAGGATCCAGAAGCGTGGCGAGCCGGACGCTCCCGGCGACGTCGTGCCGCGCGGGTTCATCGCCGCACTGGGCACGGCGGCCCTCGAGCCTCCCCCCGCGGGGAGCGGCCGGCTCGAGTTGGCCCGCTGGCTCACGCGTCCCGACCATCCCCTCACCGCGCGGGTGATGGTCAACCGCGTCTGGCAGCACCACTTCGGCCGCGGCCTCGTCGCCACGCCGAACGACTTCGGCGTCCGCGGCCTCGCCCCCACCCACCCCGACCTCCTCGACCGGCTGGCCACCGACTTCGTGCGCGGCGGCTGGTCGATCAAGGCGCTCCACCGGCAGATCCTCTCGAGCGCCACATGGCAGCAGGCGGTCGCGCCCCCCGGCGGCGGCGCGGGAGGCGCCGAGGCGACGAGGCTCCTGGTGGGTCACGAGCGCCGCCGGCTCTCGGCCGAGGAGATCCGTGACGCGATCCTCGCCGTCGGCGGCCGGCTCGACCGGTCGCCGGGCGAGGGGCATCCCTTCCCCGCCCCGTTCGAGTGGGGCTATTCGCAGCACGGCCCGTTCGGCGCGGTCTACGATCACGAGCGTCGCAGCATTTACCTCATGACCGGCCGGCTCAAGCGGCATCCGTTCCTGGCCCTCTTCGACGGCGCCGACCCCAACGCCTCCACCGCCGACCGCCTCGGGACGACCGTGCCGACGCAGGCCCTCTTCTTCTTGAACGATCCGCTCGTCCATGACACGGCCGGGGCCTGGGCCGGGCGGCTCGCGCGCGACATCCCCGACCGGGACCGTCGCGTCGCCGCGGCGACCCTCGCGGCGCTCGCCCGCCCCGCCACGAGCGACGAGATCGCCGCGGCCCGGGCCTTCCTCGATCGTGCCCGCACGCTCCTGGCCGACGAGGGGGCGGCGGATCCCGACCATGAAGCCCTCGCCGCCTGGCTGCGCACGCTCCTGGCGACGAACGAGTTTCTCCATGTCGATTGACGATGCATTGCAGCCCCGGCCGGCGGATGCCACGATCGAATCAACCCTCCCCTTTCCCGGCTGCCGATGAACCGCCCCCCCGATCCCCGCCGCCGTGGCATGCTCCGCTCGATGGCGGCCGGGTCGATTCTCTGGCCCGCGCTCGTGGGTGACCTGCTCGCCGCCGATTCGCCGCCCGCTGCCCCCGCCGACCCGCTCGCGCCGCGCGCCCCGCATTTCCCCCCCCGGGCCAAGCGGGTGATCTTCCTCCACATGAGTGGCGGGGTTTCGCACGTCGAGTCGTGGGACCCGAAGCCCAGGCTCGCGGCCGATGCCGGGAAGACGATCACGGTGCCGGAGTTCCAGGGGCGGAAGGGCTCCTTCGAGATGTATCTGAAGGGGCCGCAGTGGAGGTTCGCCCCGCATGGACAATCGGGGACGGAGGTCAGCGAGCTCTTTCCGCACATGGCGAGGTGCGTCGACGACCTGTGCGTGATCCGGTCGATGAAAACCGACCACACCAACCACTACGAGGCGACGCTCGGGATCCACACCGGCTCCTTCACCTTCGCCCGCCCGAGCATCGGGTCGTGGGTGAGCTACGGCCTGGGCACCGAGAACCGGAACCTCCCCTCCTTCATCGTCATCGCCCCGCACTCCCCCTACGCCGGCACGCAGGTCTGGGGGAGCGACTTCCTTCCCGGGGCCCATCAGGGGACTCGCGTGGTGCCGGGGGCGGAACCGATCGCCAACGTCCGCCGCCGTGGCCGCTCGGAGCGGCTCCAGACGCTGGAACTGGAGGCCCTCCAGGCCGCCAATGCCCGTCACCTCGCCGGCCGCGGCCCCGATCCCCTCCTGGCGGCCCGCATCAGGTCGTTCGAGACCGCCTTCGGGATGCAGTCGGAGATGCCCGAGGCCTTCGACCTCTCCGGCGAGACGGCCGAGACGCACGCGCTCTACGGCCTCGAGCCGGGGAGCACGCAGGGCTTCGCCTGGCAGTGTCTCGTCGCCCGGCGGCTCGCCGAGCGCGGCGTGCGCTTCATCGAGTTGATCGACGTCGGCTCGTCGGCCAATTGGGACGCGCACGGCGACATGCTCACCCACCTCCCCCTGGCGAAGAACGTCGACCAGCCGATCGCGGGGCTCCTCCAGGATCTCAAGCGCCGCGGGATGCTCGACGAGACGCTCGTCGTCTGGACGACGGAGTTCGGCCGCACCCCCTTCAACGCGGCGCCGAACGCGGCCGGCCGCGAGCACCACCACTGGGTGTTCTCCTCGTGGCTCGCCGGCGGTGGGGTGAAAGGGGGGATGACGTATGGTGCCTCCGACGAGCATGGCATCGACGTGGCCAGCGACGTCGTCCACGTCCACGACTTCCACGCCACGATCCTCCACCTCCTCGGCCTCGACCACACCCGTCTCACCTATCGCCACTCCGGCCGCGACTACCGCCTCACCGACGTCCACGGCACCGTCGTCGCGCCGATCCTGGCGTGAGGAGGGCCTTCCCGCCGCCGAAAGAGCCGGCGGGCCAATCGAGCCATCCCCGCCGCCTCGAGGGAGATCGCCGCAGTCGGGATCCTCGGCACATCGTTTTCTCGCTTTGCCCTTGCCACGGCGCAGCAGCGCGTCCTCGTATCCATCGGAGAGTTGTCAGCGAAGTCAGGCCAACCAGACGAATCCATTGACGCCTTCGAACGAGGGCTCGCCCTTGCCGCGGATCCGCTCCTGACTTTGACATGCCGAATGCGGTTGGCAGAGATCCTGTCGAGCGAAGGAAGAGCGGATGAGGCGGAGGCGGTGTTGGCCAAAGTGCCCGCTCCCGATGCGGTGTTTGCCAGTCCCTCTGATCTCCCGCCCGATCAGACCGCCGACATCTACGAGGCCGAGCGAAAGCGGATCGAACTGCTGATCGATCAGGGGAAGGACGAGGAAGGCTTCGAACGCATCGTGCGTTTTGCGAAAACCTACCCAAGACACACGTCCGCACCGCTGATCTTGTTCGAGCACATCACCGGCCCGATGTTCCTGACAGGAGATCACGCTGGAGCGATTCGCTGGCGTCGCAGAGCCGCAGAGGCATTTCCGCATGCCTCCGAGGATCCGATGTTTCTCTCGAACGCGATCGTCGAATTGCAGAGTGCCTGTGGGACGGATTCCGATGTCGATCCTCAACGCTGGGGCGACCGCGCGGCGGATATCGATCGAGGACTCCTGCGGCTGTCTCGTCGTCTCGCCGACCATCCTCGAGCTCGGGCCGGGGGAGGAGGGAACGGTGACGGCGTCGCTCGCGCCCGACGGGAGGCCCGGGTTGCGCCGGTCGCAGATCACGGTCTCGGCGAAGGAGACGGGCGGTGGTCGTTCGGCCACACCGAACGTCACACTCACGATCCTCGCCACCGTGACCATCACGAGCGAGTGGCATGCCACGCCGCGGCGCTTGGTGGTGGCGCGTGCCGCTGCCGACGGCACGGTGAGCGTGGCGGCTCCGGCCGCCGATTGGGAGACGGCGACGATCGACACGATCGGAGGAGATTTCTCCTGGGAGGAGACCAGCCGTTCGCCCGGACCGGGGGGCGAGGTCGAGACGCGGACGTTTCGGGTCGCCGTCACCGGCGACGGCGATCGAGGGCTCTCGTTCACCCTCGGCGGCCGTGAGAGTCCCCTGCTCGTCGTGCCGATCATGGTGTCGCCCTGACGCCGGTTCACCGCGAGTAGCGCACGATGCACCCGAGCGCCCGCAGGCCGTCGCGGAAGCCGATCTTCTTCCCCGCCGCGTGCGACCGGCCGCGGTAGCTCACCGGCACCTCGACGATCCGGAAGCCTTGGCGGGTGAGCTTGGCGGTGATCTCCGGTTCGATCCCGTAGCGATCCTCGACGAGCGACAGCGTCGCGATCGCCTCGCGCCGAAACGCCTTCTGCCCCGTCTCCACGTCGGTGAGCCGCAGGCCGGTGAACTGGTTGGAAAGCCAGGTGAGGAGCCAATTGGCCGCCCGGTGGACAGGTCCGGTCGCCTGCCGGCCGCGCCCAAGGAAGCGGCTGCCGTAGACGGCGTCGCCATGGCCCGCCCTCACGCTTCCGCCGAAGAAGCAGGGAGCCCCTCGCCCTATCGAAGCGACGCGACAGCCGCCGGCACTTGGAAACGGGTATGGGATGGTGGCTCGATCCATCACCGACGCGCCGCCTTCTCGGCCCGAAGCGTCAGGACTTCAGCGAGCCCCGGTCGCCGACGGAAATACATGCCGGCGCGACAGGCTGAATGCTTGACGCAGGGGGGGGGGGGGTACGATACGCTCCTGCGGGTGGCGCCATTCGGCCATGGGTGTTCGCGGGGGAACGCTTTCGACACTCGGCCTCTCCAGTCGGCCCTGCATTCGAGCTAACTCAAGGAATCGAGCGATGCCCGCCCCAGATCGGATCGGTCGTGAATCGCCCCTCAGCGTACGCGATTGGCTCGCCCGCGCCGGATTGTCCGTGGCCCTCGCCGCGGTCCTCGGTACGGTGCAGGTCGCGGTGCTCTGGTCGCAAGGTCTCTTCCACGGAGCACCGGAAGCGATCGCTGCGGAGCCTTCGCCCAGCGGTGTCTCCTGCGCGAATTGCGGATGGTGGCCTTGGAACGACCAATGCCGTTGGGTGGAAACAGGGGATCAGCGAGGAATATCTTTCTCGGAGCCACAGTTCACCCGTCTTGATAATATTTGTAATCCACCCGAATCCAATCGCGACATGACTTGGAACTGTAATTGCGCAGTTTCCATAGGTGAGAAGCTCTACAAATGGATGCCTGCTGTCAAGGTGGCAGTTACCATTCCGTCGGCCAAGGTACTGCAGGCATTTCAGATCACCGGTGAATGGGACGGAAATAAGACGATCACCAAAACGATGACCAAGGGTTTGTCAGGGTCGATTCCGCCTGGGCAATGCGGCCCGGGGGAAGTGTATTGTTATCGTTCTAGGTCCTATATCCAGACCTTGTACCGCAGGCAATTGGGCAAGGTGACGGGGGTTTCCGTGGTGCAAAACCCAGCGGGTACGGATACGGTGGTGTACAGCTATTCGTACGACACCTGTAATGCCCCATGTGAGGGAGATTACTCTGTTCTGGAGGGTCCTCCGTCACCGTGGCTGTCGTTCACGGTCTATGATCCCGATCACCAGCCACCGCTTGCGGATGCATGCAAGTGAGGTGCCGTCGTTGCGGCCGCATCGACTCGCGGGGCTGGCCAAACACTTCTGCATGATGTGTCCCATGGTTTTTTCTCTCGTCGGTCGGGTCATGGCCATCTTGTCGCGCCTACTTGAAGGCCCTGAAATCCGCATCCCATACGCGACGATTCTGATCGCCTGCGTGGCTATTCTTGCAGGAGAGTGTCTTGCGGCGTTCGAGCCACCTTTTGTCGATCGTGTGATATCTGACCAGGATGCCATCGGTAAGGCGCTCATGGACGAGGTCAGGAGGGAGATCGAGGCGATTCCGGAGGCAACTCGCGAATCTGAGGGGATCGCGATCCTGGAAGAGGCATTGCCCCGGTTCCCATCGGAGGCCACCCGTCAGCGAGTCCTGGTGTCGATCGGGGAGTTGTCCGCCAAACTCGGCCGGACCAACGACGCGATCGATGCCTTCAGGCGAGGGCTCAACCTCGCCGCCGACCCGGTTCTCTCGTCGGCTTGTCGCACGCGGCTGGCGGAATTGCTCTCCGCCCAGGGGCGGACCGAGGAGGCGGCCGCGGTATTGGCGGTCGTTCCGGAGCCGGACGCGGATCGCCTCGGCGTTTCCGACCTCCCTTCTGATCGGACCGACGACGTCTTCGAGGCGGAGCGAAAGCGGATCGAACTGCTGATCGACCAGGGGAAGGACGAAGAAGGCTTCGAGCGACTCGTGCGATTCTCGAATGTCTATCCGAGGCATGTCCGCGAGCCGCTCGTGTTGTTCGAACGGATTACGGCGCCGATGTATCTGGCGGGGGATTATGCCAATGCCATCTGCTGGCGGCGAAGGGCCGCGGAGGCGTTTCCCCATGCCGCCGCCGACCCGATGTTCATGTCGAACGCGGTCGTCGAGTTGCAGGGAGCCGCACAATTAGACGAGGCGATGAAGGAGCCGGCGACGGCAGCGATGCTCGCCTTCGTCGAGCGGTTTCCCGATCACGGCAGCACGGCCTCGTTCCTCAAAGCCCTCGGCATCTCCTCCGAGATGTCGGGAGACCTGGAGGCTGCCAAGGGATACTACGAGCGGATCCTGGCGTCGAACCTTCCGTCGGACGATCCCCAGCGCCGTTCGGCGACGCTCGATCTGGCACGCGTGACCGGCGTTCCCGTCTCGGCCGCGCCGATCGATGCCCCGCCCTCCGGGCCTTCCGCACATCCGGCACGCAGGCGTTGGCTGATCCTCGCCAACGCCCTCCTCGTCGCCGCGATCGCGGCGTGGTGGCTCGCCCGGCGCCGGGGCCGCGTTTGACAGCCCCGTCGATCCCCACGGACACTCTTCCCCGGTTCCACACCCCGATCACGCCGGCAACCACAGGGGGGCGGCTCGCGGCTGCGGACGGGGAGTGACTCCGTGAACGTGTCGGTGGAGAGCGATGTCCGCCAGCCGGTGGCAACCGTCCCGCGTCGGGAGCGGTGGGCCGTCGCGGCGCTCCTGTGCCTCCACGCCCTCCTCCTCGCGTGGGGCGCTTCGGAAAAGAGCCCCACCCTCAACGAGCCGGGGCATCTCGTCGCCGGCATCAGCTACTGGACGTTCAACCGCTTCGACGTCTACTCGGTCAATCCGCCTCTGGTGCGGCTCGTCGCGGCGCTCCCCGTCATGGCTGCCGGTTGCGAAACCAACTGGAAAAGCTTCACGAGCGGCCCGGGCGTCCGCCCCGAGATGGCGATGGGCTACGACTTCTGCCGGGCCAACGGCCGGCGCACGTTCTTTCTCGTCACCCTCGCGCGCCTCGCCTGCATCCCCTTCGCCCTCTTCGGCGGCTGGACGGCGTGGCGCTGGAGCCGGGAACTGTACGGGGCCACGGGGGCCCTGCTCACGCTCGCCGTGTGGTGCTTCTCGCCGATGATGCTCGCCCACGGCCAGCTCATCACCTCCGACGCCGCCGCCGCGGGGCTGGGGCTCGCGGCGTGCCGGAGTTTCTGGCGCTGGCTGAGGGATCCCACCTGGTCGCAGGCCGCCGCGAGCGGCGCGATGCTCGGCCTGGCGGAACTGGCCAAGACGACGCTCCTGGTCTTCCTCCCCCTCTGGCCGCTCGTCTGGCTCGCCTACAGGCTCGCCGACGGGCGCCTGCCGGCCTGGCGCCGGCTCGGCCGCGAGGCGGGGATGCTCCTCCTCCGCTTCGCGCTCGCCTTCTACGTCATCAACTTCGGCTACGCCTTCGAGGAGTGCCTCCCCAAGCTCGGCAGCTTCACCTTCGTGAGCCGCTCCCTCTCCGGCGTCGAGGGCCCGGCCGCGTCCCGCGGAGGGAACCGCTTCGCCGGCAGTTGGCTCGAGGAGGTGCCGCTGCCGCTGCCGCGAAACTACGTCGTCGGCATCGACCTCCAACGCCGCGACTTCGAGACCTACCACCACGAGTTCTATCTCTCCGGCACCTGGAGCAAGACCGGCTGGTGGTATTACTACCTCGTCGCCCTCACGATGAAGGTGCCGCTGGGGGCCTGGCTCCTCCTCGGCCTGGCGACACTGGCACGGGGCGGGAGGGCCCCGGGCATCGGGCCGCGCGACGAGGCGGTGCTCCTCCTGCCGGGGATCGGGCTCCTCGCCTTCGTCAGCGCCCAGACCGGGATGAACGAGCACGTGCGTTACGTCCTCCCCGTCCTCCCCTTCTTTCAGGTCTGGATCGGCAGGCTCGGGTCGACGCTGTCGGCCGCGTGGGGATCGGGGGCGGGGGCCCCGTTTCGCACGCGGGCGATCGCGGGCCTGACCGTGGCTGGCCTGGTGTGGCACGTCGTCTCGAGCGTGGCGTGCGTCCCCCACAGCCTCGCCTATTTCAACGAGACCGTCGGCGGCCGCGGGAACGGCTGGCTGCATCTGACGAGCAGCAACTGCGACTGGGGGCAGGACCTGATCGCCCTCGATCGCTTCATCGCCCGCCATCCGCAGGCCGGCGGGCTCACGCTCGCCTACTACGGCGGCCTCGAGCCGGCGGAGGTGGGGATCGCGAGCCGGCCGATGCGCCCCGAGGACGGCGCACGCCTCCTGGCGGCGGAGGTGTGGAACGAAGGCCCGGCCGAGGCGTGGGACTATTTCGCCTTCGGCGGCACTCCCGCCGTGGGCTACAACCCGGCCGTCGTGCCGCCGGCGCTCGTCGCCCGTCTCGCCGCCACCGAGCCCTTCGCCCGCGTCGGCGACGCGATGATGATCCACCGGATTCCGAAGGTGCCGGCGACGACGTCCGACGTCACAACGCCCGCGCCCAGCGAATGAGCGGGCGGGCCCGGTTCGTGGCATGGATCTCGAAGGTGTAGCGGGCCTGCTCGGGCACCTCGATGAGGAAGTCGTTCGAGCCTTCGCCGGAACAGGCGCCGTACGCGGTGCCGGGAGCGAGAACGACGCCGAACCGGCACGCTCCCAGGTTCACGGCTTTCCAACTCGCGTCGGCCACCTTGAAGCGGTGGCTGCCGGCGGGGAGGAGGAGCGAGCAGGTGTAACGCGTGCCGCCACGGTACTCGAGCCGGTTGCGACCGTCGCAGATCGTGAAGGCGGCGTCGGGATCGTCGTCGAGGAACGTGCCGCGGAGGTAGATCTCGCAGCCGAAGGGACGCGTCCGCCCCGGCGGCGGCGGATCGCAGCCGGCGATGGCCGAGAGCGCCATCGTCGCTGCGCCCAGAAAAGCGACTCTCGCCGTGGCCGACAGCGTGGTCATCGTGCCCTCCGCTGACGCTCGAGTTCCTGGCGGATCGCCAGGGCGGTGACGACACCGAGCGCCCCGATGCCGCCGACCACCGGCCAGTCGATCGGGCGGCGGCCGGGAGGGGCGAGCCAGCTGCTACGGCCGCGCCGCTGGAGGAGGAGCCAGTCCATCAACTTCCAGTCGGTGAAGGCCGCGGTCCAGCAATCGTGATAGTCGGTGTCGATCTCCGTGAGCGCGGCGGTGCCCCCGGCCGCCCGCAGTGCGGCGATCGTCTCCCGCACGCCGGTCGCCGGAAGGAGCGGATCGCGCGCCGCGTGGAAGGCCCACACCGGCACTCCCCGGATCGTGGCGAGGGCGTCGGCATCGCTCCCGCATCCCGGCCCCGCCAGCGGCGCCGCCGCGGCGAAGAGGTCGGGCCGCCTGAGGAGCAGTTCCCAGCAGACGCCGCCACCGGCGGAGATGCCGGCGAGGCAGACACGCTCGGGATCGATCGGCTCGCCGGCCATGAGGTGGTCGATCAGTGCCAACAGCACGCTCGCCACGTCGTCCCCCTCGCGCCGCCCCTCCTCGTCGAACCAGGTCCGCAGGTCGGCGGGGGACTGGATCACGAGGCAGTAGAAGGGCCGCTTCCGGCCGCTCTCGGGGGCGGTGAACACCGCCTGGAGGTGGCGCAGCTGCGCGAAGTTGTCGTCCCCCATCTCGCCGTACCCGCTCGTCCAGACCAGGAGCGGAAAACGCTCGTCGGGCGCGTCGGGATTCCGCTCGGGGCGGAAGAGCCGGTAACGGAACTCCCGTCCCTCGAGCCTTCCGCGCGAGAAGGGGAAGGTCCCCTCGTCGAAGAGATCGACGAGGTGCGCGGGGACGATCCTCCCCACCCACTCATCCCTGAACTGCCGCTCGAGCGGCGCGATCTTCGCGGGGTCGGCCGTCTCCTGGGCGCCCGCCGCGGAGGCCAGCCAGCCCGCGCCCCAGGCGACGCCTGCCACGCCGACGCACACCCACGCGAGCCACGCGCCGGCGGGCCGGCCCCGTCGTGGCGACCGCGCGGCGGGTGGTGGCTCTCGTGTCACGGGGGGATGGTCGCCGGCTTGCCGTCGGCCCGGTTGCCGAGCCGGCGGTGGGTCTCGAAGTCGATATCGTAGCCGATGGAATGCACCGAGCCGTCGCACATCACCGCCTGCCAGACGGTGGCGTGGGCGCTGCCGAAGGAGTTGCGGATGTCGACGAAGTTGCGGTCGTTCTCCGGGACCACGAACGTGCTCCGGCAGGTGTCGTTGTTGAAGCCGGTGTAGAGGCTCTCGTTGTCGCCGGGATCGCTGCCGTCGCCGTAATGTTTCCCGTCGACGTACTTCTCGGCGAGGAGATAGGTGCGCGAGAGGCCGTCCTCCACCTGCGCCGGCCGGACCGTGCTTCGGCCGTAGATCACGCCGGTGAAGTCCTGCCCGATCGAAGGCCACTCGAAGGCCGCGTCGTCCCCCTCCTCGAGGCTCCTGGGGCCTGGCCACTGCCAGGGGAACTCCACCTCGAAGCCATCGCCGACGTTCGCGGCGTAGTCGCTCTTCGCGCCGCGCGAGAGCGCCGGCGCGATCGACCCGTCGCGCGTGAAGGGCTCGCGGTTCATCGTGTAGGGGCCGACGCCGAAGCTCCGCCGCGACGGGCAGAGAAAGAGCGGCACCTGCGTCTCGTTGCGGCGGGTGATCTCCCGGGCCCGTTCGGCCCCCGCCAACCCGGAGCCGGCGCCGCGGAGGTTCGACTCCTCCACGTAATCGAGGAGGTTGAAGGCCCAGCCCCCCGGCTGCCGCTCGTTCGTGCCCCGCTCCGGCTCGCCGATCCAGGTGAAGTGCCAGCCGCCGCTGGGATAGGCCCGTTTGGCGTTCTCGTGGAGCTGCACGGCGAGCCCGAGCTGCTTGAGGTTCGAGCGGCAGGCGGTCTTCCGCGCCGCCTCGCGGGCGTTCTGCACCGCCGGCAGGGCCATCTGGAGGAGCAGCCCGATGATCCCCACCACGATCAATAGCTCGATGAGCGTGAAGCCGGCGCGGGGCCCCCGGGGCGAGGTCGGGTGCGGGCTCGCCACGAACCTGCCCGGCGGCGCGGTCATCGGTGCTTCCTCACTTCGGCCAGTTCCCGGGCGAGCTGCCGTTCCTCGAGCTTCGCCTTGAACGCGGCCCGCTCCTTGCGCGAGAGACGGTTCCTGAAGCGGAAGGCTTCGGCGACGCGTTCGACCCAGGGGCCGACCTTCAGGGCCGGGGCGAAGCGCACGCCGACGAGGAGGGCGACGAAGAGGAGATTGGCGACGAACCAGGTGGTCCGCGACCACTCGCGGACGTCGAGGAGCCCGAGGAGGAACGACCCCGCGGCGGCGGCCGGCCCGGGAAAGAGCTGCGCGACGAGCGAGAGCGTGGTGAGCCCCAGGGCGATCTCGAGCCAGGGGAGCTTGGAGAGGGATGGTTTCATCGCCCGGCCCGATCGTCACGCCCGCCCCGATTCACGCATCCCCTGCCGCCGGTGGAAGTATCCCCAACGCGGGCCAGGGAACGCAAGGATCGGGATGGCATCGACCGCAGCCATCTCGGCCTGCGCCGAGGCCGAGCGACACCGCACGCCGCCAGTGGATCCAGTAACGGTAGTCGCGTCGGGTGGTCGAATGGGAACCGAATGATTGACGCCCCCCCCCCCCCTATAGGATAGGGTGCTACCGACATCCGTTCCCGACATGAGATTTCGACAACGAGGAGATGAACAATGGGTTTGCTCAGGCCGTTTGTCTTCTGCTGCAGAGAGTTCAGTACGATAAAGCAACGTCTCTTCTGTAAATCGCTGGTTTCAGAGGTGGGTCACTTGGCTTCCATGGTCAGGTAGGCACGTTCTGTTTCCCAATCGTCGGAGATCTCCGAGA
>Ga0315906_10006740_pt1 | contig 14153 bp, 7 predicted proteins | sample LakEriMetagenome_4_FD_203526 | JGI IMG/M metagenome (GOLD analysis project Ga0315906, IMG submission 203526) | Freshwater fungal communities from buoy surface, Lake Erie, Ohio, United States - Buoy 2 MA122 | ecosystem: Environmental > Aquatic > Freshwater > Lake > Lake biofilm | place: USA: Lake...
ATATGAATCCAAACTTGGTTTCGTATTCCGAGTTTTTGCGGGCAAGTTCCTTAATTATTTCTTCAGAGGCTCCCTGTACGCCTCCCTGTTCTTTGCCTGCCCAATCCGCTGTGGAGGCAAACTTTGCTTTCAGGCTTTCGACATCGCCAATTTTCGGATGATGCCGGAATGCTTCCAATAAATCCTCTTCCCCGCAACGCTGCCAAAGTATCCCTGCTTTTTCAAGCAATTCTTCCTGACTGCGGAAGGGGCGCTCTTTCAACATGCCCTTAACCCATTTTTCCGACCCGCAGCATTTGCGAAGTAACGTGGCACCATCTTCATCATTACTTCTATTAAGTAAGGAATACGGCATATTGGAATCAATCTTTCCGAATAGCCGCATACGGCTTACACCGCCATCGGGAAATATGGTAAGGCGTACATGATCTATGGGTTCGTGCGCCAGCACTTCTGCCCTAAATTCGTGTTCAGCATCGGCACTGAGCTTCGTCTGCGCAAGGATAGGCTTCCATTCGGCTTTTTCCAGTTCCCCACCGGCTAGAAGACATCCCTCGATAAGGCAACTATCCGGATAATTTCCTTTAAAATGACAGGTGTCAACTACAATGCGCTCAATATTTCCGCGATGTGCGAGTTTTACTACAACCCAGTCCCGGTTATTAGGCGTTCGATTGCGCTTGGTTTCCCAGCCATCGCCCATGTTAATCCCTCTTCCCGGCATAATGAGGTTGCCCATATGGGAGAAAAACATGTCGTTGCAGGCAACGGATCTTGCGCCATTGATGGCAGCAGCGAGGTCTAGGGTAGTTTCCGGGTTCATCCGAGACCAATCAATACGTACCTCGCCATATACTTTTAACCGGGCTACCCCGCCATCAGGATATATGTGTAGTTTGATATGGGTCCACAATCCGGTGTCGTCGATTTCGTAGAAATTTTGGCTTCCGGGATTAAGGGGGGATTTAGGTAAGATTTCTTTCCATTCAGTCTTCGTGTAATCGCCGTCTGGAGCATAGCATGCTTCAATCGAGCAATGCGGCGGATGATTGCCCAGGAAGTGATTGGTGTCTACATCGACACCCCGTATAATCCCGGTAGTAGCCAGTTGAACAACGCACCAGTCGTGGCCGGCAACTCTTTTTCGCCGCGATTCCCATCCGTCCATCCATTTTCCGCGGTCGGTATATTTGTCCGGTATAAAGATGCCCCGTCCGGGTTTTATCAGATTTTCTTTTTCCGCAAAAAAGTCGTCGGTACATTCCAGGGCCTTCCCGCCAAGTCGCTCAGCAGCGAGGTCTGTAAGGCTCGTAAACCAGGGCTGTTCTGTAGTCTGTGCCATATTATCGCAATACGATTTTTCCTTTATTTAGATGGTTAAATTCTCCATGATGGAATACACTGTAGCCATTTACTATCGTCTCTACAACTTCACCTTTAAGGGACATGCCAAAGTATGGGCTAATCTTATGCCTATGCTCTGAAAAGCGGGCATCGGTATTGGCATTTTTTTCCGGATTCCAGATTACAATATCAGCATCGTAACCAGCCTTTAGAAAGCCTTTGGATTTTTCCAGGCCCAGAAATTCGGCAACGCGCGAACTCATCAGTTTGGCGAGGTCTGCAACTCCTATGTTTCGTTTTTCCGCAGCAGTCCAAAAGGCAGCCAGACTATACTGGAGTCCGGCTATTCCGCCCCAGGCTTTTTGGAAATTTCCTGATTCCAGCTCCTTCAGCTCCGCGGGCGCAGGCGAATGGTCTGTAACAACAAAGTCAATTATTCCGTCGGTAATCGCTTCCCACAACAAGTCGTTATTGGCCTTTTCGCGTATAGGCGGAGCACATTTATATGCCGTTGCCTTATCAGGGATAGTCTCTGCGTCGAATACCAGGTAATGCGGACAGGTTTCTACACTTAGCAATAAACCTTCACGGCGTGCCTTGGTAATTTCTGCAAGCGCCTCGGCAGAAGACAAATGAACAATATGCACGCGTGTTCCATACTCCCGGCCGAGACGTATCATCAGCGCAATGGCATCATCTTCCCACGCCTTTGGTCTGGAAGCCAGATAGGCTTCATAGCTGAATGGATTTTCAGCGAGTTTCAATAATCCCGGATGTTCATAGTCGAGCTCGCAGTGCACCAGCAGTGGCAAGTTTGAGGCCGTAATCAATGGCATGGCCGCGCGCAAATCTTCTTCGCTTACATTGGGAAATTCATCGATGCCGGAGTGCGTAAGAAATGCCTTAATTCCCAATACTCCCGATTGTAACAAGGCGGGCAGTTGCGGAAGATTTCCCGGAATTAAACCGCCGTAAAACCCGCAATTTACGTGCAATTCTCGACTGGCAGAGTGAAGCTTTTTCTGCAATGCTTCCACGTGGGTAGATACAGGACTAGAATTCAGTGGCATATCTACCAGCGTGGTAATACCTCCTCTGGCCGCCGCGCGGGTGGCCGTATTGAAGCCCTCCCATTCGGTTCTTCCCGGTTCGTTAATGTGCACATGGGAGTCTATTAGCCCGGGCATTATTACCAAATCGCCGAAGTCCTCCGTGTCCTTACTCTTGGGTGAACCCGTAGGCTCTATTTCGGCGATAATCCCATTTTCGATGGTAATACGCGCGGGTTCAACCGAAGAGGGAAGTATTACTCTTCTCGAAAAAATACTTCTTGTACTCATTTTACTGCGGTATTTTAGCGCCCTGTAAGATCCATCGACCTACGATTTCCCTTTCTTCCTCTGTCATCTTAGTCTTGTTTCCTTGAGGCATAGTATGTGTTCGCACAGCGCGGATCAATATTTTGTCCGACATATTCGCTATTTGCTCGGGGGTGTCGTACATTACTCCGTTGGGTGCGGCCTTCCATTGGTCATCGGTCGGGTTGGCCGAATGACATTGCACACAGCGGTTTTGAAATATGGTGTTGACCTCGCTGAACTCTACGGGCATGGCATTTGCCACAGTTGATTCTACCGCGGGTGAGGTAAGTACCGCGAGAACAATAATCATACCGGCGGAAATGGCCAGAATTTGTTTTTTTCGTATTCCTCTTTCGGCGAGATTCCAATAATGCTTAATGCCCGCGCTACCCAATATGATGATTAGAAGTATGATCCAATTATACTTATGTCCAAAGGTGCTCGGATAATGGTTTGAGATCATTATAAAAATTACCGGAAGGGTAATGTAGTTGTTGTGAAGTGAGCGTTGGCCCGCTCGCTTGCCCAGTCCGGCATCCAATGGCTCTCCCGTTAGAGCGGCACGTACCAGCGCTTTTTGCGAAGGTATGATGTTAAAAAACACGTTTCCGGCCATTATAGTTCCCAGTAGTGCGCCAACATGGATAAATGCCGCACGGCTGTTGAATAAATGGGTAAGTACATAGGCAAGGATGGTAATAAAAATAATACCAGCCAGGGCGAACAAATCCTGTCGCTTGATTAACGGACTCCGGCACATGGTATCGTAGATAAACCAGCCGGCAATAAGCGTAGTAATACCCAATGCTATGGCTGTAGCCGGAGAAAGATCTGCTACAGAGGGATCGATGAGGTATGCTTTAGCATCCATGTAGTAGACAATAATAAGCAGCGCTACACCGGTAATCCAGGTGAAATATGCTTCGTATTTAAACCAATGCAGTTTCTTAGGTATTTCCGATGGAGCGACTTTGTATTTCTCCAGAAAATAAAATCCGCCGCCATGAATTGCCCAAAGATTTCCTGCAAGTTCGTCTCTTACTCCTTCCGTTCGATTTAGATGATTTTCAAGAAAAATAAAGTAGAATGAGGCTCCGATCCACATGATGCCTACAACCACGTGGGCCCAGCGAACCAGAAGATTAAGCCACTCCATCGCATAGCCCGCACTTTCCGTTCCTTTAACACCCACATAAAGCAGGTATAAAGAAATCATGCCTGCGCTGATATATGTCAATGAATTAACAGTCGCGTTCGATTGTTCAAGCAATACTGCCGTGTCGAAGGCTTTACCCGGGCTAAGCGTTTCGTCTCCCTGTCTTAGCTTCCTAAGGGTGTTGCTCAGGTAACGGAATACAAGGATTGTAATTACGAATAGAGCAAGCAATACAAGAATAAAGGGGAGTATGGGATCGGTGAATAATTTCGAAATAAAGGTAGAGGAAGGTACAGGCGCTAAGTCAGAAGCTAAAGCTGACGGGACATTAACGGTGTCTATGGCTAAGGAGTCCATCGAATCTGTAGAATCTGCGGGCAGTGCCATAGCCAAGGTGTCGGTAACCGAGGTGTCAGTCTGCAAATTCATGGATGCCCCACGCTGAGAAACCAGTAAAAGGAAGAAATACGATAGCCCGGTAACAAAGAGCCGGAGGTTAATTCCTGACTGCATATATTCAAAATAAGTTGCAAAGGTATGAATACGCGATGGAAAAAGTGCGCAGTTTGTAGGCCCCATAAATGGACTTTGGATGCCTAGTATGACTAAGATGAAAACGCATTAGGAAAACACAAAGCCGAAACGGAAACCTGCAAGAAACAACCGCAAGATTCAAGTGCTTTTTCAAAGATAATGTAGCCATCAGATATTGGCTTGAAGGAAGATAATGGTTTGCTGCGATTGGCTGTACTAAGCGGTAATTCATAAATTCAACTAATGCCGTTCATTTACACCGTTCTTTTTACCTGTTGTTAGGACAGACTCTGCCATAAAAGAAAGACAAATCAATATGCTCGCCGCCTAACTGTTGTGTTTTGTTTCCCAAGCCGCAACATACCATAAACATTGGGCATTATCTTCTGTTCATTGCAATAAAAAGCTTACCGCATGAAGGAGGTTGGTATTCTCCTCTGAATTGTTTTTTCAAGAATTGAGGAGCATTTTTTCGCGCTCAATCCTGTCGATATTCTACTTTTGGCAACACAATGGACTTTTGGCAACGGATTTTAGCACACTTGGAAACTGCTGCGAGCGGGGTGCTTATTTATGTGGTGCACAGTTCGGGAAGCAGTCCGGGAAGGCAGGGATTTCGAATGTTCGTTGCTAAAGAAGCGATGTTTGGTAGCATAGGCGGGGGTATCATGGAACATAAAATGGTGGAGTTGGCGCGCAGTCTATTGAGCCGGGGGCATTTCAAACCATTTGTCCGGAGGCAAATACATCAATCGGGGCTGGGGAGCGACAGATCTGGAATGATATGCAGTGGTGAGCAAACACTCTGCTTTGTATGCTTAAGCGGAGTTGCGGATATTGACCATGTCCAAGATGTACAGCTCATCCGCAAAATAACGGAGACAGAAAGTGGCAGGCTGCGTATTACGCCTGAAGGTCTCCAGGTAATAGGCTTTAAAGAGGCATCGATCACTGGCAAATGCACTTGGCAACACGGAGAGAATTGGGAGTACACGGAAGTATTGAGGAAGGATCCTCTCGCAGTGGTAATTGGAAGCGGTCATGTGGGTCTTGCTGTTAGTCGGCAAATGAAAATGCTTGATTTTCAGGTGTTGGCTATTGATAATCGGGAAGGGCTTAATACATTGGAACAGAATACCTGGGCCGATCAGCGTGTGGTTGCCGATTATGATCAGATAGATAATTTCGTGCCTCAGGGGCCGGATATTTACGTAATTCTGGTATCTTTCGGCTATAGAACAGATGCTCAAATTATTCGCAGATTACTTGGCAAAAGGTATCGCTATTTCGGTGTTATGGGAAGTAATTCGAAAATGAAGGTGTTGTTGGAAGAGTTGAGAAATGAAGGCTATTCCTCCGAAATGTTAGCATCCTTGCATACGCCTATCGGACTGCCTGTTAATAGTGAGACACCGGCTGAAATTGCTGTAAGTATCGCGGCGGAAATAATCAGTATTAAAAATAATTATAAGGAGCAATGAAGATATCCGGAAACATTGTTGATGTTGTTGCCGGCAGAGTTTTCCGGGGTAGTATTGACATGCGCGATGGAATTATTTTCCGCGTTCAGGAGGAAGAATGCGAAGGAGATAACTTTATTATTCCGGGTTTTGTAGATGCTCATGTGCACGTAGAGAGTTCCATGCTTGTTCCTTCCCAGTTTGGTCGTCTTGCCCTCAGCCATGGTACGGTGGCTACCGTTTCGGATCCACATGAAATTGCCAATGTATTGGGAATGGAGGGAGTTCATTACATGATAGATGATGCCAAACGCACTCCGCTGAAAATCTATTTTGGGGCACCCTCCTGTGTTCCTGCTACCCGGTTCGAAACGGCGGGTGCCGAGCTGGGAGTTGACGATGTGCGTTCCCTCCTCGAAATGCCGGGAATTCATTATCTCGCAGAAATGATGAATTTTCCGGGAGTGCTTAACCATGATCCTGAGGTAATGGCCAAGATTCGTGTCGCTCACGAATTGGGAAAGGTGGTAGATGGCCATGCTCCCGGATTGCGCGATGAGGCCGCCATTCGTTATATCAATGCCGGAATTTCGACCGATCATGAATGTGTGGAATACGAAGAGGCGCGCCATAAGGCCTTGCACGGCATGAAAATACTTATCCGCGAAGGAAGTGCGGCTAAGAACTTCGAGGCCTTGTATCCCCTGGTGGACGAATTTCCGGACAAGGTCATGTTTTGTACCGACGACTCCCACCCTAATTCGCTAATTAAAGGCCATATTAATCGCATCGTGGCAAGGGCGGTAAGAAAAGGCTGTGAGCCCATGAATGTATTGCGCGCGGCCACCCTTAACCCGGTTAAGCATTATTCGCTGAAGGTAGGGCTATTGCAGGCCGGAGACTCCGCCGATTGCTGCATTGTAAATAATCTGGAAGACTTCGAGGTGCTGCAAACATATATCGATGGTCGTTCCGTTTTCGAACGCGGGATGGCGATAGAAGAAATTGCTCCTGCTCCCATAATCAATCATTTTAATGCATCTCGGGTGAACCCGGAGAACCTGCGAATTCCATTTGCCGGCTCAAATCTCAGTGCCCGGGTGCGCGTAATTGCCGTAGAGGATGGGCAGCTTATAACGAAGGAGGAAATTCACGATTTTATTCCGGTTCAGAACCGTTTGGATTCCGATGTCAGTCGAGATATTCTGAAGCTTGTGGTGCTGAACCGTTATCGCCCGGCTGAACCGGCCGTGGCCTTGATTCGGAATTTTGGGCTGAAGAAGGGAGCCTTGGCATCCTGCGTAGCGCACGATAGTCATAATATAATAGCTGTCGGAACAAACGACGAGGATTTGGCTTGCGCGATTAACCGTATCGTAGAAAACAAGGGCGGACTTGCTATGGTTGCCGGGAATGAGATGTACGATATTCCCCTCCCTGTGGCCGGAATAATGACTAACGCGGATGCGTTCGAAACAGCGAAAAAGTACGAAGCTCTTTTAGTGAAATGTAAAGAGTGGGGCGTGCATCTTTACGATCCTTTTATGACCCTTTCGTTTTGCGCCCTGCTTGTTATTCCGGAAATAAAATTAAGCGACTTGGGGTTGTTCGATGGTAAAAAATTTGAGTTCATACCCCTTGTTCACCAAAGCATATAACGATTTAGTAACTTACGATATGGATGAAGAGCAATTAAAATATATGAAGGAGGCCATCAAGCTCTCCGTTGGAAATGTAGAGAGCGGAGCAGGTGGTCCTTTCGGAGCAGTTATAGTAAAAAATGGAGCAATAATTGGACGGGGAGTTAATAAGGTAACGGCCACCAATGATCCTACTGCACACGCAGAGGTGGTGGCCATACGAGACGCTTGTGCGCATTTAGGGTCGTTCCAACTCGAAGATTGCGATGTGTACACTAGCTGCGAACCATGCCCGATGTGTCTTTCGGCTATTTACTGGGCGCGTCCAAAGCGAATATTTTTCGCCAACACCAAAGAAGACGCGGCAAATATTGGTTTCGACGATAATTTCATATACCTCGAGATTGATAAGGCGGTGTCTGAACGGAGTATTCCTGCCATACAGATTATGCGTGATGAAGCCATGAGTGCATTCGATAAATGGAAAACGAGTACCAATAAAATAGAGTATTGATTTATATATGATTAAATTCATCCTCAACGATACCCTGATATCAACGAATCTTGCCTCTGGGACAACATTGTTGGATTTTATTCGCTACGAGCGCAGTCTTACGGGAACCAAAACCGGCTGCAGAGAAGGCGATTGCGGGGCCTGTACCGTATTAGTTGGTGAACTTTCCGGAGACGAGGTAAGATATAGGAGTATAACCTGTTGCATTAGTCCTCTTGGAAATGCACATGGAAAGCATATAGTTACGGTCGAAGGAATTGCCGACAATGAGATGAACAGGGTTCAACAAGCCATGGTCAATAACGGCGGAACCCAATGTGGCTTTTGTACGCCGGGATTTGTCGTTTCTCTCACCGGCGCCACTTTGTCAAATAAGGAGGCAACCTACGAGCAACTGGAAGAGTCTATCGATGGCAATATCTGTCGATGTACAGGCTATAAATCTATACAGCGTGCCGTTCGTGAACTCAGCGAAACGCTCCTGGATAAAGATGTAGACCAACCGGTTGCGTGGGCATGTTCCAAGGGTCTCGTTCCGGCTTACTTTACAGGGATTTCCGCAAGGCTCAAAGAAATTGAACCACTGACGCCCTCAAATGGTGCTGTCGTTAGCGGTGGAACCGATGTGTATGTGCAGCGTCACGATGATTTTCATCACAGCAACATTCATTTCTTCGCGGCGCACAACGAGTTGAAATCAATAGTGCAAAACGAAGGGGTAGTTCGCATCGGAGCCGCGGCTACCGCTAGCGATCTCCTCGAATCATCGGTGATGCGAAGTTTGTTTCCTCGACTAAAAAAACATCTCCAATTGGTTTCATCTACGCCCATTCGAAATATGGGAAGTATTGCGGGCAATTTTGTGAATGCCTCGCCTATTGGAGATCTTACCTGCTTCTTTATAGCTCTTGGCAGCCGGATCACATTGAGAAAGGGGGAGAGCACCCGAACTATATTGCTGAAAGATTTTTACAAGGGGTATAAAATCTTGGACAAGGGTTCAGATGAGCATATTGCCTGGATTGAATTTGATGCTCCCGGCCCTAAGGCGAAATTTAATTTTGAAAAGGTCAGCAAGCGAACCTATTTAGACATTGCTTCGGTGAATTCATCCATTCAAATAGAATTGGATAACAATATAATATCAAGCGTTTATTTATCCGCAGGAGGGGTGGCTCCCACGCCGCTTTATCTTTCAAAGACCTGTGGGTTTATGAAAGGAAAAGAAATTACGGCTGAACTTATTTGCGAAGCTGCTGAAGTAGTGCAGCAGGAGATTTCGCCCATCAGCGATGCGCGTGGCGATGCTTCTTATAAGCGACTTCTTATGCGGCAGCTCTTCTTCGCACATTTCATCGAACTATTCCCTGAAACTGTAACATTGGAGGAATTGATATGAAGAACATGGATGCAATCGGACACGTTACCGGTAAATCAATATATCTGGACGATATTCCTCTGCGCAAGGGAACATTGCATGCTCTCGCTGTAGATGCTCCCTCCGCCCATGCGAAAATTCGTTCGGTAGATTACAGCCAGGCGCTCGCGGTGGAAGGGGTGGTTAGGATCCTTACGTGGAAAGATATACCCGGAGAAAATCAGATCGGAGGCATTCTTCCTGACGAGCCGCTCTTTGCGCAGGACGAAATTCATTTTTGGGGAATGCCAGTGGCGCTTATTTTGGCTGAATCGGAATTTATTGCCCGCCAAGCGAGAAAAAAAATTGTTTTCGACCTGGAAGAGCTCCCCGTTATTACCGATCCGAGGGAAGCGAGAAAAGCGAATAAACTTATAATCCCTCCGCGCACCTTTAAATTGGGCGAACCCGAAGCTGTGTGGGAGCAATGCGAATATATAGTCGAAGGTCGTGCAGACTCCAACGGACAGGAGCACCTCTATATCGAAACGCAGGGAGCATATGCCATTCCGGTGGAAGGTGGCGGAGTTCAGGTTTCTTCCTCAACCCAAGGGCCTACCGCAGTGCAAAAAACTATTGCCCGGGTACTTGGAGTTGGAATGCACAAGGTGGAGGTGGATGTTACCAGGCTCGGAGGTGGTTTTGGCGGCAAAGAAGATCAGGCGACCGTATGGGCGGTTTTCGTGGCGTTGGCAGCATTCGTGCTCAAGAGACCCGTGAAATACTCCGTGCATCGTATGGACGACATGCGCATGACCGGAAAGCGCCACCCTTACAGTTCAGATTATAAAATTGGTCTGAGCAAGGATCTTAAAATTCTGGCCTACCAAGCTACGTTTCATCAAAATGCTGGTGCTTCGGCAGACCTTTCGCCGGCGGTTATGGAGCGCACACTATTCCATGCCACTAACGCCTATTTTGTTCCTAACGTGGAGGTTAGGGCTTTTAGTTGTAAAACCAATCTTCCTTCAAATACCGCTTTCCGTGGATTTGGTGGTCCGCAGGGTATGTTCGTCATCGAATGTGCTATAGCTCATGCAGCGCGTGAGATTGGCGTTAAGGCAAGGGATATACAGGAACGGAATTACCTTCAGGACGGAGATGAACTTAGTTATGGTCAAGTGGTGGATCGCACACTTGCCCGCCAAAGTTGGGAGACGGCCCTAAAGGAATTCGATATTCTCTCTGTAGAACGCGAAATCGAAACGTTCAATGCTTCGAACAATCGGTTTAAAAAGGGAATGGCCGTTCAGCCTATTTGCTTCGGAATTTCTTTTACCAATACCCCTATGAATCATGCCCGGTCGCTGGTTCATATTTACCAGGACGGTTCCGTAGGAGTAAGTTCCGGTGGCGTAGAAATGGGACAGGGCCTCAATGCGAAACTCGCCGTTGTCGCGTCAACAGCGCTTGGAATTGATGCGCATCGAGTTAAAATTGAAACTACTAATACCACTCGCGTAGCTAATACTTCTCCCTCTGCAGCGAGTGCTACCGCCGATCTAAATGGAAAAGCGCTGGAGATTGCCTGTTCAGCTCTTTTGGCTAGACTTAAAGAGGTAGCCGCGGCGATGCTTTCAACTACGGCGGATGCACTTGCTATCTCCGGCGAAGAAGTATTACACCGGGGCGAAAAAACCGGGATTTCCTGGGAGAAACTTGTTCAGTCGGCCTTCCTGCAGCGCGTGTGTCTTTCTGAAAATGGTCATTACGCCACTCCGCTAATTCACTTTGACAAATCGAAGGAGAAAGGTCATCCTTTCGCATACCACGTATACGGATGTGCCATATTGGTCGCTAAGGTCGATTGCCTCCGTGGGACCTACGAATTCGAAACGGTTCGGGTGGTGCACGATTTTGGGAAGAGCATGGCTCCGCAAATTGATCTTGGTCAGGTAGAAGGCGGATTGGTTCAGGGAATAGGTTGGATGACGATGGAAGAAATTGTGTTTAATGAAAAAGGAAGGTTGTTGTCTAATGCCCTTTCCACCTACAAAATTCCTGATGTGTATTCCGTTCCGAAAGAATTGCTGGTAAAGGCTTTAGAGACCGAGGGACATGAACTCGCTATCCGCCGGTCTAAAGCGGTAGGCGAACCGCCACTCATGTATGGTCTTGGTGCTTATTTTGCCATTCAGAATGCGGTGATTGCTTATAATCCGGGCTACAATCTGGCTTTTGATGCTCCTTTCACTCCGGAAAAGGTGCTTAAGGCGCTTTATCAGGGAAAAAGTAATCGCGCAACTACCTCTGTTGAGGCGCAGTTGACGGGCGGAAAGGGATAGAGCATCAAGTTTCCTGAATTTTGAGGTAAGCAGACCTGCCAAAAGTCATGGTGGGTTTTGGCTGCGACGTTTACATTTGGTGTCTCATTTCATCTACATATGAGTTACACCATTCCGTTTTGTTTGCTTGGAATTTCAGATATAGCCAGGGTAGGCGGCAAAAATGCTTCCCTCGGAGAAATGTTTAATGGGTTAGGGGCCATAGGAATTAAAATTCCAGATGGGTTCGCAACTACCTCAGAGGCTTTCAGGCAATTCATTAGCCATAACCATTTGGATCAGTCTATCAGCTCTCTCTTGAAAGCATGGAATGGATCAGACATCGCTGAGTTGAATCGCATATCGTCCGAAATACGCGGTTGGATTCTGAAAGGAGATTTTCCTTCCGACGTAAAGCATGATATTGCCAGGGCATTCTCCGTTCTCAGCGCGGGCAGAGAAGTTTCTGTAGCGGTTAGAAGTAGCGCCACCGCTGAAGATCTGCCGGAAGCGAGTTTTGCGGGATTACATGATTCCTTTCTAAATGTACGTAGCCAAGAAAATGTGCTGCGGGCCATTCGTATGTGTTTTGCATCGCTCTACAATGCACGGGCAATTCAATACCGAAGGTATAATGGCTTCGAATCAGACACATTAGCAATTTCTGCGGGAGTGCAGTTTATGGTAAATGCCGGAGAAGCATCGTCGGGAGTGTGTTTTACACTTGATCCGGAATCGGGTTTTCGCGATGTGGTGGTTCTTACCTCTTCCTGGGGGCTTGGCGAAAATATCGTTCAGGGGCGTGTTGTTCCCGACGAGTTCCATATCTACAAGCCATTTATTGGCAGAGTAAAACAGCCTGTTATTTCTTCGCGCAAGGGAACAAAAGCCTACACAATGCGGTATGCCTCCGAATCCTCTGTCTCGGATGAACCCGGAAACACTGTTGTAAATGATTCAACTCCTGTTTGTATGCGCCGACAATTCTCATTGTCTCAGGGCGAAGTGTTGCAGCTTGCCGGATGGGCGCTAAAGATTGAAAGGCATTACGGCAAGCCGATGGATATTGAATGGGCGAAAGATGGCACTACCGGTGAGCTTTTCATCGTACAAGCGAGGCCTGAAACGGTGCATGCTTCCGTGCATACTCCCAGACTCTACACATATGATTTTACAACAAATCAGTCCCCCATCATAACCGGAAGCTCCATTGGTACTGGCATTCGTTCGGGAACGGCCAGGGTTTTGCATTCGCCGGCAGAGGCGGCATCCCTGAAGAAAGGAGAAATTCTGGTTACGGGTTCAACCAATCCCGATTGGGATCCCATACTGAAAGAAGCTGCGGCAATTATTACCACTCGCGGTGGCCGAACCAGTCATGCTGCAATTGTAGCCCGGGAAATGGGAGCTATTGCCGTAGTAGGGGCAGAGGGTGCTACCGAATTGATACAAGATGGGGAACAGGTTACCATCGATTGTTCCAAGGGGAAGACAGGTAGTGTTTACCGCGGCTTGCTTCCTTGGAAAGAACATCTATTGGATTTTACAAATCTCAATAAACCAGATACCTCGGTAATGCTCATTTTGGCAGATCCTGATCGGGCATATATTCATTCGTTTTATCCTTCCGATGGGGTAGGGCTGATGCGTATGGAATTCGCGATTACCCATGCCGTACGGGTTCATCCTATGGCACTTATCTATCCCGAAAGAATAAAGGATAAAAGCATAAAAGAGGAGGTTCAGGCCGTTATATCCGAGTATACGTCCGGGGCAGCCTATTTTGTTGACATGTTGTCCCAGGCTGTAGGAACTGTAGCAGCCGCTTTTTATCCGCGTCCAGTTATCGTGCGTATGAGCGATTTTAAGTCCAACGAATATTCGGGTTTGCTTGGCGGGAGCTTCTTTGAAGAAAAGGAAGATAACCCCATGATAGGTTTCAGAGGGGCATCCCGTTATTACGACGCCCGATATCGGGAAGGATTTACATTGGAATGTGCGGCTATGAGGTTTGTAAGGGAAGACATGGGATTTGATAATGTAAAGCTGATGATTCCTTTCTGCAGAACTCCGGAGGAAGGTAGTAAAGTGTTGAAATTAATGGCGGAGCAAGGTTTGGAAAGAGGAAAAAATGGTTTGGAGATTTATGTGATGGCCGAAATTCCTTCCAATGTGCTGTTAGCAGAACGATTTGCTGCCTTGTTCGATGGGTTTTCAATAGGCTCCAACGATCTTACACAATTGGTATTAGGAGTGGATAGGGATTCCCAATTGCTCGCGCATCTTTTCGATGAAGGTAATGAAGCTGTATGTGCTATGATTTCCAATGTTATTGCCACAGCAAAACGCTGCGGGGTGAAGGTTGGTCTCTGTGGTCAGGCACCCAGCGATAAGCCTGATTTTGCCAAATTCTTGGTTGAGCAGGGGATAGATAGTATTTCTTTCAATCCGGATGCATTATTT
>Ga0315906_10006741_pt1 | contig 14153 bp, 12 predicted proteins | sample LakEriMetagenome_4_FD_203526 | JGI IMG/M metagenome (GOLD analysis project Ga0315906, IMG submission 203526) | Freshwater fungal communities from buoy surface, Lake Erie, Ohio, United States - Buoy 2 MA122 | ecosystem: Environmental > Aquatic > Freshwater > Lake > Lake biofilm | place: USA...
TCGTTTGCTAAGAAACCGACTCTAACTTTTTTGGTTTTGTTGGTATATTTAGCCTTGACGCTACAACGGCTGAATATGTTTAAGAAAATCTTCTCCTATGGTTTGCTTGCGTTTGTACCGATATCGGTCATCGGTCACTTACTAGGATGGAACTCGACACTGGTGTTTGTGACTTCAGCGATTGCAATTTTGCCCTTAGCAGGTTGGCTTAGCACCGCAACTGAGGAAATCTCTGTAGTTTTGGGACCCTCTTGGGGCGGTTTGTTAAATGCGACATTTGGTAACGCGACGGAGCTTATCATTGCGATCGTAGCTCTGAATGCAGGATTTACCAGTGTGGTTAAAGCTAGTATCACGGGTTCAATTATTGGCAACCTGTTGCTGGTGATGGGTTTGTCCATGTTTTTGGGTGGACTACGTTATAAAGAACAGGAATTTCAGCCAACAATGGCGAGGTTAAATGCTTCGGTCATGAATTTAGCTGTAATTGCTATTTTGTTACCAACAGCCGCAAATTTTACAACTGCGGGGATTAGTGAAGAAATTTTACAAAAGCTATCGATCTCAGTGGCGATCGTACTGATTGTTGTTTATTGTTTAACGCTCCTCTTCTCAATGAAAACCCATGCCTATCTCTATGATGTGGGCAAATCTGAAGCAGATGATGCTGAGGAACTGGAAGGGCATCCACAGGAGATAAATCTTAAATTGTGGATTTCCGTTCTATTGGGAGTAACTTTATTAGTCGCTTTGGAATCAGAGCTTTTAGTGGGAACTTTAGAAGAGGCAACAGCCCAACTCGGTCTAACAGAACTATTTACTGGGGTAATTCTCTTGCCAATCATCGGTAATGCTGCTGAACATACAACAGCGATTACGGTAGCAATGAAGAACAAAATGGAACTATCGGTATCGGTTGCCGTGGGTTCAAGTATGCAAATTGCGCTATTTGTTGCACCGTTGCTGGTGATTATCGGTTGGTTTATGGGTCAACCAATGGATTTAAACTTTAATCCCTTTGAGTTAGTGGCGGTTGCGGTAGCAGTACTGATTGCTAACTCGATTAGTTCCGATGGGCGATCGAATTGGCTAGAAGGATCTTTGCTAGTAGCGACATACGCAATTCTAGGCTTTGCTTTCTATTTTCAACCAGTCTAAGCAAAAGCGGCGCAATGCGCCGCTTTTGCTAATCACTATACAATCTCCGAAAGCGTGGATCAAGTTTGGAGCTTTTCTCTCGGTTACATTTTGCACAAAGAGTTTGAAGATTACTCAAGTCATTAGCTCCACCTTGAGCAAGGGGAATAATGTGATCGACTTGTAAGTTTTTAGCAGTAAGGTCGATTTTGTGGCAGCTTTGACATTGATAATTATTCCGCTCAAAAGTTTTTTCCCTAACCTCAATGGGGATTTTGATACGTGGTATTTTATCAGTCATAGAAATATTGAAATTAGTGAGGTAGACAATTTAAAGCTGAGCTAAAATAATATAATCATCTAAAATATAATTACCATCAAATTTCAAATCAAACAAGTTTTTTCTTATTGGAGAAATATATTTTTGAAGCGGTAAGTTGTCTTTAGCAAATTGATTAAGATTAACATTCATTTTTCCCCTTTGAGCAGTAGAATCTACACGCTTATACCAAACTAACTTTAGAGAAAATGAGTCAATAAAATCTTGAATGATTTCAAACTCGATTTCTTTTATTTTTCTCTTCTCATCAAACAGAGAAAATAATTTACTAGCTTGAATAATTAGGACAACATAGCCATCCTTAGCCAGATGCTTTTGAAAAATATCTGCATAGATTTGTGAGGAAGTAGCTCGTCGGTCAGCATTCCAGAAGAAACAATGACAGATAACAATAAAGTCAAAAAAACTTACAGGTAAATCGTCAGTTTTTTGTTTGTAATAATCAAACAAGTTAGAACTATCCAATCTCCAAAAAGTATTACTGGATGGATGATTACCTGAAATGTATTCTTGCCAAAACTCTAATCCAGTTTTTAAAAATAAATCTTGTTGCTCCAATGCATGATAATTAATATGCATAGAAGTTTCTAAGCCATTCTTATAAAGACGTTCAATTAAGCCAGCTAGTCCATACAACATCGTTCCATGTCCTGCGGCAACATCTAAAATCTTTAAGTTGTTTTTTAGCTTGCCAGAACGATAAATTAAAAACCATGCAAGATAACTACAATAAACATTATCTGGGAAATATTCTAGTAAATATATATACTCAATTAATGGACAACTGTAATCAGGATCTTTACCTGATTTAACTTTTTTTAATTCTTGATAGGCTAATCTAATTTCATCTTGATGATAGCAACTAAGCTTTCTATTTAGATAATCAGCTAACTTGGACTCCAGACTATCAAAAACTTCATCGTCAATTCCCATAAATTGTAAAAATTCATTGTCTCCTTGTTGTGGGAGTTTAAATTTTGTTGTATTACAAATAAATTTAACAATCTCAGAATTAACTTCAATCGTGTCATTTGCTAACTTTGTTGTAACAGGTAGAGCAACTAAATTTTGACTCTCATGGATTTCTGATACTCGCTTGCGTAAGCCTAGAGTCTCTTTTTTATAAATATCTAAACTGGAAATCAGTCTTTGATTTTCCAGATATAGAGATTCTAGAATAGAAAGATTAGCATCAGATTTTTGGATTTCCTGAAATATTTTTTCGGCAAGCTTAAACTTTTTCCCCTTTAAAGCAGATGAAAACTGGTAAGAACGCCACCAATTTTTAAACAAATTAATCATTAGTCATACCCAAATCCGTTTTTTCCTTCCCTTATATCTATATTAGGCGAAAAGTTAACCAAATCACACAATTCTTTCTTGAATATCTCATATTGTTCTGCTTCATTGTCATACCACCAAGCATATTTAGATTGCAAAGTGATCGCTTCTTCACGGGTACTAGCGACTAATGACTTCTTTTGGTTAGCATGAAAAGATTGAATAACAATTCTTTCGGCGATCGCTAATTTTTGTAAAAAGGCTTTCTTATCTTCAGGTAGTGTGGGTAAAAGTGGGGTAATTGTAACTGAATATTTGGCACTAGAAAGACTATGTTGAAGCTTACCAAGCGCTTGTAATCTGGCAATAATACTCGGTGACTTTGGTTCAAAGTCTTTTCTTACCGATTCGCTACCTGTAGGAATACTAATATTAATTCGTAGGTATTGCAGCTTTTGCAAAATATCAATGTCTCGGACAATCATCGGACTACGGGTCTGAATTACCAGTATTGGCTGAAATTTGGTCATCACCTCTAAAAGTTGCCGCGTCAGTTTTTGCTTTGACTCAATCGCTTGATATGGGTCAGTAACGCTACTCATATAAATACGAGGCGGAGTATCTGGGTGTTTTCTTTTCCACCGAGCTAACTCTAATTCAAGTAATTCAACAGCATTTTGTTTGATGATTACCCAGTCACCCCATTCCTTCCTAAGCTTTTGATTTGGGCTAAAGGCTGCTGCATAGCAATAACTACAACCATATTGACAGCCTTGATAGGGGTTTAGAGTAAAGTCGTAAGCATTGATAAATCCGCTTGCCTTGGTAAGCAAAGATTTCGCATCTTTAGTGTAAATTGCAGCTTTTCCGAATAGCATAGTTGCCTATCACATTAGTTTAGATAGCCAGTAATTAAGAAGTCTCTACCAATTTTTTGAAACTGCGATCGCTCTAGACTCATCGCATCAGTCATCATCATTAATCCTAGATCATCTATAGGACTAGGAGCCGTAAATCCCCCGATCAACTTAGGCGCAATAAAAGCATAAACTTTTCGTACCATCTTAGCCTTAATTGCGGCTGCACCTAATCGCCCGCCACATTCCCATAAAACTGTATTGCAGCCACGCTTACCCAATTCTTGCATCACGAATTTAGGAGATATGTCATCTAATTCGAGAACCTCAACTTGGCGATCGCGTAGCTTTTGCTTAAGTTGAAGATTGACATCAGGTAGAGTGATTACCAAAGTTTTTTCGGTGTCTGTAACTTTCCATAAATTCGCTTCATCAGGCAGATCACAGCTTTGAGTTACTACTACTCGCAAAGGGGAATGTATACTCAATCCATGAGTATTTAAGTGGGGATTATCGAGTCTAACCGTGTTGCCACCTGTAATAATTGCATCACATCCCACTCTCAAGTCATGCACTAAATGCCGCGCTTCTGCACCAGTAATCCAATAGCTATGTCCTGAAGTCGTCGCGATTTTGCCATCAAGAGTCATCGCATATTTAAAAATGCCAAAGGGCAAATTCGTTTTCATGCGATGGAAGAATGCTTCATTTAGTTCTTGACATTGCTGTTCTAAAACGCCTGTAGTTACATTTACTCCTGCCGCAAGCAAGCGATCGCGACCAGTCCCAGATACTTGTGGATTAGCATCGATCGCACCAATGACAACCTCACCAATTCCTGCTTTGATAATAGCTTCCGAACAAGGCGGCGTGCGTCCGTAATGATTGCAAGGTTCTAGGTTGACGTATAAAGTAGCATCTCGCAGATCCTCACCTGTTTGTTGTGCAGCACGAATTGCGAATATCTCTGCATGAGGTTCCCCAGCTTTAGGATGAAAGCCTTCGCCTAATATCTGTCTATTTTTCACAATTACACTTCCCACCATTGGGTTTGGGGCAGTTTGCCCTCTCGCTTTTTGAGCCAAATCAATACAGCGTTGCATCCAGCGATCGTGATGTGTTGCTGATTCTTTATCTACTTTTTCTAGCATTTAGGATAGAATTCACAGCGCTTTACGCTGACATAAAAAACAAAGAAATTTTTGAAAGTGAGGCAAAGCGTCACTTTCAAAAATTTCTTTTTGTAAATTGTGATGGAATTCACTTTACAAAGCAGCTTCTTTTTTTAGCTTGTCGCGATCGCTAATTTTCGTAATTGGAGACTGAAGCGCAAAGTAGAGCTTATTTAAAGCACTGAGATAGGCTCTTGCTGAAGCAACGATGATATCAGTATTTGCTGAATGTCCAGAGAGAGTCCCAACATCAGGATGTTTAAGACGAATGGTGACTTCGCCGAGAGCATCGATACCTGCGGTAACTGACTGCACTGAGTACTCGATCAATTGATTTGGGACACTTACAATGCGATTAATCGCTTTGTAAATCGCATCAACGGGACCAGTCCCCACTGAAGCATCAGTAATTTCAGTACCATCGGGCATGACGATCGTGACTGTCGCTGTGGGGATAGCGCGATCGCCGCAGCTTACTTGGACATGATCGAGTTTAAAAGCTTCGGGAGCATGACGAATTTCATCGTTAACGATTGCTTCTAAGTCGCGATCGCTAATTTCCCGCTTTTTATCAGCAAGTTCCTTAAACCGCACAAAGGCCGCATTAAGTTCTTGTTCTGAAAGCTCAAAACCAAGCTCTTTAAGGCGAGAACTTAAGGCATTGCGTCCTGAGAGCTTACCAAGCACGATCAAATTATCGGTTAAACCAATGGACTGAGCATCCATGATTTCGTAGGTGAGGCGATTTTTCAATACGCCGTCTTGATGGATACCTGACTCATGGGCAAAGGCATTTGCGCCGACGATCGCTTTATTGGGCTGCACCAACATACCCGTAAGATTGGACACAAGGCGAGAAGTTTTGTAAATCTGCTTTGTGTCAATGTTACAGAGTGGCGCAGTTGATTCCGCAGGACGACCGAGGAAGCTATTGAAATAGGATCGACGCACATGCAAAGCCATTACCAATTCTTCAAGGGCGGCATTACCTGCGCGTTCACCGATGCCGTTAATCGTGCATTCCATTTGACGCGCCCCATTTTTGGCAGCTTCAAGGAAATTCGCCACGGCTAAGCCAAGATCATTGTGACCATGTACCGAAATAATCGCGCGATCAATATTTGCCACATTTTCTTTGATCCCTTTGATTAAGGCTCCAAATTCAGAAGGAGTCAAATAGCCGACTGTATCGGGAATATTGACAGTGTTTGCACCCGCTGCGATCGCAGCCTCTAATACTTGGTAGAGAAACTCAGGATCAGAGCGCCCTGCGTCCTCAGGTGAAAACTCGACGTCGGCAACTTTTGATTTGGCATAGGCAACCATCTCTGGCACGATCGCCAAAACTTCAGCACGAGTCTTCCGAAGCTTATATTCCAAGTGAATGTCAGAGGTAGCAAGAAACGTATGAATTCTCCCCTTAGCCGCAGGTTTAACCGCTTCGGCAGCAGCTTCAATGTCACCTCTAGTAGCCCTTGCTAAACCACAGATCGTGGGGCCATTCTCTGTGCCAACGAGCTTAGCAATTTCTTGGACAGCATGGAAATCTCCTTTGCTGGCAAAGGGGAAACCCGCTTCTATAATGTCTACACCAAGTCGAGCCAGTTGCTGCGCGATTAGCAATTTTTGCTCCACGTTCAGAGTTGCGCCTGGGGACTGTTCGCCATCGCGCAATGTGGTATCAAAAAAGATAATGCGATCCTGAGCAACGTTAGACTCTTGAGGTGTTACTGATGTAGACATAATGCGTTATTTCATGAATATATATTGTGAAAGCGTAATGATGAAATTAAGCTAAACTCTCTGGCAACTAGTTTGTTGAACTACTGTGATCGCCTTAGAATTACACTAGTGCAATCTTAGCCTTTTTCTTTGAAAATGGTAAGCCGAGCTTATACCTACTATCATAAAAGTCAAAAAAACCAAAAGCCCAAAGCTAAAGACAATACTAAGTATTGCCTTTAGCTTTGGACTTTTGGTTTGCTATTTAATATACTCCGCAATAATTACAAGACAAGACAATACATCACGTCACGATTTCCTATCAATTTTAATTATTGTTTCAACCTCTAAGGGTATTCATCATTTTTTGTTAAATTTGATACAGTAAAAATAAATTAATTATGTAGTCGGCAAGACGAAGGCGTAAATAAGTATGTTTGGCAAAATCAGAGAAGCACGTTTTCAAGAAGGTCGTCAAGATCGTGATAGGGGCATACTACCGCGCAAGAAAAATTCTGATTATCTTGAGGGATATCTAAAGGATAGACCTAGTGGTTTAGATACAGTTATGCAATATTTCCCAACGGTGGAGGATTATATGCGATGGAAGATAAATCACATAAAATCATCATTCTAGTGCTTTTTCATGACATGAATTTTCACCAATCAGCACCAAGAAGATAGTCGGCACGACTATCTTCTTGGTGCTGATTGCAGTTCATATTTCCCTTGTTAACGGAGAACGTTCTAAACTAGCAGAACTTGCTGTAGCTTTACTTTAGTCAGAAAGCAATAATTTTTTTAAAGCATCTCTTTGAGATACTTTAAAAAAATTAAATATGCTAGGCTATGGCAACTGTTTGAAAGTTTCGATGCCACGCATGGAGTCTTTACCTGAATCTTCACAACCTCTTGGCGATCTGGTAAAAAAAGATCGCGAATCGCTGATTGGGGATCTAGTCAATCACCAGCCTGAACTTGCTGTATCAGCTTTACCAGAAATTGATCCGCGCGATCGCTTTACATGGTCAAACTTTTTTGTAGTTGTAAGCATTCCCTTCGTAGGGGGATTGGTGGGGCTAGGGCTAATTTATCTAGCCAATCCCTTAGCGATCAGTTGGCTATCATCTTCTGATGTTCCTGCTTTTTACTCTAATTCATTATGGAATATCCCAAAAAGTATCCCGCAAATCCAAGCTGAGTTAGGACGCAGTTACCTAAAGCTCGGCGAAAGTTACAATCTAAAAACGGGTGAGACCATTTATACGGTTTTGGAAACAGAAACCCAGAATATTCGTGAAATTCGCTTATATCAGACCATTTGGGATCGGGGTGTAGAGAAATACCTGTTAGTTAGTACAACCACAGTTGCAGGAATCGACGAATATTTTGTGCGATCGCCAAAGCTTAAATATGCTACTGAAGCCATTCCTGCGCGATTGCGCCCAGACCGCAATCGACTTCCACTCAAAAAATTATCTCTATTAAACAATCCTCCCTCTCAATTCAATGGAATTTGGTTTAGTACAACGGGGAATATCGGTGGTATTGCCTATGGGCAAATCTATTACTTTTCTAATGATAAGCGATCGCAGTTAGTAGAACTAGATGTATGGACTAGCCCTGTAGGAGAACTTCCTATATGGCGCAATGCTTTACCAAGCAATTCTAATTCAGTGCAATTAGTGGTTAATCAAACTCAAACATATGAACCTTCCTTACTAATTTTTCAACCAGAAGAAGTGATCGTTAGATCCATACGCAAAGTGCAATTGCGTCAGGTGACTTTAAATGAAGCGAAGGGTCAACCCAAAGCTTATCAAGATGCGTTGGTGATGGCGAGCGTTGGGCTATGGTCACCTGCATTGGGCAAATTCAATCTGATGGTGGATGATTTGAGATCTCAAGGGAAACAACTTTCGCCATTTTTACAAGAACAGTATGACTTGATTGCATTACACGCCAAAATCACCTCAGACCAAGCCCAGAATCCTAATTCTAATTTAGGAGAAAAAGCACTAGTTAATATTATTGATGGAAGATGGAGCGAGGCTTTGGAGATCGTCAATGATACAGCATACAAAGGCGATAAAATTGCTGAAATGTTAGCCAAATATCATCCTCATATTTGGCAACGAGTGATGACAATGTTGACTTTTACTGGAGCCAAGGAAATTAAGCTATGGGGTGGATTGATTGTTCTACAGCGTAACGGGTTACGCCGTGCCGAGCATTGGCTACGGGAGCAGAAAGTCGATCCTAAGGAATCCAATCAATTATTGCAACGTCTCGATCTTGCCCCTGTTACTCTTGACCCGAGACAATTAATCGGAACAGTTGCCTACATTGGTAAGGGAGACGCTGGATCGGAATGGTTTTTGCCGCCACCAAAGCTCGAATCAGGGCAAGGCTGGTATGAAGTCAACATCAATTTGATGAAGGACGGTGATAAGTGGAGCAATGCACCATTTAGCGAACTTAGCGATCGCTCATCAATTTTGTTGTGGAGAATTTTAGGGCTTTCTATCAATAGTAGTCTGGGAGTAGTACTATATGACCCCAATGGTAAATCGCAAACAGCAACTTTAACTGCCCAGTCCCTCTGGGTTAGCGATAATGGAAGCCTTAGAATTCTTGCTTCAGGAGAGGTTGCACTTGCCCCTTTGCTAAATAAAAGTATTCTTCAACCTCTCGTCACTAGCGGCGGTGGATTTAATCCACCTAATGGATCCCCTGTCAAATGGCAATCCCTCTCATCAAAAACGATTGAACGCATAGTTAGGACTATGTATCGTGAGTTGCAGCGCAATGGTGAAGTTTCACTCAGCATCGAGGATTTCGGTGTACTAGTGCAGCAGCAATGGACTCTGACCTCGGTAAGCCTCGACGGCTCTGGAAAGCCTGAATATTTACTATTGCTTGATCGCGAAAAAGTTGATCTAGGTGATCGTCATTATCCTTTAGCGATCGCTTTTTCTAGCGATGGTTCTCTCATTTTCAGTGATATGAGTGGAGGCAGAATCTGGATAGATGTTTTGCCAAGCAGTATTGATGGACAAATCCTCACGCTTCGGAATGGACGTTACGAAGTGTGGAACTTCCGTTAGTCAAGTCACAATAAAACGCGATAATAGAATGGCGGCGCTTTGCGCCGCCATTCTATTATCGCGTTTTATTAGGTGGCAATACCAGCATGATTCATTAAGCATCCATCCTCCATGTAAATAAGCCGATATCGATTAGTCCGCCTTGGCGCGATCGCACCATTCGCAAAAAGTTAATATCGCTAGTGACGAGATAGGCATTAATGCCAAATGTGGGGCTAAGTTGAAACAGTCCGCGTACTTGAAACTGGCGTTCGTCAATTTCCGTAACGATGGACTCTCCTGCTTTAAAGTTTTTGGTGATCGCCCCAAACTCATTCCGCGATCCAGAGTTAAAGAGAATGGTATCGGGTTCGCGGAGCTTTTGGCGATTCTCAACAACTCCTTGAATATTTAAAACTTGATGTTCGGGATTAATGCCAATGGCGTAGATATCCCAGATTTCTTTGTTATAGGGGTTGCGCCATTGAATGAAGTTGAGATAAATCGGACTGACGGACTGTACGCCCGATATTCCTGCGGCTTGGTAAAGGCGGCGATCGGTAAAGCGATCGAGGGAAATTAGAGATCGATAGCGACTGCTCAGAATCACGATTTCGCCATTGATTCTGTGATGGAGTTCTACGGCACTGCTAAATAATGCACCCCGAAATCCCATTTGTAAAAACATCAGCACATCCGCAAAACTAATTCCTGCGATCGCTACGAGCAAACGCACACGCTCTTTCCGCAGTTGCAACCAAGAAAGAAAAAGCGGTTTCTTCTTTTTAGATTTTGCCGTGACATTTGTAGGTTTATCTATGATTTTGGTCATAACTGTCTATGATTGGAAATCATTTTAAAAATTTAAAGATGCTAATGATCTCCCTCAATCCCCCTTAAAAATGGGGAAGAAGAAAATTCTCTCCCCTTTTCAAACTACCGTGTACACACATCTCAGTTTGTCTGTGAAATCGAGAGAATTACCCCACCCTAACCCTCCCCTTGCAAAGGGGAGGGAACAAGACTTCCCCATTTGCAAGGGGGAATTAAAGGGGATAAGTCCGATTTGTGGGTAAACCGTAGCCTTTTTGGCTGGGAGAATCTACTCACTGGGACTCATTCCCACACATCGATCGCTGCTTGAATACTGAGATTGGTTAGCCCTGCAACCAAATGACTAGAAGGCTCATTTAGCAATATTTTTACCTCTACAACTCGCGCATCGAACTGCGCCGCAGGATCGGTATTTAAGATATCTTTTTTACTAATCTGCAAGCCAACTTCCTTTACTTTGCCGCGCAATGTTTCGGAGAATGCATTATTTTTGCTGATTACTGTAGCGGATTGACCGACCTTGACTCGGTTAATATCTAGTTCATAAACCTCGGCAACGGCAACCATGCGTTGAGTTTGTCCCAAACTAATAATTCCGTTATTTCCCACTAACTCCCCAGCACGGGTATGAATTTTGAGAACCTGTCCGCCTTGGGGCGATCGCACTATAGCTAAATCAAGATCAGCTTTTGCTCTTGCTACACCTGCCTCAGCCTGAGCAACCTGCGATCTCGCTAATTCCACATCCACGGGACGAACTTCGGCAATCTGGTCAAGGGTGGCGCGGGACTCAGCGATTTGGGACTGACGCGATCGTGTGATACGGGATAACTGAGCCTTCGCTTCATTTAGTTGTTGACGCACTGTATCGCTAGTTAACTGCTTACTATCGCGCAAGGAAGCAGAAACTGCACCTTCTTTTTGCAAATATTGATGCCGCCGATCCTCTAATTCGGCATTGCGAAGTTCCGCCTCTAAACGTGCGATCGCCGCTTCTTGAGCAGCAGTTTCCGTTTGCAACTCTACTTGAATGCGACTGACCGAATGGTTGACGAAACCCAGCGAACCCACAGCCATTCGAGAAGATCTAGGTGTGATGGGACTAGCGGGGCATCTAGTTCCCCACCAAGTGATAACTCGCGAAGTCGAACGTCGGCGGCAACTTCACGCGGGCATGGTGGTACAGGTAAAAATGATGGATGAATATTTTGCCCACAACCTAAAATCTTTAGAATTAAAAGATCTCTATATGCATTTGATTATTCGGCGAGCCATTCGTTATCAAGAGGACTGGGTTGGCTGGTGTGATGAAGTGTTAGAGGCGATCGCACAGACTGTAAAAGCTAAAAAACTGTAAAACCTAAGAACTGATTGACAGAGCTTTGCTCTGTCAATCAGTTCTTAGGTTTATTTGAGCGCAAAGCGCTATATATCTAGTACATTTGGCGAAGACTATAGATGGAGATCGCGCAAATTTTAGAACAAGAAATATCGCTGCGCCATTGGTAAAACTGAAGCTGGTTCGCAGGTCAATAACTCGCCATCGGCTCTCACTTCATAGGTTTCAGGATCAACTTCCATATGCGGCAGAGAGTCATTGAGTTTCATATCGAGCTTGCTGATATTTCGCACACCTTTGACCGCGATCGCCTGTTTTTTCAACCCCAATTGATCGGGAATACCCCGCTCCATTGCAATTTGAGAAACGAAAGTGAAAGAGGTCTGCGCGATCGCCCCGCCATAACTGCCAAACATTGGACGCATATACACAGGCTGTGGTGTGGGAATACTGGCATTCGCATCACCCATCTGCGCCCATGCGATAAAGCCGCCCTTAATTACCATTTCTGGCTTCACACCAAAAAAGGCGGGATGCCACAGAACCAGATCGGCAATTTTGCCAACTTCAACGGAACCGACATATTCTGAAATCCCATGGGTAATAGCAGGATTAATCGTATACTTGGCGATATATCTTTGAGCTCGAAAATTGTCGGCGCATACTGATCCTCCAGTCCCAGAAAGAACACCTCTTTGAACTTTCATCTTATGTGCAGTCTGCCAAGTTCTAATAATTACTTCACCAACTCTTCCCATCGCTTGTGAGTCCGAAGAAAGCATACTAAACGCACCGAGATCATGGAGAATATCTTCAGCAGCGATCGTCTCACGGCGAATGCGCGACTCAGCAAAAGCGACATCTTCGGGAATGCTGGGATCGAGATGGTGACAGACCATCAGCATATCTAGATGTTCATCTAAAGTATTGAGAGTATAGGGGCGAGTGGGATTAGTAGAAGAGGGAAGTACATTTGCCTCACCACAAATTCTGATGATGTCAGGAGCGTGACCTCCGCCCGCACCTTCAGTATGATAAGAATGAATGACTCGGTTTTTGAAAGCAGCGATCGTATCTTCCACAAATCCTGCTTCGTTTAGTGTATCCGTGTGAATTGCGACCTGAATATCATATTCATCAGCAACGCTTAAACAATTATCAATAGCCGCAGGAGTGGTTCCCCAGTCTTCATGCAGCTTTAATTTAATGACTCCAGCTTCCACCTGTTCGACTAACCCTTCAGGTTTACTGCTATTCCCTTTGCCTGAAAATCCTATATTCATCGGGAAGGCATCAGAAGCTTGCAACATCCGATGGATATTCCAAGGACCTGGGGTACAAGTCGTGGCATTAGAACCAACGGCTGGTCCAGTACCACCGCCAATCATCGTCGTGATCCCAGAGGCGATCGCCACTTCGATTTGCTGTGGACAGATAAAATGGATATGAGTATCAATTCCTCCTGCTGTGAGTATGCGTCCTTCTCCCGCAATGACTTCTGTACCAGGACCGATAATGATATTTACATTATCCTGAATGTAGGGATTTCCCGCTTTACCGATTGCTACGATTTTGCCTGCTTTGATGCCCACATCAGCTTTGATGACACCCCACCAATCAAGTATCAGTGCGTTAGTAATTACGGCATCTACGGCTCCATTAGTATTGGTAATCGGTGATTGTCCCATACCATCGCGAATTACTTTACCGCCACCAAATTTGACCTCATCGCCATAGGTGGTGTAATCGCGTTCCACTTCTATAAATAATTCGGTATCAGCTAGTCGAACGCGATCGCCCACGGTTGGTCCATAGGTTTCTGCGTAAGCTTGGCGAGACATTCTATAACTCATAATTTTTAATTCTCCAATTTTCCTTCAACCAAAGCATTAAATCCATAAATCTCGCGAGTACCGACATAAGGCACAAGATTTATATCTTTCTCATCCCCTGGTTCAAAGCGAATGGAAGTACCCGCAGGGATATCGAGGTGTGTACCTTTGGCGCGATCGCGATCAAAGATTAAAGCGCGATTTGTTTCATAAAAGTGATAGTGCGAACCAACTTGGATGGGGCGATCTCCTGAATTACCGACTTTTAAGGTAATGCTTTCGCGTCCCGCATTTAGTTCGATATCACCATCTTGAGCAATTATTTCACCAGGAATCATAATTTAGTCTCTACTTTAAATATTTAAAATTTGCGCCGCAGTTAAATCTAGTTCAGGAAAAGTCCGCGAAATAATTTTGTCATCTCCTGTAAATTTATTTGTTTGATATTTACCATTTTCATCTAGTAAATTGACGAATACAGTGGGGATTTTAGGATTGCCAAGAAATTCACGACTGCCAGTTGCGAGATAATCAACAATCCAATATTCGGGAA
>Ga0315906_10006742_pt1 | contig 14153 bp, 12 predicted proteins | sample LakEriMetagenome_4_FD_203526 | JGI IMG/M metagenome (GOLD analysis project Ga0315906, IMG submission 203526) | Freshwater fungal communities from buoy surface, Lake Erie, Ohio, United States - Buoy 2 MA122 | ecosystem: Environmental > Aquatic > Freshwater > Lake > Lake biofilm | place: USA...
CTGCTCAAATGCGGGATCCAGATCCACACTAAGGAAGTTGATTTCTGCCGGATAGATGAAGTGACGGAAGTATTGATTAGTTCGCCATGCATAAAAAAATGAAAGATTAAAGAGCTGTCGGTAATACTCCGGACGGTTTTGAAGGTTGTAGCCAGCGCCAATACTTGTACTTGGATTATTTATATACTCCCGGAATGGAATCTTGAAGGGTACAAGAAATCGAGGGAAGTTTAGTGTTACTTCCGGACCAATCTCATAGGCGTTGAAGACTCCAAATTCTTTAATGCTTTCATAAATGGTATCTCCAAAGTTTCTTTGTAATTCAAGTCCTGCCTTCAGTCGAATGATTAGCGATTCAGCGCCCCTGAAAATGTTTTTATTGCGATAGGTAAACCGGCCACCAATACCTAAGTTTCCGCCACTATTTGTTCCTTCTGCTTCTATTTTATATTCCTGCCGTTGCTGTGGTGATAAAAGTAGCCAGGCATTTAACGGAATACGTCCTAAACTGTCGGTTCCTTCCTGCTGCTCAAACCGGATATTTACAAAGCGGAATACACTTAAGTCGGCAAGCCGGCGATAGGTGAGATCGAGTTTCGATTGTCCGAACAAACTGTCGGGGTAAATGAATACATGATCCAGTATGCGTTCCGGTTTGTACAGATACCGGTAATCGGAATTGCTGATGAATCGGTAATCTCTCAAATGCAAGGTGTCATGTTCAATGTTTTGTTCAACTTTGATGGGGTCATAATCCATCTCCACAAAAATTTCATTGAAATAGGCCAGCCGGTGACGTGATGTAGTATCGGTTGCCAGACTATCCTTTATTTGGTCGCGCGGATTAACAATGTTCAGAAATAAATCCAGCTGATTGGATTTCAAAGAGGTGTCAGCTTTGAAGTTGATGTATAGCGGATTGAAGAAGTAATAGCCAATATTTCTTAGGTGATTACTGATGCGTTCGCGTTCTTTCTGAAATACGCTGGTGGAATAATTGTCGCCCCGGTGTATTTTGCATTTGGAAGTATCGCTGTAAACCAAAGAGGCAATTGCAGAATCCTGTATGGTATAATAAAAGTTTCGGATGGTATAGGGTTCTCCCGATTTAACCTGATAGATCACATGCGCCTTTTTACCGGTTATTACGGTGGTATCAGTAACTATTGCATTAAAAAAACCGTTGTTTTCCATCAGCATTTCAATCTGTGCTGACGAGCGATTGGATAAGTTTGTGTCCAGGAGGGTAGGAGGTTCACCAACTGTATTCATGAGCCAATTGTTGAATTTATTGTCTTTCCCACGTTCGCCGATCTGGTAAACCCCCATGTGAAAACGAACCAGTCCCAACATCTTGCGATTGGGTTTCTGCTTGATGATTCCGGTAACCTGTTCCCTTAATCCCGGATGGTCAATTTTAACTGTATTTTTGACAAGCAGGTAGCGCCCTTCCGGTAAGTGTTTCAGTCCCCCGCAACTACTTAGAAAGAGAATAACAGAAGCCAGGATAAAAATTTTGCCCGGGAGTAATACCTCAGCCGTCTTCATCAATAGTTTGTAAAAGTACAATTCTGCTATAATCCCTATTACATGGCTTCACGAGCTACGATAAGTTACCTGCGTTCCTTGCACCAGAAAAAATTCAGGCTGGAGGAAAACGCTTTTATCGTGGAAGGCCCCAAGCTGGTGGCCGAGCTCATCCATTCCCGCTTTAGGGTAAAACGGATTTTCTTTACGCCGCAGTGGTTAGCCCCGGCAGGTCTTGATTCCGGCATTCTGGAAGAAATCAGCCCGAAGGAATTGGAGCAGGTGAGTGCCCTGCATACACCCAATAAAGTACTGGCCGTTGCCGAAATTCCGGAGCAATTGCCGTTGACCACACTCCCGGTTTCCGGATTAAATCTAATGATCGATCAGGTGCAGGATCCCGGTAACCTGGGAACCATTCTTCGTATTGCCGATTGGTTCGGCTTTGGAAAAATCGTTTGCTCACCGGATACAGTAGAGCTGTATAATCCCAAAGTTGTGCAAAGTACCATGGGTAGTCTTTTTCGAATGGAGGTTTCTTACCAGTCGCTCGCAGGCCTGCTAGCCGAAAATGCCGGTTCCGCCAATTTGCCAGTTTTTGCCGCCGAATTAAATGGTGCCCCGCTTTCTGAATGTCAGTTATCCCCGCAGGGCTGGCTCATTGTGGGGAATGAAAGCCGCGGCATACAACAGGTCCTGAAACCTTTTATTACCCAATCGGTGAAAATTCCCGGCCTCAGCGGAAGTAATTGGGAGCAGGCTGAATCTCTGAATGTTGCAGTGGCTACCGGAATTATATGTTACGAGTTTCGTCGTCGATTCTCCCTGTGAGTCGCTTGCCTTAGGAATTTTACAGCGGTCAGAAATTTTAGGGCGTTGAAAATCATTTAAGATCTGAATAGCTCTAAAGATATTCCACGATTTTCCACAAGGACATTCGGCCTGAATAAAATTGCCTCTGCTGGTTTAGAATGATAATACCAGCATTGCCAACCCTGACAACCCTGTAAAAACTGCCAACCCTGTTAATTCAGCTTACAGGGAACCACCATCCTGAATTCGGGAATTTTAACAAAAAAGAGCTTGTTGTCGCTTTCCCTTTCCATCAGGTAGGTGCCAAACATTTTGCCGATTTCTGTATTGAGGTTGCAGCCGGATACGTAGCGGTAGGTATCACCGGGTAAAATAAAGGGCTGCTCACCAACCACACCTTCGCCTTCTACTTCCCGGCGGGTACTGTCGGAGTCAACAATATACCAATGACGTCGTTTGAGACGAATGGGCTGGGAACTGTCGTTTTTAATTGTGATACGGTAGGCAAAAACGTAATGTGACTGAGCCGGGTTGCTATGCGTAGGCTGGTAAAACGTTTCCACGCTCACCTTGATTCCTGCTGTTACTTCTGTAAAAATCGCCATAACCCTCTCGTTACTTTCAAAAGTAAAGCATCAGTACCAGAAGCCCAAGAGTATTTGATAAATAGCCCTCACACATTGGTCAATGTGCATTTTTAGCAGGAAAAACTAAAGTCCGGAGTAAAACACCGCCTGTCCCACTAACCGGTCATAGGCAAGGGTAGGATCCTGCCAATAGATATAAAAAGCATATTCATTTCGGGCTTCATAGCGATCTCCTTCTGTTTGGGAGGTGGATGGCCGTGTACTGGTGCCACGTACTACGTAATGATAGTTGTAATAGCCTTGCTTCAGAATCAAATCCAGCACATAGGCCCGCTCTTTCTCTGAATAGGTCATGCGGTTTAAAGTGTCCAGTTTCCAGTCGTTCAGCTGACCGAAAACATACACATTCGACGAATCGAATGGCTCATTGGCAGCGAGCCGGAATCGCGCTTTTACATATTCACCTTCATAATCTCCATCGCGGTTGTCATAAATCTTTATCAGGTAATAACCATTGATGTCGTCGATTACCGAATACCGTTCAGTAGCCCTGCGCTGATCTTTTTTCAGCAGCACAAAATTTAAACCACTGGCACTGTCTGCGCCAATATCTTCCATGCTGGGAGTTTGAAACTGTAACGTTCGCAAATCAGCAAACCTGAATTCATTGGTGCCCGGAAAAATATTGTCTTCTTCCAGGTTGTAATCCATTACACCATCCACCACAAACAATGGTTTCAGATTTTTGTTGACAATGTCCCAGCGGTTGTTTTGAACAATGTGTACTTTAAGATCTTTATAGGGATTGCGCAACGGCAATGTGGTGATCAGAGAAAAGTCGACTTCCTGATGGGAGTACCTGAAATCAATGATGGTTGCCTGATGGATACGCGCATCAATACTTACATTGTTTTCCCGTACAAAAAAACGACGTGTAAGCACTACTTTGTCGGGGTCGGAAGTCTCAAAAACTACCAGCAGATAATTGCCGGAAATTTTAATTTTCATGTTGTTGGTAGGAAACTCAACCTGGTAGTGAAAGTAGGGTTGCCGCGTACTTACCGAATGTCGCCAGGATGAAATCTGCTCAGTAAAAAAGCCGTCCAGATATTCCGTTTCACTTAACTGACTTGGCGTCCAGTTTGCTGAGCAGTGAATGAACTTATAACTGTAACTGCCAGGGTCTTCATTCAGGTCGTCGAATTTCAGTAGTAGCTTTTCGTTCGACTTCAGATAGATAACCGGATTGGTTAACTCCCTGTTTAATGGCTCAAGAATTACTGTGCGGATATTCGGCTGATACACATAATTTGTGTAGCGCAAATACTCTGTGCGGAAATAATCTGCTTCCTGTGCCAGTGTTAATAAAGGTACAAGCAACAAAAGAGGGATTAATGTCCGAATTCTATTAAGCGCAGATAGTGTGATTCCCATTCGTTTTGAATATGATTTAAGTTGCGCTCCGATGCAGCGTAATCCTGTTGTAGCTTTTTAAAACGCAGCGCATCCTTGAATATTTCGGGATCACTCATTAGCGAGGAAAGTTCTTCGTGTTTCTTCTTAGCGATTTCGAGTTCACCTTCCCATTTCTTTACCTGTTGTTCCAATTTCTGCTTTTCCTTTTTCTGATCCTTATTTACTGCAGCATTTTTATCCGGAATGACTACTGCAGGCTCTTCTTTTTTATTAGCTTTCTTTACCCCGGAATCTTTTTTACTTTCCTTTTTCTGTTCAGCAGCGTTTCTGGATTTACTTAGAAGCCATTCATCGTATTCAGCATAGGTTCCTGGATACTCTTTCAGGATATGGTTTTCTATATACCAGATTTTATTGGCAATCCTTGAAAGAAAATAGCGATCGTGAGAAACAACAATATAGGTTCCTTCATAACGGTTGAGAACGTCTACCAGCACATTTACACTTTGAATATCGAGGTGATTGGTGGGCTCATCCAGCAAGAGGAAGTTGGCTTTATCCAGAATGGTTTTGGCCAGCGCTACCCTTGCCTTTTCTCCTCCTGAAAGTACTTTGATTTTTTTAAAAACGTCATCTCCTTTCAGCAGAAATGCTCCCAGCAGCGAACGCAGATAGGTGTCCGATTCTTCCGGTGCAGTTTGCTGCAGTTCTTCTAAGGGATTGTTGGCAAGATTCAGACTTTCAAGCTGATGCTGGGCGTAGAAACTGCTGATGACATTGTATCCCGGTTCCGCCTTACCGTCAAATTCCTCAGTCCCGGCAAGCATTCGCAACAAGGTAGATTTTCCTTTTCCATTGGCACCAACCATCGCGATTTTATCACCGCGTACTACTTCCACAGTGCAATTGTCGAAGATGACATGCTGCCCGTACTGCTTCTTTTTAATTTCGAGGTGATTGATGATTTTTCCGGGGTTTTTATCCACGGAGAACCGCACACGGATGGAAGCCGCCGGTGCATCGGGATCTTCAACGCGCTCCAGTTTTTCAAGAGCCTTTACGCGGGATTGAACTGCGGAAGCTTTAGAGGCTTTTGCACGGAATCGTTCAATGAATCTTTCCTGCTCCTTAATGTATTTCTCCTGGTTGCGGGCCTGATTTTGCAATAATTCGTTGCGTTCTTCTTTTTGCTCAAGGTAGTCGCTGTAGTTGCCTGTGTATAAAGTGAGCTGACTATTCGATAGCTCGGCAATTCGGTTAACGATTTTATCCAGGAAAAAACGATCGTGCGATACAATGATTACGGTGCCTTCATAGCTGTGCAAATAGCCCTCGAGCCATTCAATCGATGGCAGATCCAGGTGGTTGGTGGGCTCATCCAGCAACAATACATTAGGTTTCTGAAGAAGGATCTTGGCAAGCATTACCCGCATTCTCCAGCCTCCGCTGAATTCTTTCAGAGGTCGCTGTAAATCGGTGGTTGAAAATCCGAGCCCTTCCAGGATCTCACTCGATTTAACATCTACCTGATAGCCATCCAACGCGTCAAATTCACTTTGTAAGACGTGCAAACGATTGAGTACTTCATCCGAATGATCCGTTTCTAACTTGACCAGCATTTCTTCAATCTGGTCGTGCAGCTCCAGTTCACGTTTAAATGCTTCCTTGGCTACTTCCAGTATCGATTTGTCGGTGAGATAACTCAGCAGATCCTGATTGAGAAATCCTAAGCGCAATTCATTACGGGTAGAGATAGTACCTCCGGAGGGCGTGTACTCTCCGCTGATAATTCGCAACAACGTTGATTTGCCGGTGCCGTTCGCTCCGATAAGACCAATCTTTTCATCCGGACGAATGTGCCAGTTGAGATCTGAGAAGAGGGTTCTTGCCCCGAATTCAAATAGTAAATCTTTAAGTACTATCAATTTTTATTTTATTGTAGTGGCAGCATTTTACCGCTGCCGGTGATTACTTTTTGTACAACCGGATTGCCCCGGTAAAAGATGTCTCCCGAGTCTTCTATGCGAGCTTCTATCCGTGATTGCGCATTTACATACATGTCGTTAGTGCCACGGTTGTTCATGAAGATTAAATCAGCAATCATGTTTCTGAAATCCATGATTCCATATCCGCTACTATAATAATAGGCTACCTCAATATTTCCTTCGCCGTAAAAATCTGCCGGACCATTATGCAGGGCAATCGTGGCAATTTCCGCATCCAGAAGTATATGATAAGTTCCTAAGCTTGAAAAGCTGTCGAAACGAAATTCACGCACATGCAGCGTATCGGAAAAGGTAACATCGCCGTTCGAGTCATCCGTGCGTATGGTTAATAGATCATCGGTCCAGATTTCAACTTTAAGGGTAGGATCAAAGGAACGTACCCAGTTGCAATGATTGTTATTCCGGATCCAGACCATATCGTCTTTGATCTCGGTTTCAATTTTTCCAATGAGATTTGCTCCGGTAGTAACTTTTATGCGATTCACAGTGTCCGGATGGATAATTACGTCGGCATTGCAAAGCAGCTCGATATGACGTATGGGGGTGGTCGACCGTTCTTCACTGGTTAATGGACCGGTACCTTTAAAGCAGTCCGGCTTCTCCTCACAGGAAGTGATGAGCAGCAGAAAAACAGGAGCTATGATAGAAAGGATTTTTCTCATTTTCTTAATGCATATCCAAGTCCCCACTCGAAATAGTCAGCCTTTGCGTAATGCGATTTCAGATTGAAACAAACGAACAATCTTTTGCTGGGATAATATCGAAAACCCAGCCGGTTATAAACGGTGCCGTCGAGGGTCAATCCACTGTGCAGATAAGTTCCTACCTGCAGCAAACCGTGAACTTTTCCTACATGTAAACCATAAGTCGCATGAATCCCCAGCCGGCTTTTTGCTCCGAATCCATCCCGGTATTCTTCTTCCAGTCTTGGTACCATCGATTCGTCGATACCCATATCAATTCCGATACCGACCATGCTCTTTGGAGAAAAATCTTTCAGCGTGTTAATACTAAGATTTACCGGGAAATATTTATTTCCTCCGGGTGGGTAAATATCTTTCACTCCGCTTGCCAGCGAAATACTGTATTCGATTCCTTTTCTTCTTGGTTCAACAGCAACCTTGGTTCGTTTTTGAGGAGCTCCCGCAACGTATTGGATGCCTGCCTGAACTGTTGCCATGTTTAATCCAAGGTTAGGCATCTGACTTGCTCCGTTCGAATAATGTGTGAAATTAACTCCGCCAAGCACTTGTAATCGCGAACTGGCAGGAATCCGAAAAAGTAAAGCGGAATTGATGCCGCAATTCCAGCGACTTCCAATTGTCAGGTTTTTATAATTGTCTTCCGGGTTAAATGGTCGTTCAATGTAGCCGATTCCCCATCCAAAACGCAATACCAGACTCATAGGATGCTTGGGGATGAGTGGAAAGTAAACCATAGGAAATAATCCGTGGCATTGTCCGATTTCTAAAGGATTTCCAAGGTCAAGGTTGAGGTAGGTAATGCCGAGCCAGGGAAACCCATAGGTATTTCTCCATCCATCCGGAGCCGAAGGGAGTTTTTGCCAGCTAATCTCAAATCCGCGCGTGTGTTCTTTTTGCAAATGAATTACTGCTGGCCGGTGTGCCATAATAAACCCGTAGTGATAGGATGTTCCCATACTCCAGTTGCCGGGAAAATCCACGCTGTTTTGGCAAAAAGCATTCAGCGACATCAGAAAGATGGCGAAGGACAGAGAAAGACGTTTCATCGGAGGCGCAAAAATAATGATTGTAAGCCCCATTGAACACAATAATTTCAGCAATATCCTTAATATTACCCCCATGAGCACTATTCAGGAGAAAAAAGATGCCTTCGAACGCCTGTTGAACATCATGGACGACCTTAGGGAAAAATGTCCCTGGGATAGGAAGCAAACCATGGAAACCCTGCGTCATCTTACCATTGAAGAGGTGTATGAGTTGTCGGATTCGATCCTCGATAGGGATACTAATGAGACAAAGAAGGAGCTGGGCGACATCCTTTTACATATTGTCTTTTATGCAAAAATTGCCAGTGAACAAGGGCAGTACGATATTGCGGCAGTAATACATTCGCTCTGTGAAAAGCTGATCCACCGTCATCCTCATATTTATGGCGATGTGGTGGTTCAGGACGACGCTGAGGTTAGTCGCAATTGGGAACAACTTAAACTGCGGGAGGGCAAAACCTCGGTTCTCCAGGGAGTACCGGTTTCTTTACCCGCCCTCGTTAAATCAATGCGTATTCAGGAAAAGGCCCGCGCTGCCGGTTTCGACTGGGAAAAGCCGGAGCAGGTGTGGGCGAAAGTAGAGGAGGAGTTAAATGAACTGCACGCCGAAGTTAAAGCCGGAAATGCCCGCCGAACGGAAGATGAGTTTGGGGATGTCCTCTTCGCTTTGGTGAATTATGCACGATTCATCGGGGTTAATCCCGAAGATGCTCTGGAAAGGACCAACAAAAAGTTCATACGGCGTTTCCAGTACATTGAAAATGCCGCAACACAGGCTGGAAAAAAACTGAATGCGATGTCTCTTGCCGAGATGGATGTTTTTTGGGAGGAAGCAAAACGCTCTGAATCTGAAGTATGAAGCAGTTCGGCTTAACCGGCCTCTTTTTATGCTTGTCCTACTTTTGCTCTCTGGCTCAGTCGCCCGTTTTGTTACCTGCTCCTAAAGCGGATAAATCTTATTTTTCTGCTGCCGGAAAAGACATTGTAAATACTGCCACCTTTCCACGATATCTGCGCAAAGAGGATGTTCCCTTTCTTATCGGCGGATTAACGACTACCTTGTTTTTCCTGCCTGCTGATGAGGCGGTAACAACCTCCATGTTTAAGAATCAATCGGAACCTTTAACCGATTTTTGCCAGCTTGCTCTGGATCCCTGGGGAAATGGTTTGTATACGCTACCGGTTTTTGGATTAACCTGGCTAGCAGGGTCGTTAACAGAGGATGATCGCACAAAATGGGTGGGTCTGCAAGGGTCAAAGGCCACTATTCTGGCCATGGCCGTAAGTCGCGTCCCGAAATTTATTTTCCAGCGTCATCGCCCCGAGGAGAATGATATTAATGCTTACCAGTTTGAAGGTCCTTTTAAAGGGTTTACCGGAAATTATTCTTTTCCCAGCGGACACGCCTTCATTGCCTTCGCTGCAGTTTCATCCGTAGCTCCTGAGTTGCAGGATAAAAAATGGCTTGTTGTTGCCATGTATTCGCTGGCCAGTGCGGTGGCTCTTTCCAGAGTGTATCAAACCGAACATTGGTTTACGGATGCCGTTGGCGGAGCAGTTTCCGGTTATGTCTTCGGAAGGTTTTTATGGCGGCTGGATAACTGGAAAGTTTCTAAGGCTTCCCGAAAGAATCGCTTACCTCTGCAATAGTGTGTTTTCGGATATGTGTTAATTTTGTGTGATAAACATTGTAATGCATCTCACCATAGGATCGGCTATCCCTTCATTTAGTATTACTGATACCGATAAACACGCTATCACAGAACATCATTTAAAGGGTAAAATAACCTTGCTGCTGTTTTTTCCGCTCGCGTTTACCAGCACATGTACTAAAGAATTATGTGCGGTCCGCGATGATCTTTCCCGCTATAATAACCTCCATGTTCGCGTGATAGGAATCAGCACCGATTCATTCTTTGCCCTGGCTAAATACAAAGAAGAGCAACAATTGAATTTCACACTGGCCTCGGATTATAACAAGGATATGGCTGCTGCCTTTGGCTGTCTTTATGACAACTTTTATGGAATGCACGGTGTCGCTAAACGAGCAGCATTTGTCATTGATGGCAATCTAAACGTCTGTTACGCGGAAGTTCTTGAAAATGCTTCCGATATCCCTGACTTTAATGCCATTAATACCATCCTCAACACATTGGCTGGAAAGGTGTCAGCCTGATCTGTTTCAATTAATTCTGTAAATTCGTTAAAAATCCATACCATGTCTTTCATTAGAGTCTTCTTTACCTTTATTTTCCTGTGTCCGCTGGCTTCCAATGCTCAAATCACAATTGTTTCCGGTGATATGCCTTTTGCCAATGATACGTTCCGGATCAGTAATGCGGCAACCAGTACTCCGATTGATGTTTCCCTGACCGGAACAAATTACAACTGGGATTTTTCGAATCTGGTACCGGTTAGCCAGACCGTGGATAGTTTTATCTCGGTAAGTAATGCCGGACTCTTATATATTCTTACTTTTTCTCTTGGTGCTAATGCTGCTAATGTGGTTCAAAGAGGCGGTGATTTTGCAGCCTTGCCCCAATTTCAGGTCTCGGATGTCTACAGCTTTTATAATCGAAGTGCTTCCAGTTACCGTCAGGTTGGACTGGGAGGTACAATCAGCTTATTACCCACTCCATTGCCAATTGCCTTTGCAAATCAGGATACAATTTATAAGTTTCCTATGAATTACGGCAATCAGGATTCCTGTGATTCTGATTATAGCATTTCACTTGCCGGACTCGGAGCCTATCAGGCCAATCAGAAACGGGTAAATAATGTGGATGGCTGGGGTACGGTTATTACTCCTTATGGGACATTTAACGCATTAAGAATCGTTGCCGAACTCACTGGCACGGATAGTCTCTACCTCGATACGCTTGGCCAGGGCTTTAATATTCCTCGTCTACTCACCCGCCAGTATAAATGGCTGGCCAATGGCGAAGGTGTTCCCGTAATTCAAATTAATACTCAGGTACTTGGAACAATCGAACAAATCACTGAAATTCGCTACAAAGACTCCTTGTTTGTGGCCGGGGTGAACGATATTCAACCTTCTCTTTATAAGGCTTCCCTCTTCCCGAATCCGTCATCAGATATCGCTACTTTACGCGGGGATTATGCTGGGGGCGGGAATTTTGAGGTGGTATTAACTGATTTGTCTGGTAGATTTATCGGAAAATCCGGAATTTCCGCAATTGAATTAAGAAATGGTGTCCGGCTCGACCAGATGTTTCAGCTGGAATCTGCAGGTGTTTTTCTGGTTCACCTGAGGGGTGCAGAAGGAACGGAACTGATTCGCTGGGTTCGGAATCGCTAGTTTTTCTTTTTCTCCCGGCATTTTCAATTTCTTGTATATTTGCATCCCCAAAAACAGGGTAACCTGTTCCGGGGAATGCAGGAATTCCTGCCCAGGTGGCGAAATTGGTAGACGCACCACTTTGAGGGGGTGGCGCCGTTAGGTGTACGAGTTCGAATCTCGTCCTGGGCACGTTCTTTAAATCAAGTTGTTGTATCGCAAGGTACAACCACCCGCCCGGGTGGCGAAATTGGTAAACGTTGCGGTCTCAGAAGCCGTTGGAGTTATATCCTTGAGAGTTCGAGTCTCTCCTCGGGCACAACCTTCAAATAAAAAGCCCTGTAGTACAGACTTCTTCAGACTACATGGCTTTTTTATTTTTTTTTAGTTTCAGGATTTAATGATCCGCTCAACCGATAACTGACCCTCTTTATTTTCAATAATCAGCAGATAGAGTCCGGGCTTCGGCTGATAACCATAATGCTATAGGGCCAGATTTTTTGTTTCATTTAATTTAGCCACCATGAGAAAAATATACATTATCCTTCTGACAATTTCTGCGCTTCACCTGCCCGCTTTCTGTCAGCCCGCTTTTGTTAAAGACAGCCTCGACAATTACATGAATCGGATCATGCTCGATTGGAAAATTCCCGGGATGGCCGTATGTGTTGTGAAAGACGGCAAAGTAGTAGTGATGAATGGGTACGGAGTTCGCGATCTGGAAACAGCGGAGCCGGTGGATGCCAATACCCTTTTTATGATTGCCAGCAACAGCAAAGCTTTTACAGGCACTGCGCTTGCCATGCTCGAACAGGAGAAGCGAATTTCGCTGGATGATAAACTGACAAAATATTTCCCCTGGTTTCGTTTATACGATTCCATGGCCACGAACGACGTAACAATCCGCGATGCCATCACTCACCGTTTGGGCTTCGAAACATTTCAGGGCGATTTTCTGAATTGGGGTAGTAACATATCCAGACGTCAGGTGATGGAAAAAATGGCGAAGCATCAGCCGGTTTTTCCCTTTCGTTATAAGTACGGCTATTGCAACTCCGGCTTTGTAGCAGCAGGCGAAGTGATTCCGGCCATAACCGATACCAGCTGGGATGATTTCCTGAAGTACCGCATTTTTAATCCTCTGGGCATGACCCGCACCAGTACCACGTATGCAGCTATCCGGAAAGATCAGAATGCCTGTAAGCCCTACACCATTGTAAATGATAAACTGGTATTGTTGGATTATGCCAATGTCGATAATCTGGGTGCTGCTGCTTCCATCAATAGTTCAGTAAATGATCTTTCAAAGTGGATGTTGATGCTGCTGGATAGCGGTAGGGTAGAAGGTAAGCGGATAGTGCCCTTCAGTGCAATTCAACAAACCCGGACTCCTCAAATGATCGTGAATCAGGTGAACCGTTCTGCTCCCATGAATTTTTCACTGTATGGTTTGGGATGGTTTCTTGAAGATTACAATGGTAAAAAACTGGTCCGCCATGATGGTGGTGCCAATGGCTTTGTAACTTCAGTATGTCTTGTGCCTTCCGAAAATCTGGGCATCGCAATTCTTACCAATACTGATGCGAACTGGATGTATACCGGTTTGCGTTACCAGTTATTGCAGGCCTATCTCGGCGTCCCTTATTCCGATGTCAACGCCCAGTATCTTCCACGTTATCTGGAGGGTAATAAAAAGGCCAACGAAGAAGTGAAGTCCTGGTATGATCAGGCGGCAGCCTATGCAGAAAAAAATAAGAAAATATCGCTAAAGCCGTTTGAGGGAACTTATCACAATGAGGTGTACGATGAAATTTCCATGAAGGTGAAAGAGGGTGTTTTAATGGTTTCCTTTCCTCACCACCCTTTCCTGACCGCTGAATTAACACCCATTACCGATACGGATTTCGTTTGTCGTTATTCGGATCCTACCTATGGAATTGTGAAAATTCCTTTTAAAATAAGTGGCTCAAAAGTGCTGTCCTGTACCGTTACTGTTGCTGATTTTGTGGATATGATGCCTTACGAGTTTACCCGCGTTAAGTAATTTTGGAACAATCTTTGAAAATCAAAAGCCAAAGCATCAATCGTATGAATTTCAGACTTTATTTTCTTGTGGGCGCATTAGTATTGCTTGCGGGTTGCTCCCCAAAAATTCCATTTACGCAATCGGTTCGTGAAAAGCATAATCTGACTGCCGAAGAGCTCCGCCGAATACAATTTTATCTTTCTGATCCTGTCATTCTGCGTCGCGGGAACAGTCAAAGCGAGAAGGCAACCGAAGAAGGTGCTCTCGTGATTAAAAGCGGAAAGAATATTGAACAGGTTTCTTTTAAAGCCAATACACCCGGAACAGTTAGTGAAGTGGTAAGTAATTCTGCCATGAAAATCAGTTTCGAAGATGGTCCCGAAAAGATGCTTGTTTTCTCTACGGATAAAAATGGCTATTATGCACTTAAAGCATTGAGCTGGGAAAGAGATGGAAAGGGAACAATTAACTATGGTGGTCAGACTTACACTGCCGCACCTGGAAGTAGCAATGCAATCCTTCTTTTTAAAATGAAAAGTCTGAAAGATGTGCAGGTGAAGGAAAAAGTGGTGAAAGGCAAAAAGCTGAACTAACGCTACTGAATCATTCTTTCACTTTGTTATTCTTGCAATTGCTCCAGCTTTTTTCTGCTCCGGTATCCGAGAAATCCATGTAGAATTACCGTGCAGAATATTAACAGACTGCCGGCATAAAACCAGCCACTCAATAA
>Ga0315906_10006744_pt1 | contig 14151 bp, 13 predicted proteins | sample LakEriMetagenome_4_FD_203526 | JGI IMG/M metagenome (GOLD analysis project Ga0315906, IMG submission 203526) | Freshwater fungal communities from buoy surface, Lake Erie, Ohio, United States - Buoy 2 MA122 | ecosystem: Environmental > Aquatic > Freshwater > Lake > Lake biofilm | place: USA...
TGCTGGGCATGTTGAGCTTGCCCTTGGCTTTGGGCGTGCTTCAGGGTTTGCACTTTTAAGCTGGCTGCGTCAAAGACCAAGCCACCTGCTCTTGCACCACCGGATCTGGATGATCTTGCCAGCGAATCAGGGCCTTTTGCAATGCCAATGCTTCAGCTTTCGTGATGTCATGCCCCTGCCCTCCCCGCAGTGCATTGCCTGCAGCCAATGCCACATTGCGAAGCCATCGAGCATGGCCTATTCGCCGAATGGCACTGCCTTCAGTGTTCTTTAAAAAACTGGCTTCATCCCATGCAAGCAAATCGAGCAACTGAGGCGCAGTGAGGGCATCTCGCGAATTGAAATCAGGCAAGGTGCTTTTCTTGGCATATTTGTTCCAAGGACAAGCCCATTGGCAATCATCGCAGCCATAAATTCGATTGCCAATGAGGGGCCGCAATTCATGCGGTATTTGGCCAGTGTGCTCAATGGTCAAATAGGAAATACAGCGCCGCGCATCCAATTGATAAGGAGCCACAATGGCTTTTGTTGGGCAGAGATCAAGGCATGCCGAACAGGTACCACAATGTGATGTGATGGACTCTGTTTCTGGCAGCTCAAAGTCGATGAAGATTTCACCTAAAAAGAAAAATGAACCAGCATCTCTTTGCAAAACCAGGGTATTTTTGCCACGCCAACCCTGCCCGCTTCTGACCGCAAGCTCGGCCTCCATCACAGGCGCAGAATCGGTAAACACTCGGTAACCAAACGGCCCCACCCAATCGGCCATTTGGGCTTGGAGTTGTTGCAGTCGGTGGCGCAAAACTTTGTGGTAGTCCCGGCCTCTGGCATAAACTGACACCACTCCCTGCATAGGCTGCTTTAAGGCATTGGCTTCACTTTCCAAAGAAAGATCGGCCACATTGTTGGGCAAGTAATCCATCCGGACAGTAATCACACTGACGGTGCCTGGCACCAATTCGGAGGGTCTTGCGCGCTTCAGCCCATGACTTGCCATATAGTTCATGCTGCCGTGAAATCCAGCAGCAAGCCAGGCATTGAGTCCGGGCTCTGCTTCTGACAAATTCACACCTGTCACGCCAATTTGAGAAAATCCCAATGCCTGCGCCGCATTTTGCATTTTGGACCACAAGGCTGCGGCATCCAGCTTGGCTGCATTGATTGAAAGAGAATGATGAGTGGTGTTCACCCTGAGATTGTAGGAACTCCTGAGCCCCATGGCACAGGCAGCTGGCTATGGACTCAAGAAAACCAGACTCAGGCGTTTGCCCAATGCATGGCACAACAAGGCGAATTGCACAATGCATACCTCGAACTAGAAGGCAACTTGGGGGCTGGAAAAACCACCTTGGTCAGGCATTTGTTGCAAGCATTGGGCGTCAAGGGCCGCATCAAAAGCCCAACCTACGCCGTGGTCGAGCCCCATGAGGCTTTGAATGAACAAGATGGCTTGCGCTTTTACATTTGGCATTTTGATTTCTATCGATTCAATGAGCCTGAAGAATTTGAAGAAGCTGGTTTCCGCGATATCTTTGCCAGCCAAGGCTTGAAAATTTCGGAGTGGGCTCAACAAGCTCAAGGCATGTTACCGGTGCCAGATTTGAAACTGAAAATCACTGTGACCGAACTCGAGGGTCGGCAAGTTGAGGCCTTTGCGTTCACACCGCAAGGTTTAAGTCTCTTGCAGGGCCTACACGCCGCCATCCCTTCCAACTCTCACATCACGACAGTTCATGACCATTCAGCGCCGTGATTGGCTCAAACTCTCTGGCCTTGCCTTGATGCTGGGTTGGGCAGATATCTGCCGCGGCGCAAGCCTCTTGGCCGTTCGCGTATGGCCCGCCAAAGATTACTCGCGCGTGACCCTGGAATCCGATGTGGCGTTGAAAACAAAGTACAGCTTTGTACCTTCCCCGCCTCGCTTGGCCATCGATATCGAGGGCTTGGAACTCAACCCCGCCATCAAAGAATGGGTGGGCAAAATCAAGCCTGACGATCCCAACATCACTGGCGTTCGAGTTGCTCAAAACAGCCCTGGTGTGGTGCGCATGGTGTTTGACTTGAAGCAGGCGGTTCAGCCCCAAGTTTTCGCCCTGCCCCCCGTTGGCAATTATCAACACCGCTTGGTATTGGATTTGTACCCAAGCACGCCCGTAGACCCTTTGGAAAGTTGGATTGCAGAGCGCACCCAAAGCAACGACCCCATTGCGGAGTGGCTCAACAAAAATGCCAGTGACAATACAAGTTCCAGCTCAGCCAGTCCCACCACCAAGGCAACGACTCCAGGCAATGTCCAAGGCTCTCAGGGGAATGTGCCCGCCGCGCCCATGACCGATCGATTGATCGTGGTGGCCATCGACCCCGGACACGGCGGCGAAGACCCAGGGGCTATTGGTCCCAATGGCACCAAAGAGAAAGATGTGGTGCTGCAAATTGCACTCAAACTGCGTGATCGCATCAACGCCACACAAGTCAAGGGCAGTCCCATGCGGGCTTTTCTGACGCGCGATGCCGATTTTTTTGTGCCCCTGCATGTTCGTGTGCAAAAGGCCAGAAAAGTCCAGGCCGATTTGTTTGTCAGTGTGCATGCCGATGCTTTTTTCACACCCAATGCACAAGGCGCCAGCGTGTTTGCACTCAGCCAAGGCGCGGCCTCTAGCAGCGCGGCCCGTTGGATGGCATCGCAAGAAAACAAGGCCGATTTGATTGGCGGCATGAACCTGGGCGTGAAAGACTCACAGGTTCAGCAAGCGCTGCTGGACATGAGCACCTCCGCTCAAATCAAAGACAGTTTGAATTTAGGCGGCGCCATTCTGCGAGAAATTGGCAGCATTGGAAGGCTTCACAAGCCCAAAGTAGAGCAAGCAGGCTTTGCAGTCTTAAAAGCGCCTGATATTCCCAGTGTGCTGGTAGAGACCGCATTCATCAGCAACCCGAGTGAAGAAGCCAAGCTGGCTGACCCGCAATACCAAAACGACATTGCCGATGCATTGGTGAAAGGCTTGCAAAAATACTTTGAACGCAACCCACCCTTGGCCAGAAAGAGATCTACTTAAGTCAAAGCAGCCAAGACAAGGCGCTCTGCAAGCGCCATCAAATGGCTGGGAACGCTTTCATTCGATCGCGAACCTCCGTCCAAGAGGCCGGCTCGCACCCGCGGCGCATGACCACCAAGGTGGCGCTGGCCAATGCATGCTCAAGCACATCTTGCAAAGTATCGAGTGTTGCTTGCTCGGCCCACTTGCGCAAAAGGGGCTTTGATTTTTCTTGATCGACATGGTGCAAGGCACATGCCAGGAGACCTGCTAAAAAACTATCGCCCGCCCCTACGGTGTCAATGACTTTGACGGCCAAGGCTTCACGCGCTTTGAGCACTTGCACATCAGCGCCATGTCGAACCAACAAACAGGCGCCCTCAGGACCGAGCGTTAAAGCCATCCATTGGGCAGAGGTCATGGCCATCAAATTCATCGCTTGATCCAAGGGGCTGACACCGGGTATTTGCAAATGGCGCAAATCTTCGTCACTGGCTTTTAGAACATCGGCCAGTTTGGCCATTTCCAAAACATGGGCTCTGTAGCTTCGCAAATCTGGCATGACCGAGGGCCTGAGATTGACATCAAGCACAATCCATTTGCCTTCCCTCTTTTGAGACTGAAGCCAAGGAAGATAGTGAATTGCATCCGCCGGGTCCAAGGCCAAACAACCTGTGCAAGCCACTTCCATGTGAGCCTGCCCACGACAAGCCGCGCTCAAGCTTTGCGCTGTGATTTGTCGATCCGCAACGCCCTGCCGATAAAAGGTGTAATCGGGATGCCCCTCCGCATTCAATGCAATCACTGCCACCGATGTAGGCTCAGAGACCGGCTGAGGCTGGGCCAATTGCACACCATCCTCAAGCAAGCCCTCCGCCAATTGCCTTCCAAACCTGTCATGGGACAAGGGGTTTTGGTAGAGGGTGGGCACATTTTGTCTGGCCAATGCGCGCGACAGGTTGAAAACAGCGCCGCCCAAGCAAGTCTTAAAAAGTCCGTCTTCTTGCAATACCAAATCGATCAGTGCTTCGCCTGCAGTGACGACTCGGGGTGGGTTGGTGGGAAAGGGCAAATGCACTTGAGGGTTTGAGATCATGCTCGAAATTTTACTTTCGATGCGCGCGCCAAGCGCCCCAAAGTGCTAACAAACCAGGTACGAAAATCATGGCCCAAATGATTTTGCTTAAGTGCGTCTGCACAAAGGCTGTTTCGCCAAATAAATAGCCTGCGCTGGTCAGGCCACACACCCAGATCACGGCGCCAAGAACGTTGAAAGCGATAAAGCGAGATGGCGTCATGGCCGCCACACCTGCCACAAACGGGACAAAGGTCCGAATAAAAGGCATGAAACGCGCCAAAACGATGGTGATGCCACCATAGGTTTCGTAGAAATTGTGGGCCTTGTCAAAAGCGGATCGGTTGAAAAAACGCGAATTTTCCCATTGAAAAACCTTGGGCCCGAAGTAGCGACCAATTCGGTAATTGACTTGGTCGCCTGCAATTGCGGCGATGAGAAGCAAGGTCATGGCCAAAGGCAAGCTCAGAAGACCCGTGCCACACAAGGTACCCACCACGAACAACAAAGAATCGCCCGGTAAGAAGGGCATCACAACCAGGCCCGTTTCAACAAACACGATGAGAAACAGCAAGGCATAAACCCATGGGCCGTAATTGGCCACAAACATCTCCAAATAACGGTCAACGTGGAGAATAAAATCGATCAATTGCATGAAATAGTCCATGCCGCGATTATCCCTTTCTTGAAACCCCTCCCCATTCATCGGGAATTGAGGGGTCCCTGCACCTACAATTTGAGAATGTCCCAAGTCCAAATCCTTCCCACCATTCGAGAGCTGCCTGATGTGCTCATCAGCCAGATTGCTGCCGGAGAGGTGGTCGAACGCCCTGCTTCGGTGGTGCGTGAACTGGTTGACAACGCGCTTGACGCAGGTGCAAGGCAGATTACGCTGAGGTTACTGGGGGGTGGCATTCGACTGATTTCGGTCGAAGACGATGGTTGTGGCATCCCAGCTGATCAACTGCCTATCGCGCTCAAAAGGCATGCCACCAGCAAAATTGTCAGCTTGGAAGATTTAGAGTCTGTGGCCACCATGGGCTTTCGAGGCGAGGCGCTGGCCGCCATGAATTCAGTGTCCGACATGAGTTTGCTGTCGCGCATTGAGGGTGCCTCCAGTGCCTTCCTTTTGGAGGGGCAAACGGGTGAAATTCGACCCGCTGCTCGGGCTGTTGGTACAACCGTCGAAGTCAAAGAGCTGTTCTTTTCAACGCCTGCTCGGCGTCATTTTCTAAAATCTGAAAATACCGAACTGGCCCATTGCATCGAAGCCGTCCGACGACATGCCTTGGCCAGACCTGAGGTGGGGTTTGCCATTTGGCACGAAGGCAAAATTGTGGAGCAGTGGCGCAGCCATTCAGGTGAAGCCGGTTGGAACCAACGTTTGGCCGATGTACTGGGCGAAGATTTTGTTGCCTCCTCCGTCAACATTGATTTCAGGTCGGGGCCTGTTCATGTTCGCGGACGCGCCGGTACACCGGATGCAGCGCGCGCTCGAGCAGACCAACAGTTTGCGTATGTCAATGGGCGTTTTGTGCGCGATAAAGTCATCAGCCATGGTGCCCGAAGTGCCTATGAAGATGTGCTGCATGGTCAACGCCAACCCGTGTACGTGCTGTATTTGCAAATGGACCCGGCTAGAGTGGATGTCAATGTTCATCCCACCAAAATTGAAGTCCGTTTTCGCGATAGCCGTGAAGTCCATCAGGCCATGCGGCACGCTATTGAAAGTGCTCTGGCAGTGCCCCGTGCACAGTTGCTTTCTGGCACGCAGGGTGCCAATGGCGGCCATTCAGATTCAGAAACCACCCAGCCACTTCAACTGCGACCCAGCCCCAACGCAGCGTCCGTTCACGCCAGTTGGTCGCAACGCGGTATGCCATTTGAAGTTCAGCGCCGCTCCCAAGATTCTGCACAAGCATTGGCTGATTTAAAAGCCTTGTGGGGTGATACCCCCAAGCTGGAGGAAGAAACAGCCCGCTTTGCAAGCGCGCCTTCTATGGCCAAAGTTGCTGCCGACACCCCATCGCAAGACGCACATGAATGGCCGCTTGGCCGGGCCATTGCCCAATTACAAGGCGTGTACATCTTGGCTGAAAACAGGCAAGGCTTGGTGGTGGTCGATATGCACGCGGCGCATGAACGCATCGTCTATGAACGCCTTAAGCAGCAACTCGACAGCACCCAAATTAGCAGCCAGCCTTTGTTGATTCCAAGCCCATTTGCCGCCACGCCCCAAGAAATTGCCACGGCAGAGAGTTGTGCAGACGTGCTGGCCCAATTGGGACTAGAAATTTCTGCCCTCTCAGCCAAAACATTGGCGGTTCGAGCAGTTCCGACATCTTTGGCTCAAGGCGATGCCGTGGAGCTGGCACGCAGTGTGTTGGCCGAATTGGCACAGCACGATGCAGCCACAGTGGTTCAACGCGCCCAAAATGAAATCTTGGCCACCATGGCCTGCCATGGCGCAGTGCGCGCCAATCGCAAACTCACATTGGATGAAATGAACGCCTTGCTCAGACAAATGGAAGACACCGAACGCTCAGATCAGTGCAACCACGGTCGACCGACCTGGCGGCAAGTCAGTCTGCGTGAATTAGACGCCCTGTTCTTGCGGGGTCGTTGATGTCCAACACGCCCCCACTGGGTACGCGCAGTCAATCGATGACGGTTCTTTTGCTGGCCATGCTGCTTGGCTTGCAGCCCATCACCACCGACTTGTACTTGCCAGCCCTACCCGCCTTAACCGAAGGCTTTAGCGCCAGCATGGTGCAAGCCCAACTCACACTCACCGCACTGCTCTTGGCATTTGGCACCTCCCAGTTGGTCTGGGGGCCCTTGTCAGACAAATGGGGTCGCAGGCCCGTTTTGCTGGGTGGCATTGCGGTTTATGTGGCCTCTGCCATTGGCTGTGTATTGGCGCCTGGCATTGAGACCCTCATTGCAGCGCGAACACTTCAAGGTGTGGCCATGGGCGCGTGTGTGATGGCCGCACGCGCCATTATTCGCGATCTGTATGAGCCCGTGCAAGGCGCCAAAATCATGTCTCAGGCCCTCACGGGATTGGGTGTGATTGCGTGTACTTGTGTACCGGTAGGCGGCTTTCTCACAGACCTGCTGGGCTGGCGCTGGGCTCTCAGCAGTTTGATTGTGTTTGCCAGCCTCACAGGCGTACTGATTTACTTTTATTTTGATGAAAGTTTGCAGCAACGCAACCCGAATGCACTGCAAATCAACAGCTTGTGGACCTCGGTCAAACACATTGTTCGCCACCCCACCTTTCAAGCCTACAGCGCTTTGTCTACCGCTTCTTATGCGGGTCTATTTACATTCTTGGCCACCTCGCCGTTTGTATTTACACAAACCATGGGCTTGAGCAAAACAGTCTACGGCCTGTTGATGTTTTCGATGTCGCTGTCCTACATCGTTGGCACCTTCATCTGCCGTTGGTTGTTGTTGCGCATCAGTGTTCAAACCTGCGTTTTCGCGGCCAGTTTTGTGAGTTTGTTGGCGGGCGCTTTGATGTTGCTGGTGGCTTATGCAGGCCCAGGGCAATCCTGGTTTGGCCCTTGGGCTGTGATGCTGCCAGTCAATATCTTTTTGTTGGCACATGGCGTGCACCAACCTTGCGGCCAAAGCGGTTGTGTTGCACCATTTCCTGAAATGGCTGGCACGGCATCGGCCTTGAATGGCTTCTCGATGATGTTGGTCGCTTTTGGCATAGGCTCTTGGATTGGCACGCACATGAGCGATCCCTTGTTGACCATGGCACAAGGCATCATGTATGCATCCATTTGTTTGGGCCTGATTGGGTCTTTGGCTGTGCGCAAAATTCCTTTGCTTCAGGCTGCCCCCGCAACTGTCACAAAATGAAACTTCATGCAATTGCCATTGCAGGACCCACCGCCAGCGGCAAAACAGGCTTAGCCATGGCCATTGCAGACCACCTGCAAAAAATAGGTGGCGCAGAAATCGTCAGCGTCGACTCCGCCTTGGTTTACAAAGGCATGGACATTGGCACGGCCAAGCCAAGTCAGGCAGAACTGGCCGCTGTGCCGCATCACCTCATTAACATTCGCGATCCCCTCAACGCTTACAGTGCAGCAGAATTTGCGCGTGATGCATTGGCCTGTATTCAAGAGATTTCTAGTCGAGGCAAGCTGCCATTGTTGGTGGGCGGCACCATGCTTTACTTCAAAGCCTTGTTAGAGGGTTTGAACGACATGCCTGGCGCCGATCCCGTCATCAGAGCCCGCATTCAAGAAGAAGCAGAACAATTGGGTTGGCCAGCCCTTCATGCGCAATTGAAACTTGTGGACCCCCTCACTGCAGCACGGCTAGCCCCTGCAGACAGCCAACGCATCTCTCGAGCTCTGGAAGTATTCAGAGTTTCGGGCCGGGCTCTTTCGAGCTTTCAACAAAATGCCGTCAGTGCTAGTGCAGCGATCAACGTTCCCATGCTCAGCTTGGAACCCCTTAACCGTGCCTGGCTGCACCACCGCATTGAAAAGCGCTTTGACGACATGCTGGCGGAAGGCTTTTTAGAGGAGGTCAAAACACTGAGGGCACGTGGCGATTTGCAAATCGACCTGCCCTCGATGCGCTGCGTGGGTTATCGTCAAGCTTGGGAAGCCCTCGACGGCACCATGCCCATGACCGAGTTGCGTGACCGCGGCATCTTTGCCACACGGCAATTGGCCAAAAGACAACTGACTTGGTTAAGAAGCATGCCAAAACGTCACATCGTGCAAGCTGACGGTGCGCAGGTGGTGCAGCAAGCACTGCAGTGGGTGGATGCACAATGGTCTTCAAGCGCCGCCTAAATAGGCCCTGGCCCTCAGGCCAAATTGATCAATCCCAATTTGCTTTGCCCCGAAGTGATTTGGTTTGTCCTCGCTTTACTTTGCTGTCGACACGTTTGACTTGCGAACTGCGTGTAGGCCGCGTCGCTTTGCGTTTCTTTTTCTCCACCGCCGCCAGTTCGAGCAAATCGTGCAAACGCAGCAATGCGGCCATGCGGTTCATGTCTTGGCTGCGGTGTTCTTGCGACTTGATCACCACCACCCCCGATTGTGTGATGCGGTGATCGCGCAAATTGAGAAGCCGTTCTTTCAAATCCAAGGGCAAGCTGGAAGCCCGAATGTCAAAGCGCAATTGAATGGCGCTGGCCACCTTGTTCACATTTTGGCCACCGGGCCCCTGCGACCGAATGGCTGTGAGCTCAAGCTCATCGGGTGAAATGTGAAAAATTGTCATGACAAACCCTGAATATGCAGCATCTGTGATGCCTTCCCTCTTGGGCATTGATTGTGCCTCGCGTAAACTGCGCTCTTAACTATCTCAAGGTGATCCTATGGCCAAAGGTCAACAAAAATCAAACAAAGAGTCCAAAAAACCAAAAAAGGACACTTCTCCACCCAAAACCATTGCTGTCGACACCGAGCGCCCAGTGCAAAAAATCACGGCCGTGATTCCCCGTGGCAAAAAACCCGTTTGAAATAGAACAGCTTCTTCATGATGAGTGATTCTGCGCAAAGTCTTTGGCTCCAAGCGGGCTATGCACAACTTAAAAAAGACGCGCGAGGTCACCTCACCGTCACAGATGATTTTCTAAGGGTTCTGTTGTTGCGCCCAGAACTGGCGCCCATTGAAAGTTCTTGCAAGCATGAAATTGAAATTCATGAGCGCTTGCTTGAAAATCCGCGGCTTGAATTGCAAACCGCCGACTTGGCCCAGGTTGAAGATCGCGATGCCGCCGACAACATGGCAGTCTGGTTGCGTTTTCGCAACCGCATTTTGGCCCACGCCACCCTAGAAGCCAGTTACTGGGCTTTGTTCGAGGGGCAAGGCGTTGATGTGCCGCCCATCTTGGTGAATCAAATCACGCAAGTCTTGGTGCAACACATCTTGGGCGAAGACTGCACACCTTTAGAAGCCCGCGCCGCAGAGTTGCTTTTCAGAACCCAAAAAATATCTGTTTTGGAAGATGGCTCCGTGATGGCTGCCGATTACGAAACAGTGGAACGTCATGCGCTTGAAAGTGGCTTTGGCAGTTTGGGTGAATTGCTCAAGCAAGGCGGCATTCCCCTGCGCAGTGTCGACTTGGATGTCATTCAAGACACTACAGAGGATAGCTATTGGGAGCGAAGCGAACGCTTCGACATGGTGGCCTGTTTGAATTTGGGGCAGCCTCTCATTGACGCTTTTTGCCGTGTGCTCGAACGCTGGATCGCTCACTTCACTAGCGCCAGTGTGCGCATTGTCACGGCTCGTGAAATTGAAGATGCGCATTGGGTTTGGCATGTGGGACTTGATGCGCAGGCCAGCAGCATGCTAAACGACCTCTACAACGGTCAAAGCATTGACGAAGACCGTCAGCGTCGCATGCTCTGTTTGTTTGTTCTGAACTTTGACAGCGCCAGCGACATGCTACAGGAAGTGAGTGGCAAACCGGTGTACCTGGCCATGGCCATGGACCCGCAAAATCTGCTCAAAATCAAACCGCAAAACTTGCTCTTGAATTTGCCGCTTGCACGAAGGTCGTGAACATGAATGCATCCCAGATCGTCTTAAGCATGGTCTTGGCGACCATGGTGTTTTCAGTGGCCCTAGAGCTGCGCCTAGACGACTTCAAGCGAGTCGCCCAAGAGCCCAAAGCGGTGATCTGTGGGCTCATACCGCAGTTTATCTTGTTGCCCGTAGCCACATGGGCCGCCACACTCCTTTTAGACCTGCCTCCCAACGTAGAGGCCGCCATGATTTTGGTGGCCGCTTGCCCGGGCGGAAGCCTCAGCAACGTGGTCACCCACATGGGACGCGGGAACACGGCTTTGTCGGTCAGCATCTCCGCTGTGGCCAGCATCATTGCCTTGTTTGCCACACCCTTCAACTTTAGCTGGATGATGGCCGCCAATCCAGAGACAGCCTTATGGTTGAAAGAATTGTCAATCGATGCCTCCGGCATTTGGATCAGTTTGTTTTTACTGCTGGGTGTGCCGCTCACATTGGGCTTGCTGGCCTCTCACAGGCTGCCCGCTTTGACCGAGCGCATTCGCAAACCCCTTGGCCATTTTTCTTTGATTGCGCTGCTGCTTTTCATCGTGGCAGGCCTCATCAAAGAACGTCAACTGCTCACGCTGGGCTTGCTGCCCACCCTGCTGCTGGTGGTTTTGCACAATGCCAGCGGCTTGTTTTTTGGATGGCTCACCAGCATCACAATGGGTTTGAGTGAACGCAATCGCCGTGCCGTGATGATTGAAGGTGGCATGCAAAATTCTGGTTTGGCCCTGGGCATCATTGCAGTGCAATTCAACAGTGATTTAGGCATGGTGACCTTGGCCAGCTTGTGGGGTATTTGGCACATTGTGAGTGGCATGTCTTTGGCGTATGTTTGGAGAAGAAAAGATGCTCGATTGCTTGATTAAAAACGGCACCGTGGTTGACGGCACAGGCCAACAACCATTCATCGCAGATGTCGGCATTGAAGCTGGGCGCATCACTCAAATCGGTCAGATCAACGAAGCTGCCAAAGAAACCATCGATGCCACAGGCCTCTGGATCACGCCGGGGTTTGTCGATTTGCACACCCACTATGACGGGCAAGTAACCTGGGACGCCTGCTTCACCCCTAGCATCTACCACGGTGTGACCACGGTGGTCATGGGCAACTGCGGTGTGGGTTTTGCACCTAAACGCCCAGGTGCTGAAGACGATTTGGTCAAGCTCATGGAAGGCGTGGAAGACATTCCTGGCGCCGCCTTGCACGAAGGCATTGTGTGGAACTGGGAAAGCTTTCCGCAGTACATGAATGCGTTGGAGGCAACGCCTCACAGCCTCGATTTTTTGGTGCAAGTCCCGCACGATCCGCTGCGCATGTACGTCATGAAAGAGCGCGCCTTGGCCCACGAAGTGGCTACGCCCCAAGACATCGAAAAAATGCGTGCTCTTTTGCGAGAAGCACTAGAAGCGGGTGCAGTGGGATTTAGTACAGGACGCAGCGACAACCACCGCACCTCTGAAGGCAAAGAAACTCCTGGAGCAGAGGCCAGCCATGCCGAACTGACTGGGTTGGCGCAAGCCTTCCAAGGTCTGTCGCATGGTGTAGTGCAAATGGTGAGTGACTACAACCTTCTGAAGGGCCCCGCCGAGTTTGAAGCCGAATTTGATTTGGTAGAAGCCATTGCAAAAGCCAGTGGCAAATCGCTATCGCTTACTTGGCTTCAGCGTGACCCCGGAGGCGAGCAATATTTACGCATTCAGGAACGCGTTGAAAAAGCGGTGGCCAGCGGCTTACCCCTCTTTATGCAAACAGGTGCACGCGGCATTGGTGTGCTGAATGGCCTCGATGCCAGCTTCCATCCTTTCATGGGATTCCCCTCCTGCAAAGAAGTAGCACACCTCCCTTTGGCTGAACGTGCTGCAGCGCTGCGCGACCCCGCCCGTAAAGCCTGCATCCTTTCAGAAAAATCTGAGCGACTGGCAGGCGATGGCAGTTCCATTCCGCCCTTGGTGGACATTTTGTTGGCCAAGATAGACATGATCAGTGGCCGCATGTTCCCGCTGGAAGCCAACTTGAACTACGAACCTTCTGTGATGGAAAGCTTCTTGGTTCGCGCCAAACAAAAAGGTGTCACACCCTTAGAGGTCATTTACGATCATTTAAGCGCTGGCCATGGTGAAGGCTTGATTTACTTCCCCATCTTCAATTACAACGAAGGCAACCTCGACGCCGTACGCAAAATGCTCGAACACCCCCGCGCCTTGAGTGGCTTGAGCGATGCCGGTGCCCACGTGGGCACTGTCTGTGATGCCAGTTTCACCACCTTCATGTTGACGCATTGGGTACAAGGCCGCGGAAAAGACGCACTGCCACTGGAAACTGTGATTGAAATGTTGACGCGTCGCAACGCCAACTACTTAGGCCTCAAAGATCGCGGCGTGTTGGCGGTTGGCATGCGTGCAGACATCAACGCCATCGACCCTCAAAAGCTCAGCGTGGGCTTGCCTCAATTGGTTCGCGACTTGCCCGCGGGTGGCAAACGCTTTTTGCAAAAGGCTGAGGGCTATGTGGCCACATGGGTTGCAGGTGAGCAGGTACAGCGCCATGGAAAGATCACTTCTGCGCGGCCAGGGCATTTGGTGCGCATGGCTTGAGACAAAAAATTCAAATCAATCTTTGCGCCAAGCTGGCAAAACCCAATTATTCCAAATGGCCAGAGTGGCCAACAATTCAATGCTTGGCAACAGGGTCGAACCCCAAGTTTCAAAACTGTTCATGATGCCCTGACTTTAATGCACCTGTGACTCAATTGAGTTCCAAAACAGCCTGACTTCTTTGGGTTCACCCTAATGCCTGAAAGAAAAAAAGAGCGTAACTTGCGTTGGTCAGCAACTTTTTTGTTCCAACCCTAGTTGAGGAGTGAGTTATGTTTGCATTACCCCGTCGTCGTTTGTTGGCCACTGCCATGCTGGGCATGTTGGGTGTCTTGAGCGCCCTGCCCGCTGCGGCTCAAAACTATCCCGTTCGCCCCATCACGCTCATCGTGCCTTGGGGTGCTGGAGGCGGCACCGATGCAACAGCTCGCATCATTGGAAGCCTGCTAGAAAAAGACTTGGGCCAACCCGTCAACGTGGTGAACCGCACTGGCGGTAGCGGTGTGGTGGGCCATGCCGCCATTGCTTCTGCACAGCCCGACGGCTACACCATCGGCTTGGCAACCGTCGAAATTGGCATGATGCATTGGCAAGGTCTAACCGATCTGACCAGCGCCTCATACACGCCCATTGGCTTGGTCAATGCCGACCCAGCGGGCGTTCAAGTGCGTGCCGATTCACCCTACAAAACAGTGAACGAACTGTTGGCAGCCATCAAGGCCAATCCCGGCAAATTCAAGGCATCCGGTACAGGACAAGGTGGCATTTGGCACTTGGCCATTGCGGGCCTTTTGCGCGACCAAAAAATTGACCCAGCGGCTTTGCCTTGGGTCCCCAGCAATGGCGCTGCCCCAGGCTTGCAAGACATGGTGGCGGGAGGTATTGAAG
>Ga0315906_10006745_pt1 | contig 14151 bp, 15 predicted proteins | sample LakEriMetagenome_4_FD_203526 | JGI IMG/M metagenome (GOLD analysis project Ga0315906, IMG submission 203526) | Freshwater fungal communities from buoy surface, Lake Erie, Ohio, United States - Buoy 2 MA122 | ecosystem: Environmental > Aquatic > Freshwater > Lake > Lake biofilm | place: USA...
AAATAAAAACTTAATAAATCTTTTTAGAAATATAAATAAAACTTAATAAATCTTTTTATAAGCTTTTAGAAATATTAAATAAAAACTTAAATGAATTTTTTGGAAATATCTAAATAAAAACTTAATAAATCTTTTTGAAATATCTAAATGAAATCTTAATAAATCTTTTTGGAAATATCTAAATGAAAACTTAATAAATCTTTTTGAAAAATCTTAAATGAAACTTAAGTAAAATCTTTGGAAATATCTAAATAAAAACTTAAAAGATTTGATTTAAGGATTTGACGAATATTCTTATTATTATTCTTAATTTTTGTTTAAGGTTTTGATGAATTCGGGTGGAAATGGTTTAGCGAGTTTAGCACGAGGTTTTAGAGAGGTTAATAAGTTTTTGAAGAATTCGTCTTTCATTGCTTCTTTATTTATATAATAATTACTTCTAAATAATTGACTTTGAAATATGTGATAATCCATATAAAAATCTTCATAAATATAATCTTGAGAAGATGATTTGAAGGTTTCAGGTAATATATAATCATTAGATTTATCTACATATGTTATTAATTCTTGATTATCTTTGATTAATTTTAATATTTGATTATCTATTATAGGTATTGGCGAATATTCATATGGACTACATTTAACTAATTTAGGATTATCATTCCAAAATTCAGGAATATCATCAATTATTATTAAACGATTATCATATATAAAATCTTGATTAGCTATCAAATCTATTTTTGGATATTTAGATTTAATCGTTTTTAAAAATTGTTCTATAAATCCCCTAACTTCCTTCGCAAGTTTATGATTAACTGATAATGTAATATCATCTCGTGTTAATAATGGACGATGAAATTTAAAATCTATGAATTCTTCTACTATTGGAATGAACTTATTTACATAATTCATCGTTCCCGCTGAAAATATAAAAAACTCACTCGTAGGAAATATTTTCCTAATCTCTTCTATAAATTCCTTTAAATATGGTCTAAAGAAATATGGTGGAATATCTTTTTTCCAAATATCCTTATCAATCTTACTACAAATTTCCTGACTTAATTTCTTATGCTTACAATTTAGAAATATAAAATCATTAACTAAATGTGAATATGATGATAAATAATCAGTATTTCCAACAATACATTTATCCATATCTAGAACAAAAATAATTGGCAAATCTTTTTTCGACATCTATTTTTAAGCAATAATTAATTTTAACTATAGATACCATCAAATTTTAAACAATTCTCAATATCATTTTGAGCAAATTTATGAATATTTATACAATTATTAAGAATTTCATTCTGTTGATTAACTAATCCATTGTTTTTCTTAAGATTATTAACGGCGTCTATCATCATCGTCTTAGCCTTCGTATAATCCTTATTTTTAAAATAGGCAAGTGCCAAGATATGCTGAAAATCACAATTATTCTTTCCCGATTTTTCATAAATCTCCTCCGCCTCCTTAATTTCCTCATTTGTTACTTCTTCTTTATTCGCTATAATCGAATTCAATCTAACGAATTCAGAGTTTTGATAAAGGAAATTATTATTCGCCGTAGATGTTGGATAAAGACCTATCTTAGAACCCTCAAAACAAACATTCTTATTAAATACAAGGCTCTTAATCGTCTCCTTATTATTCCAAATGAAATATGAAAGATTTATTTTATATGTAAAACGAACCTTCGTAGTGAAATCTAATAATTTATAAGCACAACTATTCGTAATGAAATATGAACTCTTTGCTACGATGATTTTGAAAAAATCTGTTGTCTGTTTAAATTCATTCGGTTTATCCTCATTCATAGATATAGACGTAAAGATAATATCATAATTACCATTCTTTATATATGAAAGAACTTCATTAAAATTATTAATAAAATCATCAATAATTATAAAATCATCCTCAATAATTAAATTGAATTTATTATTAGATTTCTTAATTAATTCTAATGCCTTCTTATGTTTCAAAAAATTAGATATTTGATTGGTATTTAAAGGAATTACTAGATTTTTAAAATCCTCGTCATTAATAACATCTTTATTAATTTCAACAATATCCTTATAATCCTTGATATTTTTCTCGATTTCTTGATGTGAAGGATTGTTTATTTGATGAAAATTAAATTTAAAATCATTATTATCTAGAATAGTCTTCAATTTCGCTATTTGTTGATTAAGACTACTAAAACGAAATTTAAGATGTTCGCTCGTAATTATATAAACATCAATATAAAACTTCATATTCATATTCATATTTAAATAAAAATAAGAATTCTTTAAACCATTAAGGATAAAAGTAGTGTAAGTGATTTATTATCTATTTGATTATTTTGTTCCTTAATCTTATCTCTATAATGATATCCATTATTATCATCTTTTTTACATTCATTATAACAATACCAGAAACAATCATTTCTATGATTATCTTTATGATTATCTTTATGATTATCTTTATGATTATCTTTATGATTATCTTTGTGATTATCTTTGGAAATATTTCTAAATTGATTGATATCAGTAATATCTAATTCAGGATTATCAATAGTTTTATTCATTCTAGCTTCTTCTATTATTTTATTAATATCTTCTTCTATTTCCATTTTTCTATCTATATCTAAGATAATTGATAATTCTTTTTTATCATCATCATTAAAATCATTAGCCATTATTATTACTTCTTTTTCTATATTTTTAAATATATTTAAAGGCTCTATTTGATTTGATTTAAAGGATTTGAATTCATCTATTTCCAATAATTCTAATGGTTCTAATGGTTCATTTGATTTAAAGGATTTGAATTCATCTATTTCTAATAATTCTAATGGTTCTAATGGTTCATTTGATTTAAAGGATTTGAATTCATTAGTATCTAATAATTCTAATGGTTCTAATGGTTCATTTGATTTAAAGGATTTAAATTCATCTATTTCTAATAATTCCAATGGTTCTAATGGTTCATTTGATTTAAAGGATTTGAATTCATTAGTATCTAATAATTCCAATGGTTCTAATAATTCTAATGGTTCATTTGATTTAAAGGATTTGAATTCATTAATTTCTAATAATTCCAATGGTTCTAATAATTCCAATGGTTCTAATAATTCCAATGGTTCTAATAATCCAATTGGTTCTAATGGTTCAGTGGAATTAAAGAAATTAAATTCAATTGTTTCTAATGATTTACGATAATTTAATCCTATTGAATAATTATCAAGTAATTTAAATAAATCCAATAATTCATTTGTAATATCATTTATAAATATCTTATTTATTTCACCCAAACTCTTATTTAGTTTGGGGTTAGATTTAAGTTTAAATTACCCATAGTAGTCTCAAGAGCATTTAGTCGTTGATTTAAATCAGGTCGCTTCTCAATCTCATTTAATCTATAAGTAATATCAGTAATAGCATTAACTATTTGTTCCATATTCGCTATTTTTCCCTCAAGAATAGTTAAATGAGCCTTTAAATCATCATCTTCAAGTTTAGATAGACGGTCTTCAAGTGGTTTAATATCAACCTTAGGAGCTACCTCAAGATTATATACACGACCCTCTAAATCATTAATCTTTCCAAGTTGTTCCAATTGTTTCTTCATCTCAACATTCTCATTTTGAAGTTTCTTAACAGAAGCCGATAATTCACTAATAAGACCATCATTAGTAGGTCTTAGTTCAAGACCCTTAAGACGAACAATAATATCACTTAAATCAGCTGAACCAGAATTAGATGAATTACCATTCTTGATAAGATTATTCACCTTATCATTTAATTCAACATAAAGACGATACATAGGATTTAATTCCATAACTCTTTTATAATTATGAGATATAAAAAAAATTGATATAATTTTATACATATATTAATAAAGATGATTGTTCCTATTCGTTGTTTTACTTGTGGCAAGGTTATTGCCGATAAATATGATTATTATATGGAAGAAAAAAAGAAATTAGAATTGAAGGGAGGTCAAGAAGAGGAAAATGAAGATTATAAATATTTCAGCAAAATTCATACCAAAGAAATTTTAGATAATCTTGGTTTAACTCGCTATTGTTGTAGAAGAATGTTATTATCTACAAGTGATATGATGGATGTCATATAATTTTATTATCATTATTAATTAAAGATGAATGAGGATTTAAATAAAATTATTGAGAAAACAGTGGAAACAAAGTTCAATCATCTATTAGAAACTATTCCTAAATTTATAAATCGCGAAGAAAGAAAGGATAAAGACGATTTTTTCAATTTTTCAATTTTAGAAATTTATCATAATACTCTCCAGACTATCATAGATATCATCAATGAAGTAATGACAGTTCTAGATAATACCAATAAAGACCAACATTTTTATAAAAAACTTCTTAATATCTTCTTAAACGAAAATAGAATGTTCTATATAGGCATAATTTTAATATTTTTATCTTTTATTATCTATTTTATAGACGGAGCATCTATTTAATGATTATTTATAATTATTATTTCGCAATTTTAATATTAGCTCTAATCTTCTTCTTCATTTCCAATAAAAATACTTCCATCTTAATCTCCATCATAATCATCCTCATCATTGGATACTACTATTTCTCCAAAATTAATATCCATAATGAAAACCTTCAATCCAATTTCACAAACAAAATTAAAACACTCAGCGATGATATCAAAAATAAACCACCCGTCTTCGATACTAATTTCTATTTAAAGAAGTTCCCAGAAGGGATAAGGTATTTAAAGAATGATAAATATTTGATAGATTTAATATTAAATTTGAGGTTTGTAAAGGTTTTTGATGATGCCAAATATTCTAAATTGCTATTATTATTTGAGGATTTTATGAAGGTTTATATATTTATGTTAGGAGATAGATATGATATTAGGGATTATTTCACAACTTTTCTGGATTTAAGATTAGGAATTATTAAGGAATTATATGGAATTTATGTTATATGTCCTATTAAAATTAAGAATATTTATGGAATAAATACTTTCGAAACTATTAAAACAACTATTAACGATTTTATGAAACATTCCCGTAAAATGATTTTAATTATCGAAAAATATGCTTATGAAAAAAAAGGCATTTATTATCTTCAAGACACGAAATATAAACCTTTCGAAAAAAATAGTAATGAAGTCTTTTAAAAACTCGCACGAGAATATGTAGAGGTTGGTGGATATTGATTAGCAAGAGTATTAGTTGATAAATCAAAGGTATTATAAATACTGGTGAAAGGAGGATTACGGGGAAGATAATAAAAGAAATTATTAAGATTTTCACCTTGAACGGCATTTGAAATAGTATCAGTAGCAGGTGGAGTAATATTACCACCTTTTTTAGTCTTCAAGAATTTCTTGAAATCATTTTTAAGGACAGGTAGAAAATTAGTTATTAAAACTTTAGCACTTACATTCTTCTTTTTCTTCATATCATTCTTGAAACTTAATGATTTCTTATGATGATAATTATAATGTTCTATAAATTCACTGGGATTTAAACGCATTTTATTTAAATCTTCAACTGTCTCTATCTTCTTATAATTATGCATTTATTCTATATATTACGAATTTTTTATTTAATTAGACCAATCAATTTCCTCTTTTAATACTTCTTCCACTTTCTTAAATACATTTGAACCAAAGAAACCATATTTAGATGCTAATGGAGATGGATGAGCACACTTAACTACTCGACTTTTATCACTTATAAATATCTCCTTCGCTTTTGCGAAATTTCCAAATAATAGAAAGACACATTTCGAATTCTTTTCACTTACGAATTTAATAACGTCATTCGTAAATTCCTCCCAAATTTCCATTTGGCTTCCAGCACATCCTTTTATTACCGATAATGAAGAATTTAATAAGAATATCTTTTCTCTTTCGAACCATTTCTCCAAATTTCCCGACTTAAATTCATAATTACGTTCAGGAAATTCATTCTTCAATTCCTTAAAGATATTTAATAATGATGGTGGAATATTAACACCATCGGGAACAGAAAAACTTAAGCCGTGTGCCTGACCTTCACTATGATACGGGTCTTGACCTAATAATAAGACACGAATTTCATTAACATCCATCCTAAAAACTTTGAATAAATCCTCTTTTTTAGGATAAATCACATTCTTTCCTGAATATAAGACATCTATATTGAAATTATAATCATCAAATAACTCATTCCAAGATACGTGATGATTAGACATTTATTTCATCTCTCCAATAAATATTTAAATCAATTTTTTTTAATTCATCTTAATAAAATATGTCTAAAATCGGTAATCTTGGTAATGTTGATTATGATGTTTTTGAAGATTTTGCCGTTTTCTCCTTAAATAATACTAATATAGGTCAATATACTGCTAAAGGTATTAAAGGAAGTCGTAATGTAATCATCGGTAAAAATGCCGGTAAAATTGCTTATGATGTTAATAACTCGGTTTTTATAGGAACTGAAGCTGGTTCAACTGTTCTCAATGGAAATAGAAATTTATTAATTGGTGAAGATAAATCAGGTTTATTAGAACTTAATTCAACATTCAATCTTGGTTTTAATGAAATTCATAAAGATGGAAGTTTAACAATTGGTTTAGGTCTTGTTAATTCTAATAATGATATATTAATAAATAATTATGAAAATAATTCATCAAATATTAAAATCAATGATTTTTTAATTGGTGAAACTATTAATCTAGGTCTCAATAATTATCCACTAAATAATTCAAATATCTACATTGGTAATTCTAATCAAGGTTCAGGAATTATCATAGGTTCATATAATATTAATTCATTTGATAATGGAATTATTATTGGTAATAATATTGATAATTATAAATTTTCATTAAATATTGATAATGTCATATGTAAATATAATTCTAATTCGAATAATCTCATTTATTTAGGAATAGGTTTTTTCGGTGATATTCCAATTATCATAGGTTCTAAAGATGAAGAAATTTTTAATATAGATAATAATAATCTTTTTATAAAAGGTGGTTTATCCACAAATATTCTCAAAATAGGTGATGAAGGAACTATTGAATTAAAATTTAGAAATGGTTCAGGAAACATCGTTTATTATCTTCCACCACTTCCCGAAAATTATGAAAATATTTATCTAACTACTGATAGATATGGAAATTTGGAATGGGTTCAAATAAATGAAGTATTGATATTAATAATTATTACTAAAGGAGATACGATTTGTAATGATATGAATTCTATAAATATGTATGGAGGAGGTAATTTTATGAAAAATGTTAATATTAGTGATAAGACTACGGATGAATTGAAGGAAGGTTTAAGAAATTTTTATTTAAGAACGGGATTTATAAGTAATTATTTCTTAAATTTAATTTCAACGATTTCTACGAATATCATTAGAGATATAGATGTTAATTCAAATTTCTATTATACTCCTCAAAGATATTCATCAAACTTCACGAGGAATTTTGGGAAATTAACAACAGACGATTTTAAATATTATGGAAGTAATAGATTTTATTCATCAAATACCTATTATTCTGTTCCCAAACTACTTTTTAAAAATCTCACAACTGATTTCTTTCGTGAAAGTAATAATTTCTTCGTAAGTGATGAAGGAATTCGTGAAAAAACAACAAACATCTTTAATATCATTAAAGAAGGAACTGTCAATTATTATTATACAAATGAACGTCTTCTACGAACTTTCAATAATTATCTCAATTCCTTAAATACCAATTCAGTTAAAGAAGGATTATCCAATAATTTTTATAAAGAGACAGTGGCAATTATTGGAATTAATCAAGCCTTTAATAATACTATCACAACTGATTTCTTTAGAGAAGGTTCGAATTTATATGCTGGTGATGAACGTCTAATCCGTTATTTCAATTCCCGTAGAATTACTACAAATGATATAAGAGTTGTGAATGACCTTAATTTCTATGATAGTAATGGTAATTATGAGATTAATTGTGATTTGGTGAAGGAAGGCACACGTAAATATATGAATAATTCAATTGCTTTAAATAATATCATTTTTAATACTAATAGTGATATATTTCCAGATAAGATTGGTAATTCAAATATTTATGCTACAGAGAAATTATTGATAAGTGATTTTAGTAGATTTACGAGTAATGAATATACGACTGATAATATTAATGAAGAAGGAAAAGCTAATAAATTTATTAAGAATAATTTTTATAATAATGAATTGATTATTAATGGTTTTTTGAAGGCCAGTAATGTTAATGATGTTAATCTTGAAGCATTGAGAGAGATAGTGGATGAAGTTCGAATTGGCCCGAATACTCAAGTAGTTAATACTTATGATGTTAATACTTTTAATGTAAGCACTCCATTAAGTAATATTCAAATTAATTATAATAATGATAATGAGGATACAATTCCTTTCATAGTTATAAATAATCGAGTAGGAGTTCATAATATAAATCCTAAATATGAATTGGATGTTAATGGTGTCGTTAATTGTTGTAATCTTCTATTCAGTTCAAATAATTTCTCAAACATCTTAAGTAATCTTATTAGTTATGATCAGAATAGAAATGTAGGAATAGGAACGGATACTCCAGTGGAAAAATTACAAGTCATAGGAAATATTTTGGCATCAGGAACAATTCTATCATCATTCTCAGACATTCGTTTAAAAGAAGTTATTGAACCTATTAATAATCCTTTAAATATCATTAAAGAATTGAATGGATTTAAATATAGAACGAATGAATTGGGTAGAAGTTTTGGATTAGATGATAAGATAGAGATTGGATTAAACGCCCAAGAAGTTAAGAAAGTAATTCCTGAAGTCGTCTCACTTGCTCCATTTGATATCATTAGAGATGGCGATGAAATTAAATCAAAAACCGGAGAAGATTATTTAAGTGTTAAATATGAAAGAATTATTCCATATTTAATCGAAGGAATTAAGGAATTGAAAAGAGATGTCGAAGATTTGAAAAATAATCAATTAAAAATACTCGAGATGATTTATAAATGAGACGTCAATAAATAATATTATCTATTTCCTTATATATATATTAGATGTCATTAATAGATAATTATGAATTGGATATTGAAAATCTCAAAAGAAAATATAATTATTACGAAATTTTTTATAAAAATAGATTATTAAATGATTTTATAGAAGATGTTAAAAATATTTTTAAAAAATATAATATTATATTCACACCGTCAAAAGCATTATCATTCTTATGTTTATTACTTGATTTGAGTGATTTAGAAATTACTAATTCTATATGTTATGAAAGGTTTGGAGCTAGTAATATAGGTAAAATATTAGCAAAAAAAAATAATTTGCCTATATTTATAAAAATTACTGATGAATTCAGTAAAAAAACAAAACTACTATTATTTGAAGTTATAAATATTCAAATCTTCAAAATGTTATTAAAAACCAATTTAGGAAATGAAATTAAAAAACACGTAGATACTAATAATATTTCATTTATTACATATATATTTAATGATTTAAAGAATTGTTGGAATTACAAAAATGATTTTCAAAATATATATTCACCTTATAATTTGAAAAATATTAGAAATTTAAATAAATATAAACAAGTTCATTTGAGTATAAGACCTTATATAAAAGGTAAATCTTTATATGAAATTACTATAAATGATATTGATAATCATTTATTAATTAAATTATTAAATTTATGTAATTTCATAATTAATATAGGTTTTGAATATGGTTTTTTTCATCAAGATTTACATCTTAAAAATATTTTAATTAATGAAGAATTAATAATTATTGATTTTGATACATCCTTTTTTGCCTATTATTATGATAATGATAATACTCAAATAAATTTATTGACTTATAATGAAATTAGAAGATTAGGTTATCATAGTCTTAAATATATATTAAAAAATAATGCTTATAAAGAACTAATAAATACTTATAATATCATTCAAATTAAAATAAATTTCCAAAAATATTTATATTTCATTTTCGATTTATTATCTTTATTAATGAATATTTATTTAAAATTTATTTATTTGGATTTTAATTCCAGTTTTATTCATTTAATTTCATTATATTTAATTGAATTTAATTATAATCAAAAAAGAAATTTAATTCATTTTAATTATCTTTATAATTTGAAATTTAATAATCTAGATGAATTATTTGAAAATTATAAAATAATTCTGGATAAGATTATTTATGATAATTATGAAGAAATATATATCTATATTCTCAATTCAATTCTTCTCTATTGTCTATTTCTCTATTGGTTAAGAGAAGTAAAAATAAAAAATATTTATATAAATATGCTTTCGATTAACTCACCTGAGTTAAATGAAGAAACAATTAAATCTAGATATGAAAAATATAAAGACAGTGTTGATTATCAAAGGAGCTTAGATATCTCTTTTAAAATGTTTTTGATAATTGAAGAACACGATGAAATTCTTAATTATTTTATTGATTTTATAAATAATAGAAATTATGAATTTCCAAATTTTTTAAAATATCTAATTTATAAATGATATTTATAATTTCAGGTATTCTTTCGGCTATCGCTTATAGTAGTGATAGCATTTTTGGAAAAATAGCTTTATCCGGTATGCCTCTAAATATCTATTTCATCTTCGTCTCTTTCATCTATTCCATCATCGGTTTAATACTCGCCTTTATATATCGAAATGATTTAAAGGAATATTTACAAAATCCGGTGAATAATTATTATATAAGATATGCTATTGTCGCCGTAATCATTGGAACTATTCTAGGCGATTATCTAATGTTTTATACCATTAATAAATCCTCTAAATCTAATCTTCCTGTCGCCATCAGTCTCATCCACCTCGCTCCTATATTTTCTCTATTTCTCGTTTATATCTATTTCAAAAAAAAATTACATATTGGGTCAATAATAGGTATTTTCTTAGTTTTCTTAGGAACTTTAATAGCACTCTATTTCGCTAATCACTAACAGCATATCTTAATAATAATTCGAATAATTCTGGATTTTTCTCCTTATTAATTATCAATGCTTTAATAATAATAATCTTCTTATCTATTTTTAAATTCCATCGAATTTTATAACATAATTTCCTCTTATATTTCTCAATAAGAGAATTAAGTCTCAAATTATCTTTTTTCTGGATATTTATATCAGTCTTATCAATTTTAAGATTGATATAAATGTCTTCTTCTTGAGTATCGAACTCAAATTTTATAAAATTCTCCTTCGAATAAAAATCAATCTTAATATTATCTTCATCTTTATTAAATTTATGTATCATTACATTCGATTTAATTGAATATCTTGATTGATTATTATTATAAATATCAATTAAACACGAATATGAATTATCCATCGATAACTATTTTCAAATATAAATAAAAATCATTTTTTATTTATAGAAATGAATTGTAAGCCTCCTACTTGTGTTTATAATGAAAATAAAAAGAAATGTGTAAAACCTAATCCTTATATCCAATGGTTATCTAAATGTGGAAGAACAAATAATTCCATTGCTAAATGTAAAGAACTTTATAATAATTCAGTTGATAAACATCGTAAAAATGCCTGTAAATATTATGAAGAAAATTCTAAAATAGTTATATCAACCTGTCCCAAAAAAAGAAAACCAATTAAAAATAAATGTCCGCCTGAATATCCAGTGAAGAAATTAAATAAAAATAAAGATATGTGCTGTTTTAAAGAAATCGTCAAAAAAGTTGTTAAACGTCCCGCGAAAAGTCCCTCTAAAACTCCCTTAATAAATTCATTAGATAAATATAAACCGACATATGATAAAACAGGTGCTAATTTTTTGAATTTTGATTTAGGATTTAAAGGAACTGTTCCTAAAATAGTTCATAAATATCAAAATAAACCTAAACCTCGTAAAGTTTATAAAAGTTCTTAATAAATATTAGATATGAGTTATAAATTATCTGTAGTTAATCAAAATATAAAATTAAGAACTTTTAAAGAACGTCTCGATGAATATAAAGAAAATCAACACCTTCTTAAACAAATGAAATCTCATAATTGTCTAGTTTCAGGTATTAAAAGAGAAGATGGAAGTTATGAATATATCCTTGAAGAAGGTAAATTAGTTCTTAAAAATAGAATTGGCTCAAAATCTAAATATGGTGTTATCTATTTAACAAGTAATAAATTCAATAAATCCATTTTCGCAACTAAATTGACAGTTATGGATGACGAAAATTATCGCGAAATTGTCATCTCTAAAAAATTATCAAAAATTTCAAGTTTAAATCTTAATCCACATTTCCTATTCGTCTATAAATCTTTCTATTGTTCTAATAATATTAATTCAACTCTTCCTACACTCATCAAAAATGAAAATTATTATATATCTGTTAATGAATTAATCAACGGAAATCTTAAACAATTCTTCGACCAAAAACTAAACTCCTCATTTTATTTAAACGCATTAGAACAAATATTATTAAGTATCCTCTCTTTCCATTATTTCACTAAAGGCATTTATCACGCCGACTGTCATTATAAAAACTTCCTATATGTCAAAATTAAAGCTGGTGGATATTTCCATTATAAAATCTTCGGTGTCGATTATTTCGTTAAAAATATGGGATATTTATGGATAATTTGGGATTTTGGTCTAGTTCGTGAAGAAATCTATTATAAACAACAAAGACTTAAGGATTATTTTAGAATAGCCAATTTCTTTAATTTGACATCTCAATTATCAATATTAGGTAATTATAATAATCTTCTAAAAATAAGTGATGTAATCTTAAATTATGAATATAATTTCCAATTATTATTTGGAAATTCTGACAAAAAATTCTTCGAAGATGTATTCATAAATGAATTAAATTTATTTAAATCAAAAAATCAATTACCTCGAACCTTCAAGAAAATAAATAATAAACCTTATATAATAAATGATTTTTAATTATTTTTATTTTTAGTTCTATTAAATAGCACTTTTAAATGAATTTGAATAAAATTAGTCCTCTTGGAACTTCTGGTTCTTTAACTAATAATGATATTCAAACACGACAATATGATAGTATTCGTATTGGAACTTATGCCGGAAAATATTTAACATCCTCTAATAACGTCATCATTGGTGATAAAGCAGGTCAATTCTCTTATGACGTTAAAAATTCCATTTTCCTCGGTTATAATGCTGGTGCTAATATCAATAATGGTTTTAATAATATCATTATTGGAAATAATTTAAATGATAATGTTTCTAATTCTATCACTCTCGGCAATAATTACACATCCCCTCATTCAACCACCATTGGAGATTTAAATATTAATCAAGGAACTTCTAACACCATTCTTGGTTTTAATAATTCCAATCAAGGTAATAATATCTTCACTATCGGCAATAATTCCATTGTCAAAAATCTCAATGTCTTCTATCATAATGGATTTAAAGACCCTCAATTATCAAATATTACTTATAATAGTAATTATAATGTTATTAATGATGGTTATTCTGCTATTTTCGAAAATATTGAAAATTCAAATACCAATAATCCTATAATTACTTCCAATATTCAAATACAACGAAAAAACTTATTAACTGACTTTATTCAACCATTTCTTTTTAAAAATTGTCAAATAATTCAAGGAAATATCTATCTAATCTATCAAAATTCAAATCTAAATTCTATCAATTCCAATCAAACTATCAATTTCTCCAATAATCAAATTTATAATCTTATTAAATCCACTCCATCTCTATCAATCCCTTATTCAATCGTCAAAAGATTTCCTAAACCTATTCTCAATATTAATAACTTTGAAATCTTATTCGATACCACCAAATTCATCCCAAATCCCGACGAATATATCATCAAATATCTCGTCAGCACTCCACCGAATTTAGGCTCTTTTCTCAATAATATCACCAATAATCTCGTATTCAATTCATCCAATCTCGTATATATCGCCAATACCAATTTCCCTGATATTAATGATAGTTGTGGTATCACTCCCCTATTATTCATAAAAGACTATCCTGATGATATCATTAAAGGCGATGAAGTAATCCTCAACTTCACTCGCGTTTTTAGTTTCAGTGAATTCATACCAAATCCTCCCATAACTTTCAAATTTCTAAAAGATGTTCTATTTAAATCTCCATCTATCAC
>Ga0315906_10006748_pt1 | contig 14144 bp, 9 predicted proteins | sample LakEriMetagenome_4_FD_203526 | JGI IMG/M metagenome (GOLD analysis project Ga0315906, IMG submission 203526) | Freshwater fungal communities from buoy surface, Lake Erie, Ohio, United States - Buoy 2 MA122 | ecosystem: Environmental > Aquatic > Freshwater > Lake > Lake biofilm | place: USA: Lake...
GGAATAAAGTTCCTCCATCGGCCAATTCGAATTTCCCTTGACGCGTTTTGATGGCACTAGTGAACGCGCCTTTTTCATGACCAAAAAGTTCGCTTTCTATAAGTTCAGATGGAATTGCAGCGCAGTTGACTTCTATAAATGCTCCCGCTGATCTTTCGCTTTTTTCATGAAGTTGACGGGCAACTAATTCTTTTCCAGAGCCATTTCCGCCCGTGATTAATACACGAGCTTCCGTTGGAGCAACGGTGTCAATCATTTTTTTAATTTCACCAATGGCTTTGCTTTCACCAACGATATTAGAGCCGAGGACTTTGTTTACTTTTTTACGAAGTGTCTTAGTTTCTTGAACCAATGCAGTTTGGTTGCTGGCGTTGCGAACAGTAACGAGAACACGATTGAGATCAAGTGGTTTTTGTATGAAATCATAAGCACCTTTCTTCAAAGCTTCAACTGCTGTTTCTACCGTTCCATGACCAGTGATGATAACAACAGGTGTTTCGATTCCTTTCTCTTTTAGTTTTTCAAGAACTTCTATGCCATCCATTTTTGGCATTTTGATATCACAAAAAATCAAATCGAAATTCTCTTTTTCGGCGAGTTTTATTCCAACAATTCCATCCTCTGCTTCAGCAACTTCGAATGATTCATATTCAAGGATTTCCTTGAGTGCACCTCTGATTGCTGCTTCGTCGTCGATAACTAATATTTTCGGCATAAGATTCTTTTTGAAAATGGAACTACCAAGGATTGGGCCTTGTTTGAAAGAGGCGAAGTTAAGAAAAGATACGCAAAGACTTTTTTCTAACAATCCGCAATTCAGACATCTTGTGCGCGTATAATCGAAGTAACTTTACGGGCGTGAATTCAGATATATTAAATCAACTTAATGAAGCACAGCGCGCAGCCGCTGCGCATGTCGATGGTCCGATGATGGTAATTGCCGGAGCTGGATCAGGTAAGACTCGTGTGCTTAGCTATCGCATTGCTTATTTGATTCAGCAAGGCGTTGATCCATTCCATATTTTGTCGTTGACTTTTACGAATAAGGCTGCTCGTGAGATGAAAGATCGAATAGGGAAGCTAGTGGGTGAGTCTGAGGCTAAGAATATCTGGATGGGAACATTCCACTCCGTGTTCGCAAGAATTCTCCGCATTGAATGTGAGAAGATTAATTATCCTAGAAATTTCACAATCTATGATACATCCGATGCCAAAAGTTTGGTTAAGGATATTATCAAGGAGATGGGTTTGGATGATAAAATATACAAGCCAGGCACGGTTTACAACCGCATTAGCAGTTGTAAAAACAACCTTGTTTCTCCCGCAGATTATTTAAATGATATTGATATTGTAGCAGAAGATAGGCAGGCGGGCAGACCTAAGATGGGTGAGATTTATGCGAAATACGATATACGCTTGTTTAAAGCTGGCGCAATGGATTTTGATGATTTGCTTTTCAAAACGAATGTCTTGCTTCGCGACTATCCTGATGTCTTGAATAGATATCAGCACAAGTTCAGATATATTCTAGTTGATGAGTATCAGGATACCAACTTCGCTCAATACCTTATTGTAAAGCAATTGGGCGCGGCCTACACCAACGTATGTGTTGTAGGCGATGACGCACAAAGTATTTATGCATTTCGCGGTGCGAATATTCAGAATATTCTGAACTTTAGAAGAGATTACCCTGAGTTTGTCATGTACAAATTGGAACAGAACTATCGAAGCACCAAGGTTATCGTAGAAGCTGCCAATAGTATTATTTCAAAAAATAAGGATCAAATTCAGAAAAAAGTTTGGACGGATAATGAGCAAGGCGCCCGCATTCAAGTGCACAAAGCTGCCACGGATAATGATGAGGGGTCATTTGTTGCCAATCAAATTTTTGCAATAAAACAACAAGAAGCATCTGCTTTCAGCGAATTTGCCATTCTTTACCGCACCAACGCACAAAGCCGTTCATTTGAGGAAGCTTTACGAAAACTAAATATTCCCTACAGAATCTACGGTGGACTTAGCTTCTACCAAAGAAAGGAAATTAAGGATTTGCTTGCCTATTTCAGATTGACATGTAATCCGAATGATGAAGAGGCATTAAAACGTATTATCAATTATCCAACTCGAGGAATTGGAAAAACCACGCTTGATAAATTGATTGTTGGAGCATCTGAAATGCAGATTAGCATTTGGGATATGATAGCACGTGCGAATGAAATAGGACTAGGTGGCGCAAGCCTCAATAAAGTTCTTGATTTCGTGACGATGATCAAGAGCTTTCAAGTTGAATTAAATACAAAAAACGCTTACGATCTTGGTCATCATATAGCGAGTCATAGCGGATTATTAAAGGACCTTTATTCTGATAGAACTCCTGAAGGTGTTGCTCGATATGATAATATCCAGGAGCTTCTTAATGGTATGAAAGAATTTAGTGATCGTGAGAACCCAACAGATCCTTTGGCTATTAATTCATTGAGTGATTTCTTGATTGATGTTGCACTCTTAACTGACGCAGATAACGTCAGTGAAGATGACAAGAATACGGTGAGTATGATGACTATTCACGGGTCCAAAGGACTTGAGTTTCCTTTCGTGAATATCGTGGGTATGGAAGAGAATCTTTTCCCATCACAGCTTTCTCTTAACTCAAGGGAGGAAATGGAGGAGGAGAGAAGATTATTTTACGTGGCATTAACGAGGGCAGAAAAGAAAGCAACGCTTTCATATGCGCTTACAAGATATCGATGGGGTCAGTTGAGTTATTGTGAACCTTCTAGGTTTATTGAAGATATTGATCCAATGTATTTAGAGCTTCCTACACAAGAGCGCACTCCGCCAAGGGCGGTTCCAAGAGGGATAGATTTTTCTCAGGAGAGATCAGGATTCAGTGGTGGTCGACTGCAAGACAAGGAGCGAAGCTACAACGCTCCACCGCGTCCGAGCGAGAAAGCGGAAGCACCTCCTAGTACTCCTGTTTTGCCTCCCTCTAATTTCAAGAAAGTATCGAGCACTCCCACCTCAATGGGAGAGGTAAACGCCAATATTTCTGTCGGTATGGAAGTTATGCATGAGAAATTTGGTAAAGGAAAAGTGCTCAGCATAGAGGGTGATGCGCCGGATTTGAAAGCTACCATTTTCTTTCCTGCAGCTGGTCAAAAGCAGCTTTTGCTCAAATTTGCCAAACTTCAAGTTTTATAGTCAACATTGACTACATTTGCTCATCTTATTTAAACTCCTATGTCGGAGACGATCAACAATCATTTGGCTTTTCAGCCGTACAACAGTCAGAGACCAGATTTAATCATCCCAGAATATGGCAGAAATATTCAGAAGATGGTTGAATATGCTATGACCATTCAAGACCGTGAGGAGCGAAACAAATGTGTTCGCGCTATCCTTTCGGTGATGGGACAATTGTTCCCCTATTTGCGTGATATTGAAGATTTCAATCATAAACTTTGGGACCATTTGTATATAATGTCCAATTTCAAATTGGATGTAGATAGTCCGTATCCTATTCCGAATCCTGAGGAATTAGATAGCCCTCCATCGCGCATTCCATATCCAAAGGGTGATGTGAAATTCCTCCACTACGGTAGATATGTGGAGCGCTTGATAGACAAATGTTCTTCAATGGAAGATGGTGAAGAGAAAAGAGCTTTTGCTTTATCCATTGCGACAGTTATGAAACAGAATGCTCTTAATTGGAACAGGAGCACCGTCACTGATGACGTTATATTAAAGGACTTAGTAAACCTAAGTAAAGGAAAAGTTACTCTAGAGGGTGTAACGGAGTTAAGTGCTGTCAAGACGCTTGCTGTCAATAAGTTTCAAGATGATTATTCGGATGGATTTAGGAAGAATAATTACAAGCACAAGAAGTTTATTCCAAAGAAAAAATTCAAAAAACATAAGTAATTCTTATGTCAGAGATTTTAGAGGGCATAAGTCATATCACTGATTTGGATGGATATGACCACATGCTTTTCCTGTTGGCGTTAAGCGCACCATTTCTAGAAAAAGACTACAAGAAGTTAATTTTCCTTGCCTCAGCTTTTACGCTTGGGCACAGTCTGACATTAGCTGCGGCTGCTATGGGAATTTTGAGATTTAATAGTTCCACTATTGAACTCCTAATTACTGTTACCATTGCAATCACTGCATTGCTAAATTTCCTTATTAAAGAATCAAGGGTTTATTGGTGGAACTACTTAATTGCTGTGGGGTTTGGATTAATACATGGAATGGGTTTTTCCTCTTTTTTTAGAATGATGTACTCTAATGATGAAGGGTGGCTTTGGAAATTGCTAAAGTTCAACATCGGAGTGGAGATTGGTCAGTTGTTTATTTTGGCAGTTATTATCGGAATTGGATATGTGGTTACGCGAGTGTTGAAGGTAAAAGCGATGTATTGGTCGTATGCGCTTTCCGGATTATCCTTAATTGTTGCAATTCGATTGATTTTTGATAACCTAAATCAATAATTAGCACGCTAAAAATTCTACCTTTGTCCCTGTGATTTATAAAGGATTAAAGAAGCTTTTTATCTTACCCATTCGAATTTACCAGTGGACAATTTCTCCTTTTTTGGGAAGCAATTGTAGATATTCTCCTACATGCAGCGCCTATGCAGTAGAAGCAATAGAAGAGTGGGGCCCATTGAAAGGAATGTGGCTTGGATTAAGGCGTATTTTAAAGTGCCATCCTTGGGGAGCTCAAGGATATGACCCCGTGCCTAAAAGGAAACCCGTAAATAAAAAATAAAACAGAATGAAAACATCAATTAAAATTTTCTCTTTCTTTTTTGCAGTTGCAACTCTTGTAGCTTGCGCAGCTGCGGAAAGCGAGCAATTAAAAGAGGCTCGTACAATTCAAGAAGCAATGATGAAACAAAAGCACAATTTGGATTCAACATTGAACGTGAAAATGGATGAATTGGGAGCTCAAATAAGTGCTTTATCTTCGGATACAACATTGGCAACAGACTCTTTGAAAATCGCGACTTACGTAGAGGTGAAAAGTCAGTACTCGAGCTTAGAAAATTTGAAATCACAAATGTCTGACTGGTCTAGCAACATTAAAACGCTTCCTACTTTAGAGGAACTTTCTAGTGGTGCGGAAAATCCATTTGGAAAAGATGCTAAAGATCAAGACATCCTTGCAGGTATCAAAGCAAATCAATCTGCTTTTGAAGAGTTGAAATCACAAATTGAAACAGCAATCCAATAAAATGCTAAATCGTCCAAGGCGAAATCGCAAATCGGAAACTATAAGATCAATGGTAAGGGAAACAGAAGTTTCCCTTACCAGCTTAATGTATCCTCTATTCATGGTGGATGGAACGAGTAAGCAAATTCCGATAAATTCAATGCCAGGTATAAATAGATGGTCTTTGGATCTTTTGTTGAAGGAAATAGAGTCTTGTTTGGAATTAGGTGTTCAATCGTTTGTCTTGTTTCCTGCAGTCGAAGATTCTCTTAAAGATCAATTTGCTACGCATAGTTATGACCCCTCGAATTTTTATTTGAAGGCCATCCGTGAAATTAAAAAGCGATTTCCTGATGCTTGTATCATGAGTGATGTTGCTATGGATCCGTATAGTAGTGATGGTCATGACGGATTAGTGATAGACGGAAAGATAGTAAATGACGAAACCTTGCCCATATTGAGTGCAATGGCTGTCGCACAAGCAGAAGCAGGAATTGATATCATAGGGCCGAGTGATATGATGGATGGAAGAGTTGGAGCTATTCGGGAAGCTCTAGATAGCAATGGATTTACTGACACAAGCATTATGTCTTACACAGCAAAATATGCAAGTGCTTTTTATGGTCCTTTTAGAGAGGCTTTAGATTCGGCACCAAAGTCTGGCGATAAGAAGACCTACCAAATGGATCCAGCCAATAAGTGGGAGGCCATTCGTGAGGCTGAATTAGATTCAGTTGAAGGGGCAGACTTTTTAATGGTAAAACCTGCGTTGTGTTATTTGGATGTCATTCATTTGCTTAAAGAGCGATCTGAACTACCTATAAGTGCGTACAATGTAAGCGGAGAATATGCAATGTTGAAGGCTGCTGCTCAGAATGGATGGATTCAATACGAGCGAGCGATGCCTGAAATGTTGTTAAGTATAAAGCGAGCTGGTGCTGATATCATTCTTACTTATTTTGCCAAAGAATTTGGTGAAATGCGCAAGAAAGGGTTGGTTTAGAAAAGTAATTTTTCGATTTTCTTGAGATAAGGTTTAAAACTATGCCTTACTGATTTGAAGAGCTAATTCAGTAAATTCTTCGGAACTCAATTTTATTCTTTCTTTCGTAAAATTGAGATCACCAATGTGATTCATTGGAACTAGATGCATATGAGCATGCGGCACTTCAAGGCCAATTACAGCAACACCAATCTTAACGCAGGGTACGACAGTCTTTATCTTCGTAGCCACTTCTTTTGCAAACAAATTATATTCTGAGAGAATATCTGAATCAAGGTCGAAAAAGTAATCTACTTCCTTTTTTGGAATTACAAGGCAGTGACCTTTCGTAAGAGGCATTACATCTAAGAAAGCAAGGAACTTATCGTTTTCTGCTACTCTGTAACAAGGTATTTCTCCTGAAAGGATTTTGCTGAAAATAGTACTCATTAACGTGTAATATCTAGAACCTCTAATTTCAGAACACCCGCAGGAATTTTTACTTCAGTAATTTCTCCAACTTTCTTTCCAAGAAGGCCTTTGCCTATTGGTGAGTCAACAGATATTTTTTTATCAGCGAGGTTAGCTTCGTTTTCCGCTACTAGAGTGTATTCAACAACAGTGTTGTTGTTCAAGTTTTTGATTTTCACTTTTGAGAGAATGAAAACCTTAGAATTATCTAATTGAGACTCATCAACCAAGCGAGCATTAGCAACCAGATCCTCCATTTTGGCAATACGAGCCTCGAGAAGTCCTTGGGCTTCTTTGGCTGCATCATATTCAGCATTTTCAGACAAATCACCTTTATCTCTCGCTTCTGCTATTTGTTGTGAAATACGAGGACGCTCAATTGCTTTGAGATTGTGAAGCTCGTCTTTAAGTTTTTTAAGACCTTCTGCTGTGTAATAGGCAACGTGTGAAGCCATGGTAATGATCGATATAGTATTACTAAAAAAGAGAGAACCCCATTCAGGGGTTCTCTATTAAAACAAATATACGAAAAATTCAATTAAAGCGCGATGTGAACGCCAATACTGTGAACCCCGTTGAAAGGATTAGTTGTACGATAGCTATAGTCAAGTCCAATTCTGGTGTCATTAGCACCTACTGGAATTTCAACTGTTGCACCCATGCTTGGACCGGTAAATACAGTCGTTCTTTCATCATCATTGCCAATTCCATCTTCCCAAGTGTAACCTCCACGAAGGAAGAAACGCTCACGGAAACCGAATTGAAGTCCAAGACCAAACTGGTCTCTTGAGAATGAGTTCGATGTAAATTGTACATCAGAAGTCAATTTCATTTTTTCGTTGAAGATGAAATCGTAAGCAAAGCCTACGTTTACCAATGAAGGCATTTCATATTTCTCTGAACGTTGATCGATTGTCAATGAAGTACCGTTGGTTGGGATAGTAGCTGTTACGCTAAGACCGTCGCCACGATATCGCATTGGAGGCCCAACGTTGCGCAAAGCAATACCGAAACGCACATTGTCTTTTTCTCCAGTTACATAACGTATACCAGCGTCAAAAGAGAACCCTTGAGCTTTCACGTTGTAAATAGATTCAGAGATAAGGCGTACAGTCAATCCTCCGTAAATACTGTTTGAAAATCCTTTCGCATAAGAAAGGCCAATGTTGGTATAGTTAGGAGAGAATGTTCCAATACCACCTTCTGGTAATGATTCTTCGGTGATATCTAAATCACCAAAGTTCATATTGGTTACTGTCAAACCAAGTGCTCCAGTTTCACCAACGTGTTGGCTAAATCCGAAAGCATTTAATCTTATTCCAGTACCAACTAAATATTGACTATTACTAAAAACAAGTTCTGTTTTTCGAGTAAATGCCAATCCTGCAACGTTCAAGAAGGTAGCTTCGATACCATTGATTGAGGCCATAGAAGCGTTTGCCATTCCTGAGGAACGAGCCCATGGGTTGATCAATAGATGACCAGCACCAGCTGAACCTGCACGGTCAGGGTTTCCTGCAAAAACAGTACTTGTAGAAACAAGTGCTGTAAGTATGATTAGAGTGAGCTTTTTCATAAGCATATATTCTGACTGTCTTTTGTCTTATTAGAAGTTATCCAAGTCGATTGGTCTCATTACACCAAACCATTTCAAGATCTTTTCGCCAACACCAGGAACATTCACGTGAATGATGTACGTGCCGCTTGCGATCGGAATGTTGTTTGCGTTTTTCAAATCCCAGTCAAGTGAAGTTAATGGATCACCTTTCTTGAATTGACGAACCAACGTACCATTCATATCATAAATAGTAACTGTACAAACAGTTGGTAGGTTAGTAATCTTAACTCTGTTATCAAGTTTACCAGTTTCATACGTGCTGAAAGCGTAGTATGGGTTAGGCACAACATTGATACAGTCAAGAACATCTACTAATGTTTCAGTGCTGTTGATTACAGGATTCAATCCGCGAGTAGAGAAGCTGTATACGTTTCTCCAGCCATTTACAGCACCATCTACTACATCCAAATCAGATTGGGTAGGTGAGTAGCGCTCGTAAGGTTTAGCTACACGAATACTTACACGAGCTTCATTAGGAATAATACCGTCTTCAATGCTTGCAAGAGGGAATTGTGGATTAACCAATGATGATCCTACCCATGTGCAACTGGCGAATACTTTCTTCCAATCTGTGTTGCTCATTCCGTCATCAGACATCACTGAATAAATGAATTCTCCTTGATCGTAACGTGGCATGAAGTCGTCATTATCTTCTTCGAAACGAAGGTTGCGGAATACATAGATCCAATGTTGTCCGCCGAACAATGGTTGTCCAGTTTGAGAGAAGAAATTGCTACTTGGATTCCAAACCATGTCGCGACCATTATCACCAGCCATCCATGAGTCTTCACCAAATGCCATATTCAAACGTTCGCCTGTGTTTACGTCAATTGCGTAACCTGGGAACCAACCCATACCTTCTGGCTGAGCGCCGTTCAATGTTCCTTCTGAATCGTTGTAACCATTGTCACCAGCCTTACGTCCGTATTTATCTACTGACGGTACTTTTCTTAAACGAGATTTAGAATAGTCATCTGCAGCAGCGAATCCTTGAGCTAGATCAGGGTTAGCCTGCATTTCAAGAACTGCGCAACGTGTCCATTTAGAGCGATCTGGTGTAAATACTACATCGATGCTATTTACATTTTGAATACGCACAAGCGGCTTCACTGTACCTGTAGCAAGAATACTATTTACAACTGGATCTGTATCGTTGAAGTTAGTAGCACTCACAAGTCCATAGGTTGGAGCAACTGGCACTAAATAAGATCCTGCGTTTTCTTGAGAGAATGAAACTAGGCAATAAGGAGCCCAAGTTCCACCAATTACAGACTCATACGTTTGATCTGGGTCACTTGCTGGTGAGCCAGCTGGAGTATCCCAGTTGTAATCGGCAAAAACATTTTCCTCTGGTGTTCCACTGTCTGTTACACCTTCGGCACCTGCACGAATCCAGTTCAATTCTGTAGCACCCTCACCGTCTGGAATACCAATCATCCAAGGACGATCTGGATTATCGTAAGTAATGCTTGAAGAAAGTAATTCTGGATATAAAGCATTCGGACTGTCTATTGAAATTGAAGGCATTTCGTATTGTCCCCAATCTACAGAGATACCATAATCAATCAATACATCTTCGCTTGCAACACGGAAGCTCTTGTAGTGAGGTATCACTTCGCCAGTTTCCATGTTCACGATTTCCCATTTCAATGAATCAGGATCGTTTTCATCAAGATCAGCAGGACCATTAATTCTTAATTCAAATTCAGCGTCTTGAACGCGAAGTGGATCTACAACTTGAATCTTAACTGGTCCTTTATTCGGTAAATAAGAAACTTCAGAACTACTGTATTCATTCAACAATGTAGCTTCAGTTTCAGGAGTTAAAACAAGGTCGTTATTAGCATTTCCTTTTCCTTCGATACGTGTTAGAACGATACCGTCACCGTAGTTGCTATTTTGAATAGTACCATTAGCTTCAGGAGAAACTTTATGAGGAATAGCCGCAATCACCTGAATCTCACCTGTTGGCGCTTTTCTTGAAGAAAGGAAAACTTTAGATTGACCGCTCTTAGATTCTGTGTTGTATTGCAAGTAGTTATTGTAACCGTATGCAATAGCCATGAAGTAATACGTCTTATGATTAACAAGCGTTTTAGCTCCTTGAGCGAAAGCATCTTCTTTGATTTGGAATGAACGCTGTAAGCCTTCATTTGCACCATTCACTTTAAGCGTAGGAATTACAAGGTTGTTATCAGCATCGAATTCATAGTTAACGATGTTGTCGATGTCGTTCTGAACGTCGCATTGTGCGATAAGACGAGCTTTGGTTACATCATTTAATTCATCAGAACTGATATCAGCATTAGCTAACTGATAAACCATATATCCTTCGAATTTGTATGAACGCTCATCCTCAGTGAAACTCAAGCCAAGTGATTCGATTTCTTCTGGAATAGCTGCATCAAATTCTGAATAACCTTCTAGATAGTTGTTACTGATAGTGGTCTCGTTGCTAAGCATAAGAATAAGTTCATTCTCAAGCTCGCGAACAGTTACATCTGGAGCGTCAGGACCAGAAACAAGTTCAAAGCAGTTATCAAACAAAGCTTGCGCTTTGTCATCGGCATCTTTCAAAAGTTCAACTGATGCGTATGGATCACCAGTACCACTGCGAGCCCAAACAACACCAACAGTAATGTTGTTGTAGTCACCTGGCTTCAATGTGAAAGGACCAGCAGACTGAATGAAACGACGGTCACCCGCAGGATTGCCTGCAGAAATCTCGTCCCAATCTGGAGCTTCTACGCCACCAGTACCCCAGTTAAGCGGGTCAGTGTCGCCAGGGAACATATATCCCGCATCGATATCAAGAACACCAGCTCCACTTACACCATTACCACCGTATTGCATAGTTTGGCCATTTTGCCAAATACCGCGCATGTAGTTGTAATAGTCAGGAGCATTGTCCGGGTCACCAAAGATTGGGTTTGAACCAATGTTATAGTAAACGAAACGGCGCATACCAAAACGTTCATTATCGATAATTGTATCGTTATAGCCAATACCAAGACCACGATAAGGAATACCATTGTTGGCTACAGCCTCATTGATATCTGAAGTAAGCGGATTTGCAATTCCATCCTCATCTTGGTAAGGACCTTCGAAGAAGTCAACACCTACCGCTGGAGGGTTAGAACCATAACCAGCAGAAGAAGATGTACTTTCATCTGTAGCATCACCATTATAGCAATACCCAAGACCTCGCTGAACGTCGCATCCTACAAAGTCATCGACAGATGTACCAAGGTCTGGGTCAACCCATGATCCGAAATAAGTTTCAGTCAATGTTTGTGAACCTTGGTTGATCAATACGTAGTTGTAGAATGTCATGTTATTGATCTCGTCATTGGTGGTGAAAGCAAATGCTTGCGCACGAATTTCCATACCAATTGGCTGACCTTGTGACTCCGAGTGAACGTTACCTTTATCGTTGAAGATCCAGAAATAAGTTTGGTCACCAAACAAAGGAACAACATCTTCACGACGACGAGCCGCACAATCGATTTCTTTTAAAAAGTCGTACCATGGATAGTCACCAGCACTTGGATTGTACAAGAAGTCACCATCATAGTCATAGAAAGGAGCTAGATAGAAATCTTGTCCGAGTGAAGGATCTCCTTGAGCTGGATATTCATTGAAGTACGAAGGAATGCTATAGTCAGCACAGTCTTCAGTACCTGCAGCTATACAGTCGAAGTAAGCTCTGTGCAATTGAGCATCTTGTCTTTCACTTACGAAGAATTTATCGTAAGCAGTACAAGTCGCTTCAGTGATCTCTGCAGTACCATCATTTGTGAGCGGTCCAGGCCAGAAGTCATTACCATCAGCACGGAAAGTCACCGCTGCTAATTTCAATTGACCATCTGGTGAAAGTCCACCCATCCAAAGTGCACCTGAGTAGATTGCTGAAACACCACCACCAGCAGGAACTTCATACGCAGCACGACTCGTTGCACGGTCTTGCCACATTGATCCACCTGTTTCGATTCGTGCTCTTACATTGTTCCACTCCAAGTCGCGAAGACCTGTTGCAGGTGCGCATGCTGCGGCTCTTGAGTCTTGAGCTGTTGCGTCACTATTATTATTGGTTGTCATACCTCCGCCACCATTGTTAGTGCTACCCATGTAGCGCATAGCATTAGCTTGAGAAGCAAAACAAACGATGAGTGCCAGTATACCTAATTTTGCGAATGATTTCATCATTTCTTGGCTATTGATTTCGTATTATAAATCTTTCAATTAAAAGTCGAAGCGTACTCCCAAACGGATTTGACGTGGTGAAGAGTAGTTGTACGGATTGTTTACGTACATGCTGTAGTAATTACGGAAAGAATCTGGTGAGTTCTTAGCGTTGATGATCGCCTCATACTGAGCCGAAGCCAAGTATCCGTCGTCATCCGGAGTGCCTGTAAATCTGTAAACACCATTAATATTCTGAGTGTTCAACAAATTAGTTACCCATAGGTAAACGTTCAAGTTAGTTACTTTTTGATTCTCACCTTCTTTACCAAACTTCAACGTGAAGTTACGGTCAAGTTGTAAGTCAACACTGAACTGCCATGGCAAGCGAGAGCCATTCAAGCTACCTTCAGTTGAAGGAGAAACCTCTCCAGTAATTGGTGTAGCGATTACCTGTGATGTGTATGGAGTGCCAGATCCAAGATTTGCGATAAAGTTAGCACCTGTATTTTCGAAAATTTTCTTACCAAACCATACTGGACCATTGTACTCAGCGCCTTCGCCATAGCGATAGTCAATTGTTGTTACAATTCGGTGACGCTGGTCATAGTTGAATGGAGATACAGTACGAAGGTTTGGAAGACCTTGGTTGATCAACGCAAGCTGTGTTTGTGTTGTAGAACCAGTACCATCAGCAAACTGAAGAGTATATGAAGTCTTCATCCAGATGTTACCTGTGCGACGAAGGTCATAAGTCAATGTAAGTCCTTTTACTGTACCAAAGTCTAGGTTATCAAATGTTCTGTAAGTACTTGGGTAAGCACCAACGAAACTTCTCACTTGAATCATATCACGAAGCTCACGATAGAAAGCTTCCAATTTGATAGATGATGTGCGTGACAAAATCTGTTGGAAACCTAATGCGTAGTCTACTGTGCGCTCTGGTTTAAGATTTGGGTTATTGATCAAAACGTTACGGTTTGACATGTACAAGTAATCAATCGGATTAAATCTGTTTGATTCTGTTGGACGTTGAGTCAAGATGTCGTAGTGAGCAAAGAACAACGCTTCATCCGAAATAGGGAATGAGAATGCAATACGAGGCATGATGTTAACTGCTGGCTCGTAATCTTTGAATGATTTGCTTGAAAGCCTTTGAACTCCGCCCTCTAGAAGTGGGTTCACTTTACCACTAGAAGCGATAGATGTGAATGGATCAGTTACCAATTGTCCTGATGCATCATACCAGTTGTTGCCATCACGGTAGCCCGTTACTGCTGTTGGGTTGTTTATGTCGTTTACATAAACTACATAGTCAGAACCGATGTTTGCTGGTGTAGTGTAATCAGAACCAAACTGCGCTGTATTCATTTCACCTACAGTAGTTCCAAGACCAATTACGTATGGGTCAACTGGAACAGATTGGTTAGCATCATAACGGTCGATACGAAGACCTACGTTGAAAATAAGGTCGTCAAATGCGAACTTATCCATGATATAACCAGAGGTGTAGATAGGTTCGAATGCTCCGATTGAACGAGAGTAATAAGAGTTACCACCCAAATTGTACTGCTCATTAAAGAAGTCATCTATAGTTGTACGACCTTTTGTTTTCTTACCAGTATGATCGTATCCAAAGTAGTTTACGAAGTTGTTACCTTGGTAAAGAAGGTCTTCAGC
>Ga0315906_10006752_pt1 | contig 14140 bp, 12 predicted proteins | sample LakEriMetagenome_4_FD_203526 | JGI IMG/M metagenome (GOLD analysis project Ga0315906, IMG submission 203526) | Freshwater fungal communities from buoy surface, Lake Erie, Ohio, United States - Buoy 2 MA122 | ecosystem: Environmental > Aquatic > Freshwater > Lake > Lake biofilm | place: USA...
GTGCTGTCACGCTGGCGGCATCGGCCGCCAGTTTCCGGTAGATCGACGAAGCTCGCTCCTGCATGCGGGCTGCAATCCTTCCGATCTCTGCTGTCGGCAAAAATGCACGAAGTCGGCAGCGCTTGCAATCGAAGCGCTTGCAATCGCGCCGCCGCCGCGCGAATCACCGCTCGACGCAGCGCTCGGAATTGGCAATATGTCCCCATGCGCATTCTGGTGCTCGACGACCATCCGTTGTTTGCCGAGGCTCTCGGCGTGTTCCTGCGTGCCGGGCGGCCGGAGATCGAAATAATCGCGGCCGGTTCGGTCGCGGAAGGGCAAGCCGCACTCGGGCGCTTGGGTTCGGTTCAGCTCGTGGTCGCCGATCTCAATATGCCGGGCATGGATGGCGGTGCGGGCATCGCACTCTTGCGCACGGCCGCCCCGGACGCGCCCATTGCCGTTGTCTCGGGCGAAGCGCCGCATCCGGCTGCCGAACGCGTGCGGGCACTCGGTGCGTCGGGCTTCGTGCCCAAGACGCTGCGCCCGCCGCTGCTACGTGCAGCTATTCTGCTGATCGCCGAGGGCGGAACCTATTTTCCCGACCAGCCCCCGGCCCAGCCCCCGGCGTCGTCGCATCCTGATGCGCCGAAGTTCACGGCACGCGAGCGCGCGATCTTGAAGGCGATTGCCTGCGGCCAGCCGAACAAGCAGATCGCCGCCGCGTTGCAGGTGGAAGAAGTCACGGTCAAAGCGCATGTCACGCGCATTCTAGCCAAGACGGGCTTGCGCAATCGCGTGCAACTTGCCCTTTACGCCGTCAAAAACGACCTCGGCACTTAAGTCGCGCGCGTCAGCGCCCCGCCCAAAGCCGCCAACTTGCGGCGCGCCTGGTCGAGATTTTCCGCGTCGGCCGCGAGGGCGGCCCGGATTGCGCGCTCGATGCGATCGCGGTTGCGCTCGCTCGCTGCACTTGGCGGTGCCGCATCCGCCAGCAGCTGTGCGGAGGCCAGCACCGTCGCAGACGTGGTGTGCAGGTCGTGCGAGGCTTTGTACAGTTTTGCGAGCAGCTCTTCGAGCGCTGCGAGGCCCGCGTCCGCCGTCAATTCGACGCGGTATGCGAAGTCCGTTTGGGTATCGTTTTGCTGCACGCGATACCGCACGAGGCGCGCGCCGATGCCATGCAGGCGGATCGCCTCAACCCCGGTGGCGTGCGTCGCCGAGCCATGCATGCCTGCGATGGATGCTGTCAGGGCCGAGTCCGATGGCAGGTCCAACAACGCTGAAACGGAGGCAGTGTCGGCGTGGCTCGGGCCCCACCACGCAGGAACGCCCTGCGTCTTCAACCGCGAAACGGTTCCGGACTTCGAAACATCAAATAGAATCAGAATGTTATCTGCGAAAGAGGCTGGGTCCGCGTGGTTGGACATTCGCGCCGGGTCCATCTGGATATCTGGTTTTCCAGTAATCGATATAGACTAAAGTATACAAAATAAAAGCTCATACTGCGACCAAAGAGACGGTCGATCGCAGTTCCAACACATTGACTAATCTACGAACTTACCCCACTTGTACTATAAGTAAGTCAAATATGGGGAAGAAGCCGGAAATATGGCAACGCTTGAGGCATTGAGCGGTCGTTTTCGCATCGACACGCGGATCGTTGCGGGGATTGTGCTGGTTCCGGCGCTCAAATTGGCGTTCGGGCGATCGGCTTTGCCGCAGCTCGGCGACATCAAGTCGCTGTTTGGGCGATTCAGCACGATCAGCCGCGCGGTAGCGCGCTTCCCCGCGGACGTGCGCGCCGCTTGAGGCTGGCGTCGAGGTCGATCCGGTGCTGAAATTGACCCCACTCTTGGCTTGCAGGCATGAAAGGGTCAAAACCATGCGTTGGCTGCTGATTGCCGCGATCGCCTTGTTGTGGGCTGGGTTCGCAGGGTCGCACCAAGCGCGTGCCGCCGAGCCGAAGATCACGGTGCGAGTCGTCGGCGGCCTCATGGGTCAGCCGGTCTACACGACCAAGGAAGCGCCCTTCTGGCAGTCGCGTATCGTGGCCGCGACCGGCGGGCGTCTGAAGGGCGAGATCACGCCGTTCGACCGCGGCGGCATCCGCGCCGAAGAGATGCTGAACTTGATCCAACTCGGAGTCGTGCCGTTCGGCGCGATTCATTTCGGGTCGACGTTTCTGTCCGACCCGCTGCTGATGGGCTACGATCTGCCTGGTCTCAATCCGGATTTCGCGACCTTGCGCGCGCATGCGGCGGCGTTTCGCCCTACGATCGAGGCAAGGCTACGCAACGAATACGATGTCGAACTGCTGGCGGTCTACACCTACGAGGCGCAGGTCGTGTTCTGTGCGGCACCGTTCGCCGATCTTTCGCAGCTCGCGGGCCGGCGGCTCCGGGTTTCGGGTGCGGCCATGTCGCGCATGATCGAAGCCCTGGGCGGGGTTCCCGTGATCATGCCTTTTGCCCAGATCATCGAATCTGTGAAAAGGAACGTCGTCGACTGCGTCATCACGGGTGCGATGTCGGGCAATATTCTGGGCTTACATCGCGTGACGACGCATATCAGCCCGATTTCCCTTACGTTCGGGCCGATCGGGTTCCTTGCAAACGGTGCCGCGTGGCGCCGCCTACCCAAGGACCTGCAGGACATCGTGCGCACCGAACTCGCGAAGCTCGAAGCCGAAGTTTGGGACATGTCGGAGGCGGCGACGCGCGAGGGCATTTCCTGCAACACCGGCGCCGATCCTTGCCGGCAAGGCGAACGCGGTGCGATGAAGCTTGTGCCCGCCTCCGCGGCCGACCAGCGGCGTCTGCAGGATGTAATGCGGACCGTCGTCCTGCCCGACTGGATCGCGCGCTGCGGCGAAACGTGCCGCAGTGCTTGGAACGATACGATCGGAGCCGATCTGCGCATGGCGATCCCATGAGCGAACCCCCGTACGAACCTCGTGTGGCGAGAAAACGCCGCCGTACTTTGGCTTTCGGTGTGGGCTTGGGTTTGTGCGCGCTGCTGGCGGCGACGACGTCGCTCGTTCTCGTGCGCAGCCAGACCGCAGCGATTGCCACGCTTCGCAGTTCGGTCGCCAGCATCGCAGCAAACACGGGCGCGCGCATCGACCGCGAATTGCTGCAGACCGAAACGCTGCTGGCCCGCGTGCCCTTGATTCTGGGGTCGCTCGACGGCGCTGCGCGGCAAACCCTCGTCAGCCGCGAACTGCGGCTGTTCGCGGACCAGTCGAATTTGCTGCGCGACATATTCGTCATCGCAACCGACGGCCGCCTGCTTGCGTCGGCTTTGCCTGCCGCCGCACGCCTGCCGCCGGAAACGCTGGCCGACCTGCTCGCCACTTTCACGCGCGGGGCGGGCGAAGCGGCGGCCATCGCCTTGCCGCAGCGCAATCGGATTACGGGCGAGTGGGTCACGCTGGTCGGCCGCACGGTCCAAATCACGGGCGTGGGCGAAGCACTCGCGGTCGGCGAAGTCGAGATTCGCGTGCTGTCCGAGTTGATCGTCGACCGCGCTCGACTCGAACGGCGCATGTCGATCGAGCTGCGCGACGGCCATCTGATCGCCGCCGCACCGCACGATGAATTCGGCATGGGGCAAGAGCGTCCGAAGCTGCCCGCAACCTTGCTCGAGCCCGACAGCCAGCCCATGGTCGGCGCCTGGCGCGGCAGCAGCGCGCAAAGTGCTGTCGCCGTCCATGCGCTGCGCAATCGCGCCTTGGTGCTGGTCGCGACGCTCGATCTCGATGCGGGCCTCGCCGCGTGGCGCGCCGAGCGCAACCGAATCACGATTGCTGCAACGGCCTTTGCGGCGTTGGTCATTGCATTTGCGGCTCTTGCGCATCGCGCCGACAAATTGCGCGGGCGCCTGATGGACCGGCTTGCGCTGCAGGCGGCCGTCGTCGAGAACACCGGCGAATCGATCGTCATTTCCGACCTCGCGGGTCGCGCTTTGTGGGTCAATGCGGCTTTCGAGCGGCAGAGCGGCTACAAAGCGTCCGAGATTCTCGGCCAGCGGCCGGGCGCGATGCTGCAGGGGCCCGGCACGGATCCTGCGGCAATCGAAACGCTGCGCCACGCGATTGCCGTACAGCGCAGCTGCGACGTCGAGATCCTGAACTACAACAAAGCCGGCGAGGCCTATTGGCAGCGCGTGCGGCTGTCGCCGGTGCGCGACGAACTGGGCGAACTCACGCATTTCATCGCGATCCAAACGGACGTAACGCGCGAACGCGAGCAGCTCGCCAATCTCGCCGCCGCCAAGTCCGCAGCCGAGCGCAATCTTGCCGTCGCCACCGTCGCGCACGGCCATCTGCGCAACGCCATGGATGCGATGCGCGAGGGGCTGCTGCTGCTCGACGCCCAGGACCGCATGCTGAAATGGAATGCGCAGTTCGTGGCCAAGCTCGGCCTGCCAGAGGGCTTCGCGCGCGAAGGCATGAGCCTCATGGAGCTCACGCTGCGCGCGCTCGAGATCCGCGAGCCCGCACTTTCGCCGGCCGCGCGTGCCGCCAAGGCGGCCGCGCGCATCGCCACCCATCGCCAGCCGCACATGCACGTAGAAGAGCTGGCGGTCGGCAACCGCACGGTCGTCATTCGGCGCACGCTGCTTCCCGACGGCGGCATCATGTACGTGTATCGCGACGTGACGGAAGAACGGCGCGCGACCGAACAGCTGCGCCGCGCCAACGAGGTGCTGCACGCGTCCGAGGCGCGGTTGGCCCTTGCGCTCGAGACGGCCAATCTCGGCTGGTGGGAACGCACTGTCGATGGGCGCGACTATTGGAGTGCGCGGGCGCGCGAGATCTGGGGCATTTCACCAGATGTCGAGCCGAGCGTCGCTGCCTGGCGCACTTGTCTGCATCCAGAGGACAGGGACACTGTCGAAGATTCGCTGGAGCTTGCCGACGGCCGCCATGTGCGCAACTACCGCGTCGTCCACCCCGACGGCAGCGTGCGCTACGTCCGCTCGCAGCGCCTGATCACGCGCAAAAGCGGTGCTGGCGGCGTGCAGGCGCTCGGAACGGTGCTCGATTACACCGATCTCGAAACGCTGCGCCGAGCGGCCGAGCGCGACCGCGAAACGCTCGCGAGCGCTATCAATGCGATGCGCGAGGGCATTCTCATCTACGACGCCAACGAGCGCCTCGTTTCGTGGAACGCGCGCCTTCTGGAGATCTGCCCGTGGCTGGAAGGCATCCTTGCGCCGGGGCTCGACTATTCCCGCATCCCGCGCGCGGCCCTCGAGCGCGCCGCCGGCGCGCGTACGCAAGAAGAGATCGACGAAGCGATCGCCGAGCGCCGCCGCTCGTTCGCCGAGAACGACGGACGGACCTTTGAACTTGCGATCGAAGGCCGCATCATTCACGCTTCGCGCATCCCGGTCGCGGCCGGCGGCTCGCTCGCCATCGTGCGCGACGTGACCGACCAAAAGGCCTACCAGGCCGAGCTTGAAGAGGCCAAGCGCGCCGCGGAAGCCGCCAGCGAAGCCAAAACGCGCTTCCTCGCCAACATGAGCCACGAGCTGCGCACGCCGCTTGCCGGCATCGTATCGATGCTGGGCCTGCTCGACGAGGGCGCTCTCGACGAAGAGGGGCGCCGGCAGGTCTCTTATGCACGCGGATCGGCCAAGCACCTCATCAGCGTGGTCGGCAATATTCTCGATCTCTCGAAGCTCGAGATTTCCGACATTTCCCTCAATCGTCACCCGTTCGACCTGGCGCTATTGACGGATGATTCGATCCATCCGCTCGACGCGACGGCGTACAAAAAGGGCCTGGAACTCGATGTCGCGATCGCGGAGTCCGCGCGCGGCGTGCGCGTGGGCGACGCGGTGCGCATCCGCCAGATTCTCACCAACCTTGTCGGCAACGCGATCAAGTTCACGATGGCCGGCCGCGTGTCGGTCGCGGTGTCGGCGGCGGGCGACTTCGTGACCTTCGCCGTGACCGATACCGGGCCCGGCATAGCGCGCGATGAGCAGACGCATCTGTTCGAGGACTTCGCACAGGTCGACTCGTCGAGTGCGCGGCGCCACGAAGGGTCGGGCTTGGGCTTGGCGATCAGCCGCCGCCTTGCGATCGCCATGGCCGGGGAGCTCACGGTCGAAAGCGACGCGGGGCGGGGTGCCACATTCCGCCTTGTGCTGCCGTTGCCGCCGTTCGTCGGGGCCGCGTCCGGCCTTGCTGTTCCGCCGCCGCCCGAACGGCTCGACGGCGCTTGGCTGCTGCTTGCCGAAGACAACGAGGTCAACCGCTACGGCATCGTGCGCATCCTCGAGCAGATGGGCGCCAAGGTCGACGCGGTCGGCGACGGTGCCAAAGCGGTCGCGGCCGCCGCCCGGCGTCGCTACGACGCGATTCTGATGGACGTCCAGATGCCGGGTATCGACGGACTTGCCGCGACGCGCGAAATCCGCGCCGGCAGCGGCCCGAACAAGGGCGCTCTGATCGTTGCGTTGACGGCCAACGCTTTCACCGCCGACCGCAACGCCTGTCTGCGCGCCGGCATGGACCGGTTTCTGACGAAGCCGGTCGGTGCGGCCGAACTTTGCGAAGCCTTGGCCGATTCCGCCCTCGTGCGGGCTGCGCGTACGCCGCCGCAAGCGGCTGCACCGGCCGCAGACCCGGCCACGTGGATCGATCGCGCGCGCATCGGCACGCTGGAAGCCGACGGCGGTGCGGGCTTTGCCGCAACCTTGATCGGGCGCTTCGCGGCAACCCTAGAGCCCGAAATGCGTTCGCTCCACCAGGCCCTTGCGGCCGGCGATGTGGTTAAGGTCGCAGCCCTCGGCCACGCCCTCAAAAGCTCGTCGCGCATGGTGGGTGCGGCGGGCCTCGGCGAAGCCGCCGAAACGCTCGAGCGCATCGCATTCGACGCTTCGCCCGAGACGCTGCGCGACGCGATCGCCACGTTCAGCCTGCGTGCGCAGCATTTCCGCAGCTTCGCGGCCCAGTCTATCGATACGAGAACCGAAGGATGACAAACGTGGACCCGCACAATGCCGCGCCCCGAATCGCCGGGGACAAGTCGAAGCCCCTCGTCGTGCTCGTCATCGAAGACGATCCGTTCTTCCGCGACGTCATGGTCGAAGCGCTCGAGCGCGCAGGCTTCCAGACGCTATCGGCAGAAAACGGCGCGGTCGGCCTCAAGATAGCGTTGGCGCAACCGGTCGACATCGTGGTGACCGATCTGTTCATGCCGGAAAAAGAGGGCATGGAAACGATCCGCAGCCTGCGCGACCGCTTCGCCTTCATGCCGATCCTCGTCGTGTCGGGCGGCATTGCCGGACAGCGCTCGGATTTCCTCGGCATGTCGGTGCGGCTCGGCGCCAGTGCGGCGATCTCGAAACCATTTTTGCCGAGCGAACTCGTGCAAGCCGTGCGCAAGCTCGCCGCAACGGCGGGGCTGTTGCCCCCCTCGTGAGCTATCGGCCGCGAAAGTGCGGTTTACGCTTTTCGAGAAAAGCCGCACGGCCTTCTTTGTAGTCGTCGCTGGCAAAACAGGCGGCGACCATTTCTTCGCAGGCGGCCATGTCGCGCGAATCCGGATCTTTCAGGATCTCGACTGCGATGCGTTTGACGGCCGCGACGGTCAGCGGCGCGTTGTCGGCGATCGTCGTTGCGATCTCCATGACCGTTGCCGCGAGCGCTTCGGGGGCGACCGCGCGGTTGAGAAGGCCCCAGTGCAGCGCTTCCTCGCAGCCGAAGCGGCGGGCAGTGAAAAAGATTTCCTTCGTGGCGGCAGGGCCGATCGTTTCGATGCAGCGGCGCAAGCCCGCATAGCCGTAGCCAAGGCCGAGCTTCGCGGCCGGCAGCGCAAAAACGGCTTCGGAGCTTGCCACGCGCATGTCGCAAGAGACCGCGATCGCGAGCCCGCCGCCCATGCAGAAGCCGTTGATCATCGCGATGGTCGGTTTCGGGAACGCGTAGAGACGCTCGCAGACCCGATCGACGGTCTCGTTGTAGACGACCGCCGCTTCGGCCGATGCGCGCTCGCTGGCGAATTTCGAGATGTCCGCGCCCGACACAAATGCCTTGTCGCCCGCTCCCGTCAGCACCACGACGCGCAAATCGGCGTCGGCCGCAAACGCGTCGAGAACTTCGCCCATGCGCTGCCACATCTCGAGCGACAGGGCGTTGCGTTTCTCGGGATTGTTGAATGTGAGGATTCCAATGCGGCCGTCTTTGCGCGCCAAAATTCGGTCGGTCATTTCTTATTCGCTCCTCAGATCGTGCCGGCATTTTTGAGGGCCGCAATCTCGGCGGCAGCCAAGCCGAATTCGGCCAAAATCTCGTCGCTGTGGCCGCCGCGCGGCGGCGGGGCGCTCGCAAGGCGGCTTGGGCTGCGGCTTAGAGCCATAGGCTGGCCCATCAGCCGAAGCTCGCTGTCGCCCACATGCTGGGCCACGCCCAGATGCTGGATCTGCGGATCGGCAAACATTTCGTCGATCCGGTAGATCGGCCCGCACGGCACGCCGGCTTCGTTGAGCTTCGCGATCCATTGGGCGGTGTCGAGATCGCGAAAGCGTGTTTGCAGGGCCGCATTGAGTGCGTCGCGATTGGCCGAACGCAGCTCGGGCGTGGCGTAGGCGGGCTCGGCGATCAAGCCGCCGAGATCCATCGCCTGCGCGCAGCGCTCCCAGATCGCCTGGCCGGTCGTAGCGAGATTGAGATATCCGTCGCGTGTCTGGAACACGCCGGTCGGGATGATGGTCGGATGGTTGTTGCCGGCTTGGCCCGCCACTTCGCCCGCCACGAGATAGCGCGCGGCCTGGAAATCGAGCATGAAGGCCTGTGCTTGCAACAGCGACGTTTGCACCCATTGGCCTTGGCCCGAAACCTCGCGTTCGAGCAGGGCTGTTAGGATCCCAAGCGCGCAAAACAGGCCCGCCGTGAGATCGGCCAGCGGAATTCCGGTGCGCAGCGGGCCTTGCCCCGGCAGGCCGGTCACCGACATGAGCCCGCCCATGCCTTGTGCGATCTGGTCGAAGCCGGGGCGCGTCGCATAGGGCCCGTCCTGTCCGAAGCCCGAAATGCTGCCATAGACGATGCGCGGATTGATCGCCTTGAGATCGTCGTAGGCAATGCCGAGCCGGTCTTTGACGTCGGGCCGGAAGTTTTCGACGACGACATCGGCTTTGGCAACAAGCCGGCGGAACAGCGCCACGCCTGCGGGCGCTTTGAGATCGAGCGTGAGGCTGCGCTTGTTGCGGTGCAGATTCATGAAATCCGCCCCGTCGCGCGCCGATCCCATTGGGTCGCCGTCTTCCATATGCAGCGGCAGTTCGATCTTCACGACATTGGCACCCCAATCGGCCAGCTGGCGCACGCAGGCGGGGCCTGCGCGCACGCGCGTGAGGTCGAGCACGGTGAAGCGTTTGAGGGCTGACGAGGCTTCGGCTGCTGGCATGTCGGAATCGTCTCTCCCTGGTTTTGACCGTATCGTTGCTTGTGCCTAAGCTGCGGTCGATCGGCGGGGAAGTCAAACGCGAGGGAGTTGGCCATGGGCGTGGATTTTGTCTGCGAAAAGCGCCCGGCCATGGGCTCGCGCGGCATGGTCGTCACGAACCATCCGCTGGCCTCGGCCGCCGCAGCCGAATGTCTGCTTGCCGGCGGCAACGCAATCGACGCGGCCGTCACGGCATTGTTTGCGCTGAGCGTGGTCGAGCCGATGATGGTGGGTCCGCTCGGCGGCGGCCTTGCGCATATAAGGCTTGCCGACGGCAGCCATCGCGTGATCGATGCGCTCGGTACCGCACCGCGCAAAGCGCGGCCCGACATGTACGAACCCGTTTCGACCGAGCTTGCCAAACGGCGCGACACCAAAGGCCGCGCCAACGAATTCGGCCCGCTTGCCGTGGCTGTTCCGGGCGCTTTGGCGGGCTGGTGTTTGGCCCTCGACAAATACGGCACGATGCCGCTGGCCGAAGCGGTTGCACCCGCGATCCGCTTTGCTGCGACGGGCTTTCGCGCCACGTCGTATCTGGCCGATTGCGTGGCCGACATGGCATCGCATCTCGCCCACGATCCCACCTACGCGGCGACTTTCTTGCCGGGCGGTGCGCCCTTGGCGGCCGGTACGCGCGTGGTGCGCGCCGACATGGCGGCAAGCCTGCGCATGATCGCCGAGCAAGGCCCTGCAGCCCTTTACGACGGGCCGCTCGGCCAAGCGCTTGTCGCCTACATGGCCGCCAATGGTGGTTTGATCGACGCGCAGGATCTGGCCGCGTACCGACCGATCGAGCGCGCACCGGTCGTGGGAACCTATCGCGGCTACGAAATCGTCGGCCCGCCGCCGCCGTCTTCGGCGGGCGTTCATGTGGCGCAGATGCTCAATCTGCTCGAGCCATACGATATCCAAAAAATGGGCTTCGGCTCGGCCGATGCCACGCATCTATTGGCTGAAGTCATGCGCATCGCTTTTGCGGATCGCGCTGTCGCCACCGCTGATCCGGCCTTCGTCGACGTGCCGGTTGCGCGGATCGTCTCGAAGGATTACGCGGCGACGCGCGGGCGCGATCTCAAGCTCGAGCGTACGCGAGATTGGGGCCCGGGTTTGGCCGTCGGCGAATCCGCCAACACCACGCATGTGACGGTCGCCGACGCGTTCGGCAACATCGTGGCGAGTACGCAGACGCTGAACGGCGTGTTCGGCGCTTGCGTGGCGATTCCGGGCACGGGGCTCGCCGCCAACGACTACATGCACAATTTCGATCCGCATCCGGGCAACGCGCTGTCGATCGAACCGGGCAAACGCGTCTACACCTCGATGGCGCCGACGATCGTCAAACGCAACGGCAAGCCGATTTTTGCGTTGGGCTTGCCGGGCGGCTTGCGCATCTTCCCGTCGGCGATGCAGGCGATCGTCAATCTGATCGACCACGGCATGAGCGCCCAGGAAGCCGTCGAAGCGCCGCGCATCTGGACTGAGGGCGGCGTGCTTGAGATCGAGCCCGGCATTGCCGAGCCGGTCGCCGAAGAGCTGGCGCGTCGCGGCCATCGCATCCAGCGCGTCAAGCGCATCGCGGGCGGAATGGGTTGTGTGCGCTTCGAAGAAGACGGCATGCTTACGGGGGCGGCGTGCTGGCGCGCGGACGGTACGCCGGTGGCCGTTTCGGGCGGTCTTGCGCGCCCGGGCGTGCGTTTCACGGTGTAGCCAATGGCCGAAAAAATCGTCGTCGTCGATATGTTGAGCGATGCGAGTGCGGCGCGTCTGCGCGCTTTGCTGCCCGAAGGTTTTGTGCTGACGCACGGGACGGCGCGGGGCGACGACCATCTCAAGGAAATCCTCGCCGATGCGGACTATGCGATTTCCGGCCAGTTGGCGGTCACGGGCGACGTTCTGCGCGCCGCCAAAAAGCTCAAGCTCCTGCACAAATGGGGCGTGGGCGTGGACAATCTCGACATCGAAACCGCCCGCGAACTCGGCATCAAGGTCGCGCGCACGACGGGCTCAAACGCCGTTTCGGTCGCGGAATTCACGCTGGGGCTGATCCTTGCGACTTTGCGCCATATCGCGTTCGGGCATCTGCATCTGCAGCGCGGCGAGTGGCGCGGCGGTCGCTTGCCGCGCGACAATTTCATGCTGTCGAAAAAGACCGTCGGTCTCGTCGGCTTCGGCGCCATCGGCCAGACTGTGGCAAAACTGCTGGCGGGGTTCGGCTGCACGATCCTCTACACGCAGCGCAATCGCGCGAATGCCGAAATCGAAGCCGCCACCGGCGGGCGGTTCGTAGGCTTGCCAGAACTCCTCAGCGCCAGCGACGTCGTGTGCCTGCATTGCCCGCTCACGCCGCAGACCGCGAACATGATCGATTTTGTCGCGCTCTCGACGATGAAACGCACGGCGATCCTGATCAACGTCGCGCGCGGCGGCGTGGTGGTCGAGGCCGATCTCGTGCGCGCCTTGCGCGAAGGTATCATCCACGCCGCCGGCATGGACGTGTTCTCCGTCGAACCCTTGCCGGCCGACAGTATTCTCTACGGGCTCGACAATCTCGTGATCACGCCGCACATCGCGGCGATGACGGCCGACAGTTTCGCCCCCACGGTCAAGCGCATGTTCGCCAATATCCAAGCCGTATCGCGCGGACTGCCGCTGCCGCAGGGCGACGTGGTGGTTTAGGCGCGCGAGGCTTCGACGATCCAAATAGCACCGCCGAGTGCGACGGCCCCGTTCTTTTCGTGGCGGCCCAAGGCGGCGTGCAGGCGTTCGGCCGCCGCCGCGCGCACAGTTTTGTCGGTGCCCCCAAGGGCCGAACTCGCAGGGCCGATCTGCAATGCCAAATCGACAGCGGCCGCAACGCCGCCCGTTGCCGCAAAACAAACGTCGAAATCGTGCGCCGCGATCGAGATCCCAGCAAAGCCCGCCGCCGTCAGTATTTTTTCGACATGGGCCGGGTCGGCGAACGAAAACGGTCCCGGCGCTTTTGGATTGAGCGGCGCCGCTGGCGGCAGCAAATCGGCGATTGCCGCCAGCGGGATTGCGGCCCAGTCGTTCTCAGCCATCCCGCGCCAGCAGGTGAAAACCAGTCGCGCTTGCGGCCGTAGCGTGGCGGCGATTGCGGCAAGGGCGGCGACCGGGTCGGCGAAAAACATGAGCCCGAACTGCGACACCGCGAGATCGAACGGAACGGGTGCTCGCCAATCGGCGATGTCGGCGCGCACCAGTGCGACTTTGCCGTGCGTGCGGGCGGCCGCGACTGCCAGCATCGCGTGCGATACGTCGATGCCGGTCATGTCTGCCCCTTGGGCGAGCAGGCGCGCGCACAGATCGCCGTTGCCGCAGCCGATATCGAGCACGCGCAAGCCCGCAACCGGGACCACGCGCGCGGCGAGAAACTCGGCGGCCGGTGCGAACATGGCGTCGAGCGCTTCGTGCATCGCCGCCCATTTGGCGCCCACACGGCCATCCCAAAGATCGATCTGCGGCTGGTTGACGCTCGTCACGACTTCACTCCCGTTTGGCGCGACGTTAGTGCAGCGGCAACCCTGCTGCAATGTCGGCAGCCTTGTGCGCGGCAATCGCCTGCGTTATCCCAGAGTAGAACTGCGAAGCAGGTGAGCATGGAACGGCGAAATTTCATTTTCGGCAGCAGTGCCGGGTTGTTGGCGCTGGGGGCGCCTGCGGCTTTTGGCCAATCGGGGGGTGGCCAAGCTTCGGGTGCGCGCTTGCAGGCAATCCGCGCGCGCGGCACGTTGCGCGTGGGCACCACCGGCGATTTCGAGCCGATGAGTTTCCGCATCGCAGGTGCAGCCGAATATCGCGGCCTCGACATCGACGCGATGGCGCAGTTCGCCGCCGACATCGGCGTGCGCGTCGAATGGGTCGCGACCGAATGGGGACGCTTCGTGGCGGCCTTGCGCGACAACCGGTTCGACATATTCTCGGGCGCATCCGTGACGCCCGCGCGCGAAGCGCAAATCGCCTTCGCTGATCCCTATTTCGAGTTTTCGAGCGTGCCGGTCGTCTCGCGCCTCGCGGCCTTGCGCCTCAAAAGCTGGGACGACATGAACGCGCCCGGCGTGCGCGTGGCCGTGACCGCCGGAACGGCGTTCGAAGAAGCCGCCAAGCGCCACTTTCCGCGCGCCAATGTGCGCGCTTTGGCCGCCCCTTCGACCGGCTATCGCGAGGTTCTCGACGGTCTTGCCGATCTTGCTTTGACGAGCAATGTCGATGCCGCAATGCTCGTCAAGCGCAACCGCCAACTTGTGTTGACCGATGCCGCGCGCGATCCGCGCGACCGCCGCCCGGCCGCCTTCGGCCTGCCGCCCGACGATCCGGACTGGCGCGCCGCCGTCAATGGCTGGGTGAAAGCCAAAAGCGATACGGGATTCTTCAAGTCGCTTGAAGCCAAATGGCTGGCGGCCGCCTGAGCGGCGGTCGCGTCAGGTCACTTTGCGGCGCACCGACACGGTTGGTTTGAGTTCGATCACGGCCGACAGATCGCGCAAGGCCGCAATCAGCACTTCGGTCACGTTGGTGCCGGAGGGAGCCACCAAGCGCCCGGCTGCTGTGGTGAGATTCTCGGCGAGCGTATCGCCGACAACGAGTTCGGCAAGCGGCACGGAGAACGCGCGCTGGCCCGTGGCGGCCGCAACATCGCCCGCACGGATCACCGCGACGACGCTGTCGGCGAGCCGCCC
>Ga0315906_10006753_pt1 | contig 14140 bp, 14 predicted proteins | sample LakEriMetagenome_4_FD_203526 | JGI IMG/M metagenome (GOLD analysis project Ga0315906, IMG submission 203526) | Freshwater fungal communities from buoy surface, Lake Erie, Ohio, United States - Buoy 2 MA122 | ecosystem: Environmental > Aquatic > Freshwater > Lake > Lake biofilm | place: USA...
AAAACACTAAAGGCATCCCAATGTTGCACTGTCCCATTGCAGGATTCATATTCAGCAGACTTGCCTATATAGGTACCTGAAGGGAACACAAAAAAAGAATTTAATAAGATATAATTCATAAAGGGTTCTGATATAGTAAGTATCAGAACCCTTATATTTTTAGATTAATCTTTGATGCAACGAACTGATAAGCCATCATAATTATTAAAGGTGTTCCTATTCACCATAGTCTCATCATAATATTCCAGATGACGATTCCAAGCATAACCGTCGCTTTCCTCTGAAGAACTCCACCAACTACCGCCCTCAGTAATGCCTAAGAAATTTCCACCTTCAATACGGCTACCGCCCGGCAAACCATTAAATCCGCTACTATTAGTGCCTTGACCATTATTAGACCAACCTGTTGTACTCTTCATCTTTTGGCCTGCCAGGTCTTCTCCTCCTAAAAAGTTTGTTAAGACAGTCCATTCTGCATCACTTGGCACATGATAACCCGCAGGGGCGAGGCCTCTGGCATCCTTTACACAATACCAGTTGTACAACTTACCATACTTTTCTCCATTCTTGGAATCATTGTCATAATAACACCATGCGCCTTCTTGCTTGTTTCCAGCATCAAACCATTCATCTAAAGTGGCTGCATGACGAATTGTATCACCATTTCTATATGTACTAACATGTAAGTTTTCAGACATCCAAACTTGTGTGTTAATTTTTACAATTCCATATTTTCTCCCATCCCGTATATCTGTAAATACTGAATCAGAAACAGTAGTATTTGGGTTGTTCACAGAATTATCTTTACAACCTACAAACAGTGACATTGTCAAAAAAGCAAAAGCCATCAAACTCTTCATTGGAATCTCTCAATTGTTTAATTAAATATATAATATATATGTACTTCCATTAAGGTCTTTCGCTTTTAATTCACATCCGAATTTAACTCATCACTTTTGTTTACACAAGGTAAAACACTTTACATTCCATAGAGTCATCGAGATACCTGAGATTACCCCAAAACACAAAAGGCATCCCATTGGGATGCCTTCGTTTCTCGTGGTTCGGGAGGGAATTGAACCCCCGACACGCGGATTTTCAGTCCGCTGCTCTACCAACTGAGCTACCGAACCATATTCATAAAAGAATAGATGGCGAAAATAGGGAATTTGGGTAGAAATGCAAAAGGAAAATTCTTGAGTGTTGAATCAATAGTGAAATATTGATGATTCGGGTTTTGCTAGCCATTCCGCAAGTGTTTGAGCTTGCATGTCTTTAGGTGAAAGTATCGGCTCGGTGTCTATTTCATGAACCGGCCATTCTATTGCCAAAGCGGGATCATTCCACAGAATGCCTGATTCGGCTTTTGGATTATACATCGCCGAACATTTATAGATCATCTCGGTGCCATGCTCCATCGACATAAAACCATTGGCAAATCCCGCAGGAACCCATAATTGATATGGATCTTGGGCAGACAGTTCAATGTGAATGTGCTGACCCAAAGTAGGAGAATTCTTTCTGATGTCAATTTCCACAATATGCGCCCTGCCGGAAGTCACTCTGAGTAATTTACCCATGGGCTTATCCCACTGAAAATGCATACCACGAATCACGCCCAAAGCGGAAATGGAATGATTCTCCTGCACGAATTCATGGGTGATGCCCAATTCGACAAAAGAGTCCTTATGATATGACTCCATGAATAGACCGCGATCATCTTCATAGACATCGGCCTTGATAAGATGAATGCCATTTAAATATGTTTCAACTATCGAAAAACCCATATTCTTCCTAGGGAAAACAACCTCTTTCACGCAAACTTGTATATGTGTCACCCGCAATGATGATATGATCCAGCAAAGGAATATGCATCATATTGCCGACTTGTCGCAATTGCTCAGTAAGTGATATATCCTCATTGCTCGGTTCTGTATTCCCGGATGGATGATTATGCAAGGCAATGATTGATGCCGCACTCTCAATGATCGCCGTCCGAAATACCTCGCGAGGATGCACAATGCTCGAATTTAATGAGCCCTCACTGATTTTCTTCGTTGAAAATACAATGTTTGAAGTATTTAATAATGCGATGTAAAAACTCTCCGTTCTTGCTCCACGCATTCTTGGTATGAAATATCTCGCAACATCATCCGGTGATTGCAATATTCTGCCCGGATTGAATGACTCCTGCTGAAATCGCCTGCTAAGCTCAAAAGCCGCTGCTATGCCGATTGCCTTTGCCATTCCCATGCCCTTAATCGAACATAATTCCTGAATTGATCGTGAACCCAAATCCATGATGCTCTGATAATTGTCCAACATGTTTCGGGCAATGTCCAAAGCAGACATTCCATGCGAACCGGTACCAATCAAAATCGCCAATAATTCGCTGTCACTGACGGTATTAGGACCATAATTCAATAATCGCTCGCGAGGTCTTTCATCTTTCCGCCACTCCCGAATAGAACGCTCAGAGCGCATTTTCTCGGAAATCATGGATATGTCCCCCGATTGTATGTTTAATCCCTTTTTCATGTTTTTCCCCAATGATTATGATCAAATAACTCCCTTTGCCCATTCTATATAGTCTTCATTACCCAAATACCCCTCAAATTCACCGATATATGGAACTTCATACACATGATTAGACTTCACATAATCACGCAAAGCCTCTGTTTTATCGGGAAAAGTCTTGCACATCAATTCCACTTCGGAGTCCTCTTGCATAGAGCCTTTCCAGGAATAGATGGCTATATGCGAAGGCCGAATCCAGCAACAAAAAGCCAATTGTGCTGATAGAATATGTCTTGCCATTTCTCGTGCTTTGTCCTCACTCGGAAGACTTGTGCACAGAAGGCTGAATTTCTCGTTCAATTCCATAATTTTACCATGTTTAATGTCAAACAACACTTTCAGTTCACATGATCGAACTCTTCATATTTCATGTACATGCAATGGCCGGACTCTATGCCTTCACAAAAAGATGGCAAGAAGGCAAATTGCGTGAAGGTTTCATGGCCCTAGCCATCTTCTTCTTGGTATTCATCATCATGTGGACTTTGACCGGTCAAATCGTGAAAGCACTTGTGCCCGCCGAGGGTTTTGCCACATGGTTTACCCGCGATACAGGCTCACTCGTGCTTGTCATCATACCCGATCTCATCTTTTTCAAAGTTTTTTTTCTGAATGATCGCTCACAAGTGAAACCTCTTGAGACTTAAAGTGTCTTATACAAGGTTAAAAGATCATTCAAATACTATGACACCACAACATTTCATATTCTATATCATCTCATTCTTTGCGATTGTCTCCACATCCATTTCGCAAGTGAGAGTCGAAATTCGTGAATTGCGACCAATTTTCATCACGATCGACACAGCAGATTATCCCATTATGCGCGCATGGCTTCGCGTCAATGCAAATGGTACTTCATATACTTTTTCTAAGTCCGAACTCACAATCATTGAGAGTAATTTCAGTTCCAAAGCCACTACCGTGTCCATACCTGATGCACAAGGCTATCAAGAGGTCTCCTGGATTACGCGTTCCGAGGGAGGAAATCGAGCGGAATTCGTGGTGTCCACAAATGCCGGAACCGGTTCGACATTGGGAAGACATGATCGAGGTGGAATTAGTCAAGTGCGCTTCTGCGATCCATTCAGCGTGCAAATTGAAGAATTTAATTTTGGCTCCGTGCCGGAAGGATTCCAAGAATATACAACTCTGCTGGTGAAGGCTTTTGGCTCTAAGAAAGATTCAAGAGGCATTGAACGAAGCACAAGTCTTGATTCCATAACATTCTCCCATCCTGATTTTTCCTATCGATGGATTGGATCTTATGTGTCCACCAATCCACCACCGGTCGGACTTTCACCCGCAGTAGGTTATTATTTCGATATCATATTCAAGCCAAGCAGATCGGGTTATTATAAAGAGTATGCTGTTTTGCATTATGAGGGTGGACAAAAAGATTATCTGTTGCTCAGAGCCAATGGCTTTGAAATGAAAGAAGTTCGTTCTTTGAATATACTAGAGCCAGATACTTCGATCATTCTCACTCCATGCACCCCATTTCAAGTAAAATGGAAAGGATATAGAGTGGGCGCGCCGACATATGTTGATTGGACTCCCGACAATGGAAAAACCTGGGATACGCTCGGCTTCAGTATGGATAGCGTGTTTTTATGGCGCACACCGGGCACGATCACGGACTCGGGAAGACTTCGCGTCAGACAAGAGCTTGGAAATTTTGATCAAAAAACTCTTTTGCATCCCGCTCTCAAAGCGCCTGTTTCGAAAATTGCCTGGAATGCTGTCGGAGATGCGCTCATCGCGGGTTATGAATCAGGAAAAATTGCTGAATGGAATAAAGTGGATGGCATCCTTCGTGATACATTTTTGCTCTCGGGAATTTCCTTTCCTGTCAGCCGTTCCGAATGGCTAGGTATCGGTTATATCAGTGATACTTCGATCTATGGAGTATATCGCATTCCTTCCACTGGACAAGAATTGCTGTCGGTATTCAATCGAGGTTCACTCAATCCAATTCTTCTGAAAACCATCACTGGTGAGGGAGAAATCTCTGCAGTTCATCGCATCAAGGATGAATTGCTTCTCGTCCCAAAAAGAGGGAAGATCATTCGCAGGATTTCTCTCAAAAATGGATCTGAATCCACACCCTATAGTTTTCCTGAACCAATCACTGCATTCAATCCGGGTAATGGAATCACCGGTAGTATTGCATTGCTTGATGGCTCTATTCATGTTTTGGACATGAGTACACTTGGAATTGTATCTACCATGTCAAATCCCGCTTTGCCACTCATTTCTCAATTGGCGGTTTCCAATGATGGAGCATATCTTGCGGCTGGAACAATGCTCAGTGAGCAGAGTTTATATTCTGTTTCAGCAAGTGAAGTGCATGTGATTGACATTGCATCTAAAACCATAGTGCGCTCTCTCAGAAATTCTGCAAGCGATGTGATTGGTTTGGACTTCAATGCAACAAATCAATTTCTTGCAACAGGATTTGCAGGCTTCCCGCAAATTTCGGTTTGGCGCATACCGACAAATGTCTTCCTCGGTCAATTGGCTAATCATGAAGGATTCTTGACTGATATCAAATATAGTCCCGATGGCAAAGCACTGGCTTCATCTGCAAGAACTTCCGATAATCTCAAAGTGATGGATTTTGCATTTCCGGAAAAAGACACAAGCATCGGATTCATTCGCATCGAGCCATCAAAACCGGTTATTGTTTCTGCCGATTTGGGTGATGCAATCATGATGCATCCAACGGATACGGTTTTGACCGTGAATCTTTGCAATGGTGGTAATGGGGATATATTCATCGATTATGCATATTTCCGCGAAGCAACACATTTTTCATTGATTTCTCAAATACCGAATACGCTTAGAATCGCGCCGGGTAAATGCATCGATATCAATATCAGAGTGCTCGCACGAGATAATGGCTTGCTGACGGATTCATTATTCTTCGGTTTTTGTAATCAAGAATTCTTCATGCCGATTCGCGCGAATGGTGTCCTGCGCTCGATCAATCCTATTGCACAAGGACAAAAACTTGGTCCTGCCTGCATCAATGAAACAATCACCAAAACCATTGAACTCATCCGAAATGATGATCCTGTTCCCGTAACTATCAATAAAATCGTAACAAAATCACCTGCGATAAAAGTATTGACTAAGATTGCAGATTCAGTGTTGAGTCCCGGTGCATCCTTATTCGTGGAAGTACAATTCTCACCAAAAATATTGGGCGAAGAATTGATAGAAGTATTGGTTTTTCATTCAGGACTTAGTCAATATGAAGTGCCAATCGTTTTGAAAGGATATGGTGATGGCACAGATATTTCCGTACCAGGAATCATTGCATGCATTCCTGAATTGCAGAAAAAAACAATCACTTTGCAAAATGCATCTTTGAATGAAGTGAGACTTGATTCCACATTCATTTCCGGCAATGCATTTGTGCTAAGTACGCCACTTCCATTAATCATGCCTCCAAGATCTCAAAGAGACATTGAAATCACTTTCTCGGGTTCATTGCCTGATAGTGGAGAAATCATAGCTTGCTCATTCTATCCATGTGCAAGTGCAAAAGTGATTCGGATTGTGCCATATTCAGCTTCTGCAACATTGCGCATGCCATCTGTTAAGGCAGATCCACGAGGGCGAGCGGTACTTCCGGTGAGCATCAATCTCACGGAGAAATACTCATATATCGGTAAACAGGAAGCATTGTTTGAATTTCGTTCAAAAGCAGGTCTTTTCCTTCCGGATTCGATTTCAAGCGCATTTGGGACAATGCAAATACTCTCAAGAGATGTCATAGGTGATGAAAGAATTACCAAACTCAGATTCGAAGGAACCATACCGAAGAGCGGTACCTTCTGTACAATATCGGGTTTTGCAGGAATCAGTGATCTGCATTCCACCAAGCTCTTTTTCAATGATACGTTGGATTTTTTCAGTCGAACAGTGTCAATGAACTATGTTTCCGGATCATTGGAACTCACCAATATCTGTGCTGATTTGTTTTTGCAGGAATCCAAGGGATTGTCTGTTCGAACAATCTATCCGCAGCCGGCAAATGATAATGTGATAATCGATATTGAATCAACTGAAACTCAAAATCTGACCATTATGCTTGCCGATCAAATGGGAAAAGAACTTGCTATCATGAAATATCCGATATTTGTCGGTGCGCAATCACTTGACTTGAAACTTCCGAATGATTTGCAATCGGGAGTGTATAGTGTGACACTTAGTAGCGAAACAAAAGGAATTCTGAATACAAAACTCATTCATGTCATTCGATGATTAAATCAACATTCATATTGAGGAGATAATATTATGAAAACAGTATATGCTTTGGCAATGATTGCCATGATTTCATTCTTTGGATGCACAACGGTGGACCATCGCTCCAATCTGCATTCCGTGAAAGAGCAAGACATTACAGTCGGTAAAGTGCAAAAAGAAGTTCGAGTCGGAATGAGTGGCGCACAAGTTGCGGAAGCACTCGGTTCGCCAAATATCGTCACAAAAGATGAAGGCGGTGATGAGACATGGGTCTATGACAAAATCGCGACAGAAGCTTCATATTCTGAAAATTCCAGCGGATTATTCCTTGTATTATATGGCTCAGCTTCCAGATCCGGAGCTGCTGCAACAACACAAAGAACTTTGACGGTCGTGATCAAATTCGATGCAAATAGCAAAGTGAAATCATTCTCATATCATGCATCCAAATTCTAATTCATAAGGAATGAAGAACATGAATGCGATTTCACTATTCATACTTTCTTTGCTATTGCTTGCCTCATGTACGGTAATCAATCAGCAAAGCGCTCCACCACCGCAAAAAACGCAATTGCAAACAAGGCAGGTGCAGACCAGGGAATATGACACGAATGATGTCAAGCTGGTAATGAAAGCCGTTCTGAATGTTTTGCAAGATGATGGATTCATCGTGCGTAATGCGCAACTTGAACTCGGACTACTCACTGCCACAAAAGAAGTTGATCTTCGTGGCAATGGTGGCGGAAATGATTTTTGGTCAAATTTCTTTCGTGGAATTGATAGAAACCGAAGTCAAGGTGAGCAGATTTTTAATAAACTAAAGCAAATAGAATCAAGCGTCAATATTTCTGAATTCGGCAAACAGTCAAAAGTACGCGCGAATTTTCAGGTAAAAATTCTAGATAATCAAGGCAGAACCGTCGAGGTATATCAAGTGGAAGATCCAAAGTATTATCAAGACTTTTTCATGAAAGTTGATAAAGGTATCTTCATTCAGAAACAAGGTTTTTAATTTTGAGAATATCATGGCAAAATCACTCATAAAATTATCACTGAGCAATCTTCAATTCTATTCTTATCACGGTGTAAAAGCCGAAGAGCAAACCCTTGGTGGCAGATATCAAGTAGATGTTGATTTATGGTATAATCCCATGTCTGCGGTCATCAGCGATGATGTTGCCAAAGCCGTGAATTATGAAGAGATCGTCTTCAGCATCAATGAATTGGTCAATGGTGATTCTTATAATCTTATTGAAACATTGTGCTATGAGATCTCAAAAGAAGTTCTTGAGAGATTTTCACTCATTGAAAAAGTGACTGTGCGACTCAGAAAACTCAGCGTTCCTTTGAAGCATATCATTGATCATGTGGAAGTTGAGCATACGATGCTAAGAGCTCATGAATAATGAACAGCAATATGGTGTTCCAATTGCTTTGTCTATGGGTGCCAATCTTGGAGACAGACTCTCAGCTTTGAAATATGCAATCAAGAGAATGTCGGAAATCATTCCGGATATTGTCTCATCCAATGTCTATGAAACCGAGCCGATTGGATATACCGATCAACCTGCATTTTTGAATTGCGCTTGCATTGGTCATACGGAATCATCGATTGATGAAGTCTTGAATTTGATACATGTGATACATGGTGAATTACACCGCAAGGCAAGACCAAAATGGCATGAGCGAGAGATTGACATTGATATTTTGCTTTTTGGTGATATCACTATTGAAACAGATCAGATCTCTATTCCTCATCCTCGCATGCATGAAAGAGCATTTGTCCTGAAACCCTTGGCGGAGATTGCACCAAGGATGATTCATCCCAAGAAAGAGAATACCATTTCGGAATTGCTTGTCATGTGTAATGATGATTCGGAGATCGTCATTCACACTTTATCTGAAGAACTATAATCATACACTTTTGCATCAATCATTTCATAGAATATCATTATGTACGGTTCATTCAAAGATCATTTGCAGTCTGAATTATCAGCCATTGAAGAAAGCGGTCTACTCAAAAGAGAGCGGATCATCACATCCGAGCAAGGTCCGGAAATCATGGTTGAAGGCAGAGAAAAACCTGTTCTCAATTTTTGCGCGAATAATTATCTCGGATTGTCTTCGCATCCACGCGTGATTCAATCAGCAAAAGATTTCTTGGATTCACATGGATATGGAATGTCGAGCGTACGCTTCATTTGTGGCACGCAAGACATACATCGTATTCTTGAAAAAAAGATTGCCGAATTCTGTGGCACGGATGATACCATTCTCTATGCCGCATGTTTCGATGCAAATGGCGGTGTTTTTGAACCACTGCTCACCGAAGAAGATGCAATCATTTCTGATGCATTGAATCATGCATCCATCATTGATGGCGTGAGATTATGCAAAGCAAAGCGCTATCGTTATACTTCCTGTGATATGGTGGAATTGGAGGAGAGACTCAAAGAAGCAAGAGCGGATGGTGCGAGATTCATCATGATCGTCACTGATGCCGTATTCTCGATGGATGGTACAATTGCTCCTCTCGACAAAATCTGTGATTTGGCAGATCAATATCAAGCATTGGTCATGACAGATGAATGTCATTCCATGGGCTTCATGGGTGCAAAGGGAAGAGGTGTCACTGAATTGTGCAGTGCAATTGGTCGTGTTGACATCATCACGGGCACACTTGGTAAAGCACTTGGTGGTGGAATTGGTGGTTTTACTACGGGAAGACAAGAAATCATCGATTTACTTCGCCAGAGATCTAGACCTTATCTGTTCAGTAATTCACTTCCGCCTTCTGTTGTGGGTGCCTCTATTGAAGTCTTTGACTTGCTGAGTTCCACCACGGAATTGCGTGATACTTTGGAAGCAAATACGAAATACTTTAGAGAGCAGATGGTTGCATTGGGTTTTGACATCAAGCCGGGTACGCATCCAATTGTTCCAATCATGTTATACGATGCTGTATTGGCTCAGAAATTATCTCAGGCATTACTTGATGAAGATATTTATGTGATTGGATTCTTCTTTCCTGTGGTTCCGAAAGGTCAAGCAAGAATTCGCGTGCAGATTTCTGCCGCACATACAAGAGAGCACTTGGATAAGGCTATCCAAGCTTTTGCGAAGATTGGTAGAGAACTAGGTGTAATCAAGTGAGTAATCATGGCATGAAAGAGCGTATATCATCCATAATCATCAATGGTATATTGATGCTTGCGGTGATCACCATGATCATTCCTATGCTCTTGATGCTACTCTTTTCGCTGTATGAAAGTCCTGAGCTATATCAAAGTCCGCTGGAATTCTTCAAGAATATTCCAACGCTCACCAATTATGCAGATATCTTCATCACCGATACATTCGGTAGATATTTTCTGAATTCTTTATTCATTGCATTTGTGGTCACGATTGGAAATGTCATTTTTGGTTCCATGGCCGGATATGCATTCGCGAGATATGAATTTAAGGGAAAGAAAATTCTCTTTGCATCCGTGATGGGTTTGATGATGGTGCCGCATCAAGTGGTGATGATACCGCTATATCGCATGATGGTGACTTTTGATTGGATCAATACTTTTTGGGCATTGATCATCCCCGGACTTCTTGCACCATTTGCGATATTCCTCATGCGACAATATATCAGGGCTTTGCCGGCTGATATCGAAGATGCCGCAAGAATTGATGGAGCTGGTGAACTCTATATTTTCTTTCGCATTGTGCTTCCACTTTGCAAGCCGGTAATCACTGTTCTGGCGATTTATACTTTTCTCGGTTCATGGAATGCATTTTTATATCCATTCCTTTTCACTTCACTTCCTGAGATGCGAACCTTGCCCGTGGGTCTTGCTTATTATATAGGCAGACAATCCATCGATTGGGGACATCTCATGGCTGGTGCTTCGATTTCAGCATTGCCTGTTTTGATTCTCTTTCTGCTTTTCAGCAAGAAAATCATTGAAGGTCTTACGGCAGGCGCATTGAAGGAATGATCATTTCTTTCCGCCCTTTCCATATTGCAAAATGATAGCATTCATTGAAGCCTGACCGGCTTTGCATCGTATGTGCAATTCATCCGGTAATACAGGATTCACTGATTTTTTGTGCCAAGCAATCGGCATGGGTGAAGTATACAATGACATTTCGTCTTTTGCCATTGGAATGGTTGACTTGCCAATTGTAATTTTCCGCGGTTTTGGCACATCAATCCATTTAGTGATGACCATTCTTGATTCCGGCTCACCTGCATAGCCATTTCCTTCCATGGTATTCATAGAGAATTGTATCATTTGCTGAGCTTTATCTTCTTTCACTTGAATACCCAGCAGTCTGAAATTTCCATCCTTCAAACTTGAAGAAGAAAATCCATCATCAAAAAATACTTGAGATTTAACTTCAGTTATCGAACTATCACGGAAATAGATGAGTAGAAGTGAATCACCCGCATAACTAGCGGTATTGTTGATGGGGAAGGTCAATGGTATAACGGAACCACCTTTCACAAAGAGCGGAATCATATTAAGTGGTGCCGGCATCGTGAAATTGGAATTTCCCGGAATGCGATAATTGGACCAAAAATCAAACCACTTGCCGGGAGGCAATATTACTTTTCGTGAAGTTGAATCCGAGTGAAGAATTGGGGCTACGATGATATCATTCCCCCAATAATATTGATCATTGATATCGGTGAATTCTTTGCTTGAAGGACCATTCCAAAAGATTGGTCTTGCAAGTGGAGTGCCATATCGTGCATTTTGAAATGCCATCGTATAATTATATGGTAAGAATTGCATTCTCAATTTTATGAAATATTGCACGATTGATTTGATTGAATCGGAATAATAGATCGGCTCTGACGGAACGCCTTCGCCATGTGCTCTCATGATTGGTGTGAAAGCCCCGAATTGCATCCATCGAGTATATAATTTCTCATTTTTGGGACCACCCGTAAATCCTCCCAAATCCGAATGCATATATCCCACTCCGCTCATGCTCATACCAAGCATGATGGGAATTTGTGCTTGAAGTCCGGAAGCACTTCTTTGCACATCACCCGACCAAGGAAATGCTGAATATCTTTGCATGCCGGGTCCGCCCGAACGAATTAGATTGAATAAGCGATTGCCGGGAGCATATTGTTTATGTGTCTGATCCAAAACATCCATCCAATGCATGGAGTAATTATTATGTGTTTCAAGCGTGGAACCACCCAGATGTTGCATGTCCATAGGATGCATTTCAGGTTCGCCCAAATCACACCACCAACCCGATACTCCTGTATTCATGTGTTTGGCATATAATTGACCCATCCATGATGTAGACTTGGGATTTGTAAGATCCAAAAGGGAAGCACTTCCTGCCCAGAAATCTTTCAGAAGATATGTAGCACCCTGTTCGGTTTTGGTGAATAATCCTTGCTTTTCAGCGATGGAATACTGCGAAGAACTCTTTGTGAAATATGGTTCAGTGATGAGAATTGTATGAATATTCCTTTTTTTAAGAGTTCGCATCATGCCAAGCGGATCAGGCCAATTCTTGGAATCCCAATCAAAAGAACCCATCTGTTGCTTGTCTCCAAACCAGAAGAGATCCAAAACAATAGCGTCCAAAGGGATATCTGATTTTTGAAAGTCTTGCACCAAATTCAATACTTCCGTTTGAGATTTATATCCATAGCGAGATTGGATATATCCCATCGACCAAAGCGGTGGAAGAGGTTGTTTGCCCGTGAGTTCCGCATAATGTTTCAAGATCGACTCATAATTTGAATCGATGATGAGAAAATAGGAAAGTCTACCATGTGTTTGCGCGATTTTGAATGTGTTTTTTTCACTCACTCCACAGTCAATCGCACCGGCAATCGGGGAATCAATCAATAAGCCATAATTGGATGTGGAAACAAAAAATGGAATGGAAACATTGAGTTGATTCACTCCATTTGCATATCCATAGACTGCCGTATTATAAAGAGGGAAGACATGTCCTCTTCGATTCATTGGCAATGCTCTTGATCCACCACCAAAGATTGCCTCACCGGGTCTGAGAGAAGTGGAGAGTCCTCTGGATTTTGGCTTGAAAAACAATCCACGATCTTCTTTGAATACGAGTATGCTATCACGAAACACAGATATTGAAAATGGTTGTTTTTGTATGAGAAGACTTATTGCATTATTCAAAGATTTGAATTGAAAAAATGCTCCTGCATCGATTGCCATGAATTGATGATTTGTTTTTCCTCCAATTATGGCTTGCTTATTCTTGATTGCAGGAAATTCAGCCGTGTCAAGACTGAAGCGAAGAATATTATCTCCAAAATTCTCAATGGAAATCTTCTCATCACCGACATATAAAATCAAGCCTAAACTGTCTTGAAAATATCCGCGACAAAAAAGTGAATCGGGATTTGGAGAATTCTCTTTTTTCAGACTTTCCAGAATGATCTCATTGATTGATTTGAGAGAATCCGAGCCAGGATAATCCAGATAAAAGTCTCGATCATCACTATGTTTTGCAGCTTTGGTACCGTCAGCATTCCTAAATACAAATGCCAATCGTAAAATGGATTCATCAGATTCAAGACCATAGAAACTTCTTGGATGAAGTCTGAATGAATATAAGTTGTCGCTCTCTCTCTTGAGTTGCAATGCGGGGATGGTTTTCCCCCATTCACCACGTACATGTTGCCAAGAGGTATTTGTCGCACTTTTTTGCGTAATTACACCTGAATGAAGAAAAACATCTCCTTTCCAATTGTACAAGGCGCGATTGCCTTGCTCGGCATTAAAGTACAAAGTGATTGAATCACTTTGTGTCGGCTTATCGGGAATCATGATGAGAGGTTGCTGAGCATATGCCGTAATTGCAGTGCAGAGTATTGTTATATATCGTATCAAGTGTGGAATTCTCATCATCTTAATCATTCCTGTTGATTGGAAGAATAAGTGTTCTTGGCCTTGATGACAATGATATATGCGATGAATAGGAGTGTTATTGAATTTGCTGAAATGATGACCATGTCTTCGCGCAAAATACCATAGGTAAACCACAAGATGGCTCCTACAAACATGAGCAAGAAGGCACCTCCTGACAATTGATCAGTTTCACGAGTTTTCCAAACACGAATTACTTGAGGCAATAAGGCAAAGGTGGAACAAATGGCGGCGGTAAAACCAATTGCGGCAATATGATACATGATAATTTACTTGATGGTTGAATGTAATAATTGTTGAATCTTTCGGGGAAAATTACTCACGAGAGCAGGCACTTGATACTTCATGATTGTATTGAAATCATCATCGGTGTTTATGGTATACACTCC
>Ga0315906_10006754_pt1 | contig 14137 bp, 11 predicted proteins | sample LakEriMetagenome_4_FD_203526 | JGI IMG/M metagenome (GOLD analysis project Ga0315906, IMG submission 203526) | Freshwater fungal communities from buoy surface, Lake Erie, Ohio, United States - Buoy 2 MA122 | ecosystem: Environmental > Aquatic > Freshwater > Lake > Lake biofilm | place: USA...
CACCCTTTGCATACGGCTCAATCAAGTCGATTACTTTAATACCTGTAAACAACACTTCTGTTGCAGTACTCAAGTCTTCGAACTTTGGAGGAGTTGCGTGGATAGAACGTCCATTTGATTTATCTAATTGAGGTAAACCATCAATTGCGTCTCCTGTTACATTGAACAAACGACCATTGATGCCTTCACCCACTGGCATTAAAATTCCTTTTCCGGTATCCACTACTTCCATGCCTCTCACTAAGCCTTCTGTACCGTCCATTGCAATTGCACGAACGCTATCTTCACCTAAGTGTTGTTGAACTTCTAATACTAATTTTTCACCGTTTGGACGCGTGATTTCAAGGGCATTGTATATTTCTGGTAATACACTTTTTGTTGAAAAATGTACGTCTACAACCGCACCAATAATTTGTTTGATTTTACCTGTTGTTGCCATATAGTTATTTGTTTTTACAACCCCCTTTTAAGAGGCGAAAATGGATTTACTCCATTTCGGCTGCAAAGGTAGTGATTTGCATGTTTATTGCAAAAATTGTACATAGATAATTGCAGCTAAAATTCCACCTATGACTGGCCCAAATACAGGAATAGGTGCATATGCCCAATCGCTTGGACCTTTTCCCTTGATTGGCAGCACAAAATGCATGATTCTAGGTCCTAAATCTCTGGCTGGATTGATTGCCCAACCGGTTGGTCCCCCTATTCCAAATCCAATTCCTGCCACTAAAAGGGCCACTGGTAAGGCTGAAAAACTGCCTAATTCGACTCCTGAAGACTGTATATGGAAAATTCCTATAACGAATACAAAAGTGGCGACTGTTTCTACAATGAAATTTTGTGGTAGTCTACGGATAGACGGCCCTGTAGAAAAACAAGCCAATTGATCTGCTGCATTTTCACTTTCATTAAAATGGTCCTTGTAAACCATCCATACCAAAAATGCACCCATCATGCTTCCTGTTAACTGCGCTAAAAGATACATAGGCACCAAGCCCCAATCAAATTTTCCGGCAGTGGCAAATGCAATTGTAACTGCTGGGTTCAAATGTGCCCCACTTGAACTACTGGAGATATACACTCCCACAAAAACGGCAATGGTCCATCCTAGTACAATGGAAATTAATCCACCGTTATTGCCTTTTGTTTTTGGTAATACAATATTTGCAACAACACCGTTACCAATAATCATCATCATTGAAGTGCCTAAAAATTCGGCTAAAAATGGGGTCATAAACTATAATTTAGTCATTTAAATATTGGTCATTTGAATTGCTTTTTTCCAACCTTCAATTCCTTTTTCAATGTCTGCTAGCGCTGAGATGGGATTAAAAACTTGATCCACTTTCCATTTTGCTGCAATTTCATTTTCGTCTTTCCAAAAACCAACCGCCAGTCCAGCTAGATAAGCTGCACCCAAAGCAGTTGTCTCAATGATGGTTGGTCGAATTACTTTTGTGTTTAAAATATTGGATTGGAACTGCATCAATAAATTATTTTTTGTAGCACCACCATCTACTCTTAATTCAGCGATTGGAATTTGCGCATCAGATTCCATAGCCTTTAATACATCGTAGGTTTGATAGGCAATACTTTCTAAAGCAGCGCGTGCAATATGCGCAGCATTTGTGCCTCTTGTGATACCAGTGATGGTACCCTTGGCATGTTGATTCCAATAAGGGGCACCTAATCCAGTAAATGCAGGTACCATATACACACCATCTGTATCTGTTACTTGAGCAGCTAAATTTTCCACTTGATCTGAATCACGAATAATATGGAGCCCATCTCTAAGCCACTGCACCACTGCGCCTCCAATAAAAACACTTCCTTCTAATGCATAAAATGTTTTTCCATTTCTCTGCAATGCAATGGTGGTTAATAAATTATTTTTTGAAATGAATGCTTGCTCTCCTGTATGCATTAACATAAAACATCCTGTACCGTAAGTATTTTTAACCATACCCGGTGCGGTACAAATTTGTCCAAACAATGCTGCCTGCTGATCACCTGCTATACCTGCAATTGCAATTTGTTGATTGGTAACCAATAAATCTGTGTGGCCATACACTTCGCTGCTGCTTTTTACTTCAGGTAATATAGCAATAGGGATATTGAATAGATCTAATAATGCTGTATCCCATTTTAATTCATGAATATTATATAGCATTGTTCTTGATGCATTGGTTGCATCTGTAATATGATGTGCACCATTGGTTAATTTCCAAACCAACCAACTATCAATCGTTCCAAAACAAAGTTCTCCTTTTTCCGCCTGCGCTCTTGCGCCATCCACATGGTCTAAAATCCATTTTATTTTTGAAGCAGAAAAATAAGCATCAATGATAAGACCAGTTTTTTCTTGAATAAATACTTGCTTACCTTCTTGTTTTAATTGATTGCAAAAATCTGCAGTTCTTCTATCCTGCCAAACAATAGCATTGTAAATTGGCATACCAGTCAGCTTGTTCCAAACAACGGTTGTTTCACGTTGATTGGTGATACCGATTGCTGCAATATCAAACTTATCGATGCCATGCTTTGAAATGACTTCGGAAGCGACACCAATTTGAGTACTCCAAATTTCCATTGGATCATGTTCCACCCATCCTGGTGCTGGAAAAATTTGTGTGAATTCTTTTTGTGCGGTAGCAATAATGAGACCATCTTGGTCAAATAAAATAGCACGGCTGCTAGTTGTACCCTGATCCAGCGCTAAAATGCATTTTGGCATGACGACAATTTTAAAGTCTGAAACCGGCTACTACCTTCTGGCTTTTAACCAATTTTCAGGATCAAAATATACTGCTTTTTCATTACAAATTGAGAATAAAACTGCCCCCTCTCCGTCTAAATTAAATCCTGAACGGCCTATAACAGTTCCAGCCTTGACTTCTTGTCCATTGCTTACAGATGCACTACTTAGGCAAGAAAATGCTGTAAAATATTTACCATGTTTAATTAAAACAGTTTTATCTCCATTGACATCTCCCACATATACTACGGTCCCATTTGCTACACTTTTAACCGTGGTTCCTTTGGGAACAGCCAATTCAATACCATCACTTTTACGATCTAATTTTGTACCTGGGATGCTCTCTATACCAAAATGAATATTGACAATCCCAGTAGCCACTGGCCAAGGAAGTCCGCCTTTGTTATTTTCAAAAGAAATGGATGTTTCTCTACCCTCTTCTGTAGTTTCAAGTGCAGAATACGGACGATTACTTGTGGTGCTTTTTAAACCCCCTTCCACTTTATTCACATTTGGAATTGATTTAGTCTTCTCTTCATTTGATGGGGTTGTTTTATTATTAGCGACATTGGCTGCTTTTAATTTAGCCAAACGATCATTCTCTCTTTTTACAGCTTCCTGCATTTCTCTTTTGATAACTGCTGCGATAGCTGCCTGCATCTTTCTTCTTTGTGCTTCTTTTTGTCTTACCTGCGTGGTGATTTCTTGTTCCTTATTTTTTAATTGTTTCACCACTTTGTCCTGTTCTTTTCTATCATCCTGCAATACTTTTAATTGAACAGTTTGAGCAGACAGGGTTTTGATGCGATCCTGTTTATTCTCGCTTAGAATATTGATTTTGGACTTCAAATTATTTTCGGATAAACTAATAGCCATCGCTTGGGTTTCTCTATTTTGTCGGTAGCTTTTTAAATAAGTAATCCTTTTTACTGCATCATTAAAACTACCTGCTGAAAATAAAAAATTAAGGTACTCGTATCCACTTCTGCTTTGATAAGCAAATACAATACTTTTAGCGTACCTGTATTTTAAAGTATCCAATTCGTTGTTCAAACGCTTCACATCTTTTTGATTACTCAGAATAGCAGCATCTAGCACTTTAACCTGCTTAGCAATACCATTGATCAAAGCTTGTCTTTTTGAGATCTTATTTCTAATCAATGCCAATTGTGCCAAAGAACTTTTTTTATTGTTTTTAGTTTGATCTAACAATCTATTTAAATCATCTAATTCTTTTTGTAAAGTCTGTGCTTGTTTTTGTAGATCATCTCTAGAATTGCCATTTTGAGCATTGGCAAGCTTCAAGCAACAGGCTATACAAATAAAGAGTAGGATTGACCATTTTTTAAGCATAAGATTCATTTTTCACTTTATTATTTTCGCTTGCCTGTTTTTGGAATAGTAAAAGTGTATTTCAAAGGTTCATCAAAATTAAATTCCTTGATTTCCATCCCAATATCGAATTTGGTTTGAGCATTAATTGAAATGGTTCTATACAACGGAAACTGTGTATTTTTCACTAAAGTGTGATTACTATAATTGATGTCACAAGTTCTGTGTTTTGTCATGTCCACATCGTCTAGTTTTAATTCAACCAACTTTGAATTATCCTCACTAAGAATCATTAAATTTTTGAATAACTTTCCCATTAAACTTACTTGTAATCTTTTATTAATTACTTTATAGGAAGTGATATCAGTGCTATCCATAAAAATTGGGTTTCCTATTACAAGGTCCTCAATCGTTTGATAACTTAATGGGATTTTTATCAACTCTTGTAAATAAGATAATGGATGTCGTTCTGTTATTTTAGTTTGTGGAAAAGACAGAAAAATACTGTCTTTATTGATAAATGCTTTTAATCCAATCGCACCTAGATCAAATCTCATGGTAATGTAAATGCAGCTATCTTTCTGAATACTTATATTAGTGATAGAATTTCTTTTATCGCTACTTGTTTCGTAATCTATTTTCAGCTTCGCATTCATGGTACTGAAACCAATCTTATTATTAGCAATATTGGTAACTATGGCCTTCACCATTAATAAAGAATCTAGTCTTGCTTTTTCTGCCAAAGCAGTAGCATCCGGTACAACTTTTACTGCCAATGCATCTTGAATCACTTGTACCTTCTTAACATTCGCACAGGACGCAGTTAAAAGCACTAAAATTACATAAAGACTATTTTTTAGGTTACGCATTTGGATGTTTTATATTTTACCTGTATGCCCAAATCCTCCCTCACCTCTTTGGGTTGACTCTAAATTTTCTACTAATTGCCATTCCATTTTTTCGACTTGTTGAAATACGATTTGTGCTATCCGATCTCCGTCTTGAATCAATTGAATTTCATTAGACAAATTGATTAAAATAACCTTGATCTCTCCTCTATAATCTGCATCAATCGTACCAGGAGTATTTAAACAAGTCAGCCCTTGTTTGATCGCAAGTCCACTTCTAGGTCGAATTTGTGCCTCCATATGATTAGGCATAGCAATATGTAAACCGGTAGGAATCAAAACACGCTCTAAAGGCGCCAACTGAACGGGTGTCGGGATAAATGCACGTAGATCTAGCCCAGAAGACCCTTGCGTTGCATAGGCAGGCAAAGGATGATGGCTGTGGTTCACAATGGGAATGATTGTAGACATGTGCTACAAAAGTAGTTAAAAAAGCAGGTAAATTGAAGCGATACTGCCTTAGTTAACAAATAATTTAGAAGTAAAATATGGAGCCAAAACGTAAAGTATTTGACAATGGATTTCTGGTAATACCACCCCCTGTAGGTACCAAATAGGAGATATTGAACTTAGACTGTTGGTATTGGAAGCTTGAACCAACTGTAAAATATTGCATACTGCCTAGGTTCTTATTATTGTCAATAAAATAGCCAGCCCTTAAATGAAATCGGTCTGCATAATTGTATTCAGCACCAAGGGACACTTTTAAGGATTCTGATAAAGGCATGCCATATTGATTAGAAAAAGAATTGAACCAACTAGCAACAACGGACTGAGAAAAATATTGATCAACCACTTGGGCATCACTACTTGTTGGACTTGCAGGCACCATTAAACGATTGATATCCACTCCCATTTCTAATGAATTTTCTGTGTCAAATCTACTCAAATAAGCAAGACCTAATCCAATATTCGCTGGAATAAAATATTTATTTTTTGACTCATTAGAGTAGCTCACTTTACCTCCTAAATTAGATAAAACCAAGCCTGCATGAAAGCCTTCTAAGTCTTCACTTTGTTTGTAAAATAAACTAATATCTCCTGCAAAAGTATTGCCAGCCTTGAAATTGGTGCCATTGGTGCCATATGAACCTTGAACCAATCTTGAGTTGATATACCTTAGGGTCACACCCATGCTCAATGCATCTGTTAATAAAATATTGTACCCAAAATCATAACTAAATTCCGAAGGCCTTTGAGAGGGCAATGTTGATTGTCCAGACTCATCTGTGAAATCAATATTGCCTAAACTAAAAAAACGTAAAGAAGTATTGATCCCGCTAAAATCATTTAATTTTTTATAATAACCTGCACTTGCTAAATACACATCATTCAATCCTAAGTCTTTTAACCATGGAGTGTAATTGATTAAAAAACCACGGTTATTTTTTAGATAAGGAATCTTCGCAGTATTGCCAAAAAGGTCATTGGCTTCTGGAGACATAGCAATTGATAAATTACCCATACCACCAGATCTTGCATCCGGAGAGATCATCATAAATGGCACAGCTGTACTTTGAAGTTTAAGGGTTCTTTGAGCCAATACTGTATTGGCTACAAAAATTAAAACTACAAATAAGGGTATGTTGATGGATGGGATTTTATTCATGCTCTAAATACTTTAATATTCAATATTAGTAAAGATAAACTTAGAAATCTATATTTAAAATTTTAAAAATCCATTTAACATTTGTTCTACTAACCCATTTTGCTGCACTATGACTTTGTAGTAATATTTACCGGGCGGCAATAACCCTCCACTAGTTGCTCGTCCATTCCAATCAATCACGACTCTATTGCCTTTGGGTTGCATTTGTTGACTTATAGAAAAATGTCTAATTCCGTTGGCATCAAAGACATCCAATTGCATCAATATTGGGTCAATGCTATTTTTGAGCTCAAAACTGAATTTTGCATTGGTCAGCACAGGATTCGGGCTAATACTTAAATTTCGAATATTCTTATTTTTTTTGCTAGGTACTTCAATCAAAATGGTGTCTTTGGACACATTACCTAAAAGATCCCAAGCCTTGACAATTAATCTATGTTTACCTTCCTCTAAAACTGGTAATGGATATTGAATGGATCCAGACTGATATTGATTCTCACTATAGGAAAAGAATGCATTCAAATTATAATTTTTTATAATAGTGTCATCAATAATTAATTTTAAATCCTGACCCAACTCATTGCCAGAGGACTGTATTCCCGAACTATCTTTTAATGTCACAAATAAAGTAGATGGTGTGCTTACCCAGTCTCCAGATTTAAATGAAGGCGCATTGATATAAGAGTAGATTTCTGGACCCATGGTATCAAGTTTATTTTGAGTGGCAGAACCTTGAATAAAGATGGATTGCATTTGCATACTTGCGTCAGCTGTATCATTGTATGCATAAAGCTGTAATTTAAGTGCTGCAGAATTCGAAGAAGGCAGGTTACCAGGCAGGATGAAACTGATTTCAAATTGTCCGTTTTGCACTGTTGCCTTTCCTTTAAAGAGTGCCTTTTCCTGTGTTTCAATTGCCACTGACTGACTCGTCGATTGATTTGCTAAAGTTTTCTTTGTACTTGGAGCATCCCATAAAATCATATCTATGGCACCTTTAAAGTTTTGAAGGGTTTGATTTTTTACGGACAAATTTCCTTTTAAAGTATACTTTCCACCTGCCTTTAAATAAATCGTGTCCGACCAAGGTAATTGATTCAATTCGGTACAATTAATTTGGTATTTCGGCTGAACGATACGCATAGCTGGATCCCCCATTAAGCCAAACTTAAATGCATTTAAGCGATCACCATTTATGCTAAAATTATATTTTTTTGCAGCCTGCAATGCTTGCCCAATTGTCCTAAATTGACCGTTTGAATTAGGCACCAATAATGCTTGCATAAATGCATCATTAATTTGTTTATTACTATATGCAAAAACAAGTCTATTGGCCGCAACCAATGCAATAATACCTTTGTCATTTTGCATCAAAGCATCAAAACCAATTGGAGCAGAACCAGGTTGATCGTAAGGTGCAAAATCACAAGAGGCTGTCACCATAATAGGTAATTTTCCGGCATTATCCCATGACTGCATTTCTGATTTTGAAATCACTGCCTCTTCGGTTAATCGTAAATAATTTCCATGACCTGTATAATTTAAGACCAATGTGCCTGATTGCACCGCTTCTTGTATTGCTTTGTTGACATCTGGATAAGTATTCCCAGTTAATGTTTGACTCGCTTTAAATAAATCCAAATACAATTTTTTATGATTCCAATTAGTTGTTTTTGTTTTCAAATTACTGATGATTTCCTCCGCATCCTGTAGGTGTAAATTATAGTCCGCATCATCTGCAACCCAAGTCAATTGATTTTGCCAAAGCCCCATTTTTTTACTGGATTGGTATTGAATTAATTTCTCCACCATTTTATTTGCTTCTGCAATGGTCCTTGCCGGAATCCTTCCAATAGCCAAACTAATTGAATCAATCGTCTGTGTAAACTGAATTTGATTACCTGGTTCTTGTATTGCGTAAAAATCATCTGAACTATAAGAAGTTAAAATAGCATTGGACATCTCACTTGTATAGACAGGTAATTCTTTATTAATTTGAATTTTTTGTGCATTGAAATTGCCCATTCCTAATAATAAAATAAACGCGGGGCTTACTTGATTTTTTAATTTGGCTTGTGTTATAAAGTATTTTAAAAAATTTCGAATGGCAATTGGCGAAGTTTGTCCTCCTGCCATTTCATTGTATACTTGGGTCGCATTGAATAGCCCCACTTTGTAGCCATTTTGCTTTTCATGAAAAGCTTGAAGGGCCTTTGCTGCAGGAAAATAATCAGGCGCAGTAATAATGATATAATCTACTGGACTTAAAGAGAAACTACTATCATTTCGAAGCACACTAGAAAACTGTGCAGCATTTATTTTATTGGATTCAAAGACATAAAAATATTTTTGTGCAGTATCTGCAACTTTAAATGTAGCAATTGTATTTTGAACCAATTCTGTATTTAAAGCGATTGGTTGAAAGTATTGACTCAGATCCCAAACTCTTGTTTGATTGGTTGCATTTTGTATTTCAAATTCAACCAATTGATCCAGCGGTTTACTTGTATGATAGTCAAACCCAAAACTAGTATTCCCCCAAAAACCAATTATTCTTTGCCCTTGTAATGCCAAATAATCAATCCAACCTGTGGAGCCAGTGGCTGCATTAAAATCTACTTGCAGGTTCATGTTGCTTAAGCTTTGCCCCACTTTCTGCACCTTAGATTTATCTAATAAAATAGTACTACTATCAAAACGTATTTTGTAAGCATCATCAAAAATGAAACCTGAAACTGGATTCAACGATTTTGTACTCAACATTTGATCATTCAACTTTATTGAAAAAGTAGCATCTGTTTGATAAGTAGTAGCAGCCAATTGACTCTGAAAAACAATTGGCGCATTAAGTTGTAAGCCTTCCATATTAAGCGGAAATGACTGTGTTGTTTTTTTACCAAGACCATTTCCCATAGGGTCACCTAACCAAATTTTACCACTACTTAAAATATTGATCGTATCTTTTTCTATCAACCACTTAGCCGCATAGGTTTGAACTATTTTTGATGCGGAACCGGTCTTATTAAAACTTGCAATTCTTTTTCCATTTAATCCAATTCGTAGAAAAAAATATAAAGAATCACTGCTTGTCATTTTTTGACGAATGGGTGCTTCGTCTATTGTTGATTTGATCCATTTATAATGCCCTTGCGCATAAAATAAAAATTGATCTTGATCGTCAAAAATCCCATCTCCTCCATCTTGCATTTCAATAGCCATTTCTGTTAAACTATCCGGTAATCCATTCGGCACTTTTTCGCTAAGATTTGCTAAATCCATCCCATATAACTGCACTTGACTTGCATTGGTTTTACCTGTAAAACCCATCGCTTTAAATTGTGCGCCAGTCACCCGATAAACACCTTCGTTTAGCACAGCTATTTTGACCCAATTCCCTTTAGATAACATGCCTACCTGTCCCCATCCAAAAATGGGGAAACAGCATCCAATGAAAAAAAATGTTAAAACGGCATGTTTCATACCCTAAAATTAGGGTTTTACTAACATAAGAATCTATTTGCATTTGTATAAATGATTGAAAAAGCAAGTATATTCGCTGAAGATTTTTAACCCCACTGAATAAACAAAACAGATGAATTTTATCAATAGTATATTATTATTTTTTGCGGTAATTTTTTTAGGACCAAAAATGATCGCTCAATTCGATAGTAATCAAAACAATAAAGTTGCATTTGCAGCTAAAGATGACCCATATGATAGCACCATTTTGATCAGAGGTGGCACATTCGCAATGGGCATGAACCAAGAAAACATCATGGGCGATTGGAATAATAATTTGCGCAGAGTGACTGTGAGTTCTTTTAGAATAGACCAATACGAAGTGAGTAACAGACAATATAGAACTTATGTAAAATGGCTTGAAAATGTTTTTATTCCATTAGGGAAGGATTCAATTGTGAAAGTTGCACTTCCTGATACATTAGTTTGGAGAACCGATCTTGCATACAATGAACCAATGGTAGAAGGCTATTTTAGAAATAAGGTATTCAACGACTACCCTGTAGTGGGTGTAAGTTGGGAGCAAGCGAATGCTTATTGCAGGTGGAGAACAGATAGAGCCAATGAAAAAACTTTAATAAAATACGGTTTAATTGATCCTACTAAACCTTTTTTAGGGAAGATGGAAGCAAATAATAGTCTAGTTGATAGCAATAAAAAAACGACGACATTCACTCCTACTTCAAATGTAAAAAATAGAAATTTGGGAGACTATGTACTAATACCTGACTTTAGATTACCTACCGAAGCAGAATGGGAATATGCAGCAAAAGTTTCTAGTGGAAAAAACTATATCTCCAATTTTAATAATCCAAAAGCTGGATCTAATTCAGGCACACCCAATGCAAGTATTATCTCATCTGATTCACCCTATCCATGGAGTTCAAGTGGTAATGATGGTTTAAGAAATAACCCATCAGGTAAGTCCAGTATCAAGGAAAAGAATAAGCAAGGCATGTTCATGGCCAACTTTAAAAATGGAAGTGGTGACTATATGGGTATGGTTGGCTATTCAAATGATGGTGCTGGTTTTCCAAGTAAAACAAATAGTTTTTTACAAAATCCATTGGGTTTATATAATTTAAGTGGTAATGTGAACGAGTGGGTAGCAGATATTTATCGTCCAATGAATAGTATTGATATGGATGATTTTAATCCATATAGAGGCAATAATGTGTTAGATGGTGATGATTCAAATACATCAAGTTACGAAACAGGCACCAACACAATGATCTCTAATAAATCTAGAGTGTACAAAGGTGGTAGTTGGAAAGACCGTCCTTATTGGTTGAATCCAGGAACAAGAAGATATTTAGATCAAGATAAATCTACTAATACAATCGGTTTTAGGTGTGCCATTTCTGCTTTTGGAATGGATACACCAGATGCAAAGGAAGAACAGCCTAATTTATGGCAGAAAATTAAAAATATCTTTTAATGAATTTACGCATAGGTTCGGGTATTGATTTTCATCAATTAGTAGAAGGTAGGGATTTATGGATTGGAGGCATTCTTATTCCACACCATAAAGGGTCTTTAGGACATAGCGATGCAGATGTATTACTTCATGCAATTTGCGATGCCCTTCTAGGTGCATTAAGCTTAGGCGATATCGGCACACACTTTCCTGATACAGATAATGCGTTTAAGAATATTGATAGTAAAATTTTATTACAAAGGACCTACGATTTAATCACTGCAGAAGGCTATCAAATTGTCAATATAGATGCGACGCTTTGTTTAGAAGCACCAAAAATTAAGCCTTATGTAAACGCCATGCAGGAGTGTATTGCATCCATTTTACATATTGGCAATAAAGACATTTCTATCAAAGCAACTACCACAGAGACCATGGGTTTTACAGGAAGAGAAGAAGGGCTTGTAGCAACTGCTACATGTTTATTGATGGCAAAAAGCTAAATTAAATTGCTATGAAGCTTGGATCAATCGAAGATTTATATTCCATTTACACCACACATCCATCTGTCGTAACTGATACCAGAAAACTTAAATCAGGGGATTTATATTTCGCATTAAAAGGCCCTAATTTCAATGGGAATGTTTTTGCAATGGCGGCATTAGAAGCTGGAGCTGCTTATGCTATTGTGGATGAGGAAATTCCAAACAGTTCGGCGATTCAAGACAGCATCATCTTTGTAGAGGATGTATTAACTACACTTCAAGCATTAGCAAAATACCATCGTCAACAATTCAATATTCCATTCATTGCAATCACTGGTAGCAATGGAAAAACAACGACAAAAGAATTAGTCTACGCAGTTTTAGCAAGTCATTTCAAAACTTATACCACAAAAGGAAATTTAAACAACCATATTGGTGTGCCACTAACTTTATTAAGTATCCCTAAAGATGCAGACATGGCAGTAATTGAAATGGGTGCCAATCATATACATGAAATAGAAAGCTATTGTGCCTATACCCTTCCTACACATGGTATGATCACCAATTGTGGTAAAGCGCATTTAGAAGGATTTGGTTCTGAAACGGGTGTAAAAAAAGGCAAGGGCGAGTTATTTGATTTTTTAAGCACACACAATGGAACTGCATTTGTCATGGAAGACTATGACTATCTGCAAACCATGTCTAAAAAGATTCCTCATATCATTGGTTATGGACAACACAATGGACAAATTCAAGGAGAGGCAATTGATAAAGATGGAATGTTGACTGTCAAAATAAATAAAGGGATTGAAATTGATTCCATCATTACACATTTAGTGGGAAATTATAATCTACCTAATGTACTTGCAGCTGTTGCAATTGGACAACATTTTAAAGTGCCCAATGATAAAATAAAGTCAGCGATTGAACATTATATCCCAACCAACAGTCGTTCACAATTATTGACATGGAATAACAACGAAGTGATTTTAGATGCTTACAATGCAAATCCTTCGAGTATGAAATTAGCAGTGGACAATTTTGCTAAAATGAACAAGGAACATAAAATCGTTTGTTTGGGTGGGATGAGAGAATTAGGCGCTGACACTTTACTGGAACATCAATTATTAATTAATCAATTGAAACAAACATATTGGGAAAATGTATTGCTTGTAGGATCAGAGTTTAAGCCTTGTGATCATAACTACCTATATTTTGAAACTGTTCAAGAAGCTAAGGCCTGGTTGCATGCACAACCTTTAAAGGGCTATACCTTACTTATTAAAGGTTCTAGAGGAATACAAATGGAGCAATTGATAGCTCCTTAATTTTTGGTATCTTTGCGGCATGAAAAATAGCTACCTATTCAGCACAATTACCAATAAGTGTCCTAGATGTAGAGAAGGTAAACTGTTCATTAGTTCTAATCCCTACGATTTATCCAATATCACAAAAATGCATGATCACTGTCCAGTATGTGGACAGCCAACTGAAATTGAAGTAGGATTTTATTATGGTACAGGATATGTAAGTTATGCATTGACTGTGGCTTATTTTGTTTCTATGTTTGTTGCATGGAAAGTTTTAATTGGCATGACTTGGGAATTAGATGACAACAGAATGTTTTACTGGTTAGGTACCACTATTTTTTTATTGATTTTGATACAACCTATTTTAATGCGCCTATCTCGTTCTATTTGGTTAGGCTGGTTTGTTTCATTTAATAAGAATTGGAAAAATGAGCCATTGGAATACAATGAAAGAATGGATGAGCACATGAAGGAGATGTAGCATACAATTTCTCATTTACCAAAGCCTTTTGGATTGACAGCTGCGTTTTACTTCGCCGTCATCCACATGTTCTCTTTTACCAAAACCTTTCAAAATAATGCTTCGCATTCTTTTGGTTTTTTTCATACGCCCATGCTTACAAGAGCGAGCTCTTGACGCCTGATCGTACGAAAAAAGCCTGTCACTTTTGTGACAGGCTTTGCAGAGAGGAAGGGATTCGAACCCCCGATACGTTGCCGTATACACGCTTTCCAAGCGTGCTCCTTAAACCACTCGGACACCTCTCTTTAAGGATTGCAAATGTAAAATAAATAATTGGTT
>Ga0315906_10006759_pt1 | contig 14123 bp, 10 predicted proteins | sample LakEriMetagenome_4_FD_203526 | JGI IMG/M metagenome (GOLD analysis project Ga0315906, IMG submission 203526) | Freshwater fungal communities from buoy surface, Lake Erie, Ohio, United States - Buoy 2 MA122 | ecosystem: Environmental > Aquatic > Freshwater > Lake > Lake biofilm | place: USA...
CTTTCCCGACTCCAGGAACGCTGGGCCATTTCTCTAAGCCGCACGGTCGTGGGCGGATTTTCCCAAGGTGCGATGCTGGCAACGGATGTGGCCTTGCACGCGACGCAGCCTCTGGGCGGGCTGATTGCCTGGTCTGGAGCCCTGATCAATCAAACCGAGTGGCGACAGTTGGCGACTCGGCAATCAAAATTTCCGATTGTCCAGTCTCACGGAATGTGGGACCCCATTTTGCCATTTGCAACCGGAGAGGCCCTGCGCGACCTGCTCACTCAAGCCGGTCACGAAGTGAGCTTTGTCAGCTTTCAGGGCTATCATGCGATCCCGCCAGCGGCAATCGGAGCGACTCGCTCCCTGTTGTACCGCGTTTTGCAGTGACGCGGAATATCCGAGTCCAGGGCAAATGGTACCCGGCTTGGCTGCCACTGGGCTGGTTCTCAGTTAGCGAGGCTCTCGGTTCACTTGGTTCTCCGTTCCCGTGGCTCTCAGGTTGACCTGGCTCTCAGGTTGACCTGGCTCTCAGGTTGAACTGGCTCTCAGGTTGAACTGCGCATGAAAAAACGTCGAGTTGCGGAAATCACGCAACTCGACGTTTGAGGTGAACTACTTTTGAACGGGCCTGGTCAGCTTACCGTCGCCATTCGAGGCCAAAGTTGAAGCCGGCGACGATGGCGCTTTCGCTGTACAGACCTGCTGCACCACCCGAGATGCTGTTGACCGAGTTCGGGTTGATCGCGGTAGTCAGATTGTCGGTGCGGGCGACGCCGTCCCAGATGTATTGCACTTGGAACCCGGTCCGCAGACCGATGTCGCGAGTGAAGTTGTAAGCAATTTCACATCGCAAGTCTGCAACCGGTGTGAAGGCCTGAGCGGTATCATAGAATTCGCTGATCGCGGTCGATGCACCGATAAAAGTCAGGTCAGTCGCAAAATAGTTTTGATGGTTGTACATCGCTGCCAGTGCACCATCGACAGTGTAGCGGAAACGGCCGCGGCGATGATTGTACCGACCACCGACCTGGGCACCGACCGAGCTGTTTTCGGCGTTTTGCTTGAACCGATTGGATGCAGTGGTGGTACCGGTGATAAACGTCGTGTCCTCAATCGTACGGTCAGAGAGGCCGAAATACCGGAGGCCGATGTACGGGTCGAAGTAATCCCCGTTGCTGATTGATTGTCGGAACATGCGGTTGAGTTCGACGCTGGTGTAGTTGGTGTTCACCAGCATCGGGTTCCGAACCAAAGTGTCCTGGCCGAAGGCGAAGAAACTGCCGTCCGTCTTTTCGTAGACGAGCTGCCAGCCAGAGTTCTTTTGGCCCATCCAGCCGAGTTCAAAGCGATTGCCCCACATCCAGTCGTTGCCGGTCGGGACATCGTTCGGGGTGATGCCGATGCCTTGCAGCTGGCGGGGTTCACCCCGGGAGACGCTGTTGTACATCCGGTCAACCACGAAGAAGAAACCGGTATTCGGTTCCAGTTCCTTGTTGTTGGTGAATTCCACCGGAGCAAAGACTTGGGCGTCGTAGTCGAACACGAATGGTTCGGCCAGCGGACGGGTGTTCTCCGGCGATTGCACGGATCGCGGTTCGAAACGGGGGCCAGGTACGTCAACTTGTGCCTGCACCAAGGTCGCCGCGCCCGTGACCGAAAGAACTGTGATCAAGGTCCAAAAGTGTTTCAGAGACATTGCTTGTTCTCAGCTTGTTAAATGTCCGGGAGCCCAGCACGGTGGCCTCCTGTGTTCCCTCGCAGGTTTTATCGGATTGTCGGTTTGTGAGGGTTGAATAAGAAAAACAAATTCTTCCGAAGATATCGCGGTTTTTAGGGACCTTCCGCCAGCATTTGGCCGGTAGTCGGAGGGGGAAGGCGATAAGCTGCGCGGCTTGGGAAGGCTCGGTGGGCGTGGCTGCGGACTTGCCCGTTTCCGCCTTACTGCGATGAATGAAGAATGTGGGAAGCTGGGGTGTCCCCTCCGGCTGGGCTGTCGTCCCGAAAGTCCGGGTTTTGCCGGACCTGACGATTGGGCTGACCAGCGAGCCGGCTTTACCACCGTTTTCCAGAAACTTGCCAAATGGAAAGATTGTCGACTCGCGGCTTCCATTTACTCTGGAATGAGTGGACAGCTATCTGGCTGTTTCGCAAGAGAACAGTTTTGGAACCGAGTCAGAGGAAAAATTCAGGGTAAACAACGATGCAAAGCAAACTTCTAACAGCAGTCTTGCTCGCTTGCCTGGCGGTGTTCGGGCAAAGCAAGTCCGCTTGGGCGGACATCATGAATGTGAACGTGGACGGAGTCGATCCGCGTTATCGCAGTGCGTTTCTGCAAGCGGAAGCGTTCTGGGAAAGCCGCGTGATTGCCTATAATCCGATTCTCCCCGCTTCGGTTCGCGCTCAATTGACCAAGCTTCAAATCACTGCTGTCTCGACAGCGATTGACGGGGTCGGCGGGATCCTCGGTTCGGCCGGCCCGACCAGCGTTATCCAATTTGGCTCAACGGCTCCCGGATTCAAGCAAACTCGCGGTACCCCAATCGCCATCGCTCGCACGTCACAGATGAACTTCGACATTGCCGACATCGAAGACCTCGCTGCCAATGGTTCCTTGCTCGACGTGATCAAGCATGAAATGGCCCACGCGATGGGGTTCGGCAGCCTCTGGCAACAGAACGGCCTGCTCAGCACAATCAACGGGCAGTTGCAGTACACCGGCGTTAACGCCTTGGCCAAGTACCGTACCGAATCCGGCAACCGGGCCGCTCGCTGGGTTCCGGTCGAGCAAGCTGGCGGTGGTGGAACGGCTGGCTCCCACTGGGATGACGACGATCCCTTCTTCAATCGCCGCACCCGCAGTGGCAGCAGCGAGTTGATGATCGGTTCGATCGATCCAGGCAACGAAACCAAGTTCACCTCGGAAACGACTTGGGCGGCGATGGCCGACCTCTGGTATGTCGTCCGCGGGATCAACGATGTCGGATATCGGGAACCTCGCGTATCGCCGGGTGGCCGACGGAAGTGGACGGGTGGCCCTCCCCAATTCCTGACCAGCACTGGCGGTGGTCCCGCCGGCGTGCCTGAACCAGGCTCCATTGGCCTGCTGCTCGCTCTCGGAGCCTGCGGAACGCTCGTCCGCTCCCGCCGCAAAAGCTAGTTGACGGCCGCTGTCGTCGCTTCCAAATTGACTCTCTTGCAAGCGTGGTCCCTCAACCGGACCACGCTTTTTTTATGGCCAGAACCTCTTCATAAACAGAACATTTCTCCTGTTCATCAAGGGAGTTGGGCAGACCGCAATGGTGCCCGGTACCTGCTCCTGGTTGGCCTGTGAGGCTTCCTCTTCCGGACGTATTCCCGCGCCTGAACTCACCTCGCCTGATCCTAACGCGCCTGATCCCAACGCGCCTGATCCCAACGCGCCTCAACTCAACTCGCTGCGAAACCGCTGCTGCAGGCAATTGAGCGCCGCCCGTCCCAGGGAGCCATCGACGATGAGGTTCACCCTGACCTCACTCGTATTGAGCATCTCGATCGGAATTTGAGCTTGCATCAAAGCCTCAAACATCCCGATCGCCATTCCGGTGTGACTTCTCAAGCCGATTCCTGACACCGCCAACTTCGCGATTAACTCCTTGCCTTTGATTGCCAGCAGGCCCAGCTCATCTGCCAGCTTCTCGGCGATTTCCCGAGCAAGAGGATATTGGGACCGCGGGACAGTAAACGAGAGATCGGACGAGTCGGCGTTGAACCAACTCTGCAAAATCATGTCGACAAACACACCTTGCTCGGCCAGTGATTCAAACACCTTGGCGGCGACTCCGGCGCGATTGGGCAACCGCGGTAGCGTCAGCCGGGACTGGGTATCGTCCAGCGTGACGCCGTGAATGGTAATCGCTTCCATATCGATTCCGCGGAGACGGCTGATCACTTCGGCTGGAGAAGACACCTGTCGGTTCGCCTTGAGATGTTCAAACGGATTGGTAATCGCGGTCTCCGGCCGCTTGTCCAGACTGAACTCCTCGTGCACCGACCGGAGCGCCTGCAAGGCTTGGCTGCGGTCGACGAGCACCGAGATCTTGATTTCGCTGGTGGTGATCATCTGAATGTCAATTCCGGCATTGGCCAGGCAGCGAAACATCCGTTTGGCGACGCCGACTTGATGAGCCATCCCCAAGCCGACGACTGATACCTTCGAGACGCTGTCGCTGCAGTCACCCAGGCGGGCGCCGAGTTCTTCGATTTGGGGACGGATGATGGCCAAGGTCTGTTCGTACTCGTCCCGGGGGACGGTGAAGCTGAGATTCGAGAGACCATCGGTTGCCGGATTCTGGACGATCATGTCGACCGTAATTTTTTCCGCCGCGACCGGAGCGAATATTTGAAAGCAGGCTTGGGGAACATCCGGTACATCGAGCAGCGAAATCCGCGCTTCGTTCTTGGTCAATGCAGCGCCGCTGACCGCTTGGTCCGGAGCTTCCGGCTCGGCCACAATCAACGACCCGAGCCGATCAGAAAAACTGCTCCGCACGTGAATCGGCACGTTAAACTTTTTGCCGAATTCGATCGAGCGATTGTGCATGACGCTCGCACCCAGACTCGCCAGCTCAAGCATCTCGTCGTAGCTGACTTGACGGGTCAAACGCGCCTCAGGCAGGACTCGTGGGTCTGTCGTGTAGACTCCGTCAACGTCAGTGTAGATCTCGCAGGTCTCGGCTCCCAAGACGGCCGCCAAGGCCACTGCGGTCGTGTCGCTGCCGCCGCGCCCCAGAGTCGTGATGTCATAATTCTCATCGATGCCCTGAAAGCCCGCGGCAATCACGATGTTCCCCTCATCCAGCAACTTGCGAACCCGCTCTGTGGAGATCGAGCGAATTCTCGCCTTGGTGTGAGAACTGTCGGTGTGAATCCCAATCTGCGCACCTGTGAGACTGACTGCCTTGTAGCCAAGGCTGGCAATCGCCATCGCCATCAAGGCGACACTCACCTGTTCTCCCGTCGCCAGCAACATGTCCATTTCCCGAGCCGAGGGATGCTCGTTGACTTCGTGAGCCAAGGCGATCAGATGGTCGGTGTTCTTGCCCATCGCACTGACCACGACGACTACCTGATCGCCGTTTTGATGAGCCCGAATCGCCTTTCGCGCCGCCGAAAGGATCTTTTCGCTGTCAGCCACACTGGTGCCGCCAAATTTCTGAACAATCAGGGCCATGCTTGGCTTTCCAAAGCAAAGGGAAAGGAATCAGACGAAACTGCCGTATCGCGCAAAATCAAAAGCAAAAATTTACTGCAGAATCCGCGACTGAAAAGACCGGGCGCCGGACTGCAATTTGCCTTTGGCCCAGCAGGCCAGCTGGGCGGCCCGGCGACTCCCGCTGTTTGAATCTGTCCGAGACTTGTCCGCGGCAGGCTGGGGCAATCATCTAAGGAAGTCGCGGGACCCGCAAACACGGGACAGTGGCCGAACTGCCGCCCCGAAACAACCTGCCGATGTTGCTCGCCGGGATCCGTTCAAGTGAACGACTCAAATCAGCCGATCGCGAAGAATCTCGGTGGCCCCATTTCTTCCGCATGCGCCCATCACACCCCCGCCCGGGTGGCTGGCCGCGCCGCACAGGTAGAGGCCGCGCAGCGGAGTGCGATGATCCGCCCAGCCTGCAACCGGACGCATCAGGTGCAACTGATTCAGGCTCATCACTCCTTGGAAGATGTTCCCGCCCGTCAGGCCATAGGTCCGCTCCAGGTCGACTGGCGAGAGGAACTGGTAGTGTTCCACGGCGTCGGGAATGTTGGGAGCAAATTCTCCCAGTAACCGCAGGCAGCGTTGGGCAAAATCATCGCCAATCTGGTCCCAATTCCCCTCGGCCAGCTTATATGGTGCGTACTGAATAAACATCGAAATCAAATGCTTGCCAGGCGGAGCGACCGTGCTGTCGACGCTGGTTGGCATGGTGACCTCCAGAATGGGGCGCTGGCTCGGTCGGCCGCACAGGGCATCGGCGTAGGCTCGCTCAATCCACTCGACCGAGTCGCAGATGTGCATCGTGCCGTGATGTTGCGGACCGACTCCCGCCGAAGGGAGGCACTTGAATCGCGGAGGTTCCCGCAACGCCACATTTAATTTGGCCGACGCCGAGTTGTAATCAATTCGGTTGACTGCGGCACGGAATTCGGCCGGAAGATCCTGAGCCCCGAGGAAGCGATTGAATGTCAAATTCCCATCGACCGTCGAGGCGACGACTTTCGCCTGAAAGCTCCGGCCGTCCTCCAGCGAAACGCCCGTGACGGCTCCAGCGGCGGTTTCAATCCGCGCCACTGGTGCATCGAGCAGCAAGTCGACTCCGAGTTGCCGACAGGTCTGGGCAATCGCATCGGCAAGCCCACCCATTCCACCGCGCACGTAGCCCCACACGCCCCGCGCACCGCCCGCAGTCCCCATCACATGATGCAGCAGCACGTAAGCCGTGCCTGGAGATGAGATGGAAGAGAAGGCACCGATGATTGCGTCGGTGGCCAGCGTCGCCCGCACCACGTCCGACTCAAACCAACGCTCGAGGATCGGCCTCGCCGCGCCGACCAGCAATTCGATCGCCTCCGGCAGTTGGGCTCCCAACCTCCCCAGCGACTTCTGCATCTTCCAGGCAGCGCGGAAGTCGCGCAGCTTTTTGCCCCACCCCATCCGCCGCAGCGACCGGGGAAGCGGCAGAATATCGGGCGCTGCCGCCATCAGAATCGGCTCGATTTGCTCCGCTACAGCCTCCAGCAGCGATTCGTAGCGAGGATAGGCTTCGGCGTCTCGCCGCGAAAACTTGGAAATCTCCGCCTGATTGCGCTGGCGATCGGGACCGAGCAGCAAATACCTGCCATCACTGGTTGGCGTAAAGGACGAGGGATCACGCCTCAGAATTTCGAGTCCGTTTTCCTTCAGCTTTAAATCCTTGATCACCTCCGGCAACAGCAGGCTGACAACGTAAGACGCCGTGGAGACCTTGTATCCGGGCCAGATCGGCTCACTGACCGAGCACCCGCCGAGAACGTGCCGCCGCTCAAGTACCAGCACTCGTTTACCCGCCCGAGCCAGATAGGCTGCCGTGATCAAGCCATTGTGACCGCCGCCGATCACGATCGCGTCGTAGCTGGTCCGCTGCGGAGTTGCTGCCATGTTGTAACCTTTCTGCAAAGCACAAAGCGGGAGATTCGGTCGCTCATTGTAACTGTTTTTGACAACCCGGAATGAACTGGCCATCGAGCCACCAACCTGCTTCGCCGTGCGGGGAGGACGCACAAGACTTGCAAATCGGCGATCGCCATCAAGCTTGGCGGGTGGCCCGCTCACGGGAATCCCTGCCCTGCGCTCATGAAGTTCAAAAGGTTGAATGATTCAGCCCGAGTTGACTCCCGAGCGAGGGCAAGGCTCAGGATAAAGCCTGCAGTTGCAGTGGCCACTACAGTCCAGCCTTCTCACCGCTTCTGTTTCCCGTCAGCTTGTGGCTGATATGTTTTTTCGGTTCGCTGAGGACAAGCACGGCTGGCTCAGTCGGCGTTTACACAAATGGGGGCCAATCCGCCCGGTTCCCTGCGCTGTCCATTCCGCAGCTGAAGTTCATTTGGCTACGCATGGTTAGCCTTTGATCCCGCCGCTGGAAGCGGTTCCCAGAAAATGTCGCTGGGCGAGGAAGAACAGAAGGAAGGCAGGCAAAGTGAAGATCGTCGCCGCAGCCAAAAATAAATGGGTCTGGTCGCCATAGGAGCTGACGAATCGTTCCAGCCCCGAAGCGAGCGGAAACTTCGCCGGGTCACTCAAATACAACAGCGGGCCGCCGAAATTGTTCCAGGTCTCGATGAATTGAAACAAGCCGACCGCAGTCAGGGCAGGATAGGAGAGCGGAACCACAATTCGCCAGAACAACCCCCAGTGGCTCAACCCGTCCAATCGCCCCGCATCGAGCAGGCTTTGGGGCAAGGATAAAAAAAACTGCCGCAGCAGGAAAATGTAAAACGCATCCCCCAGAAAACAGGGCAGGATGATCGCCCAGAGGGAATCGTACAAGCCGAGTTCACTGATCAGGACAAATCGAGGAATCATCGTCACTTGCCAAGGCAGCAGGAGGGTCAGCAAAACCGTACCAAAAAGCCACCGCGATCCCTGCCAGGGAATTCGCGCAAGACTGTAGGCGACGAGGCTGCACGATAAAAGCGATCCGCTTACGCAGCCCAGGCAAAGCAGCAAGGTGTTGCGCAGATAGGTCCCGAGCGGCAGGCTGGTGAAGACCTCGAGGTAGTTGCTCCACGCCCAATTTTCCGGAAACAGTCCATGGGGATTCCGCGCCAGCTCCTCGCCGCTTTTCACCGAGCCGAGCAGCATCAGGCTCAGCGGTGCCGCGAACAGGACACAGGTGGCGACGAGCGCCGGCAACAACCAGCGAGGATTTCTCATGGTCCCACCCTCCGGTTCGGCCGCCGCGGGAGTTTGGAAAAATAAGTCTCCAACTCGCGGTTGGCCTCACCAAACGCCCCATCTGCGGGAAGTCGCGAGTCACTCGCAACCCGTTCCGCCGTCGACTCCAAGACGCGGACGAGATAAGCAGCTCCGCGAACGCTGGGCGTGGGACGCATCCCGGATGATTCGGCTAACTCGACAAAACGCCGAAACAATGGTTCCCGCTCCAACTCGGCCGCGAAACTCGGCTCCGCCACGACCTTCGGCAGCACTGGGATCCAGCCACCGGCCAAACAGGTCTGAGCCGCCTCCGCCGGCTGGTCGAGTCCGATCCAGAACTTGGCGAAGGCCAGCGCCCCGGTGGAGTTTCGCGCTCGCCGAGGAAAAACGAAAACATTCCCATTCACCCAGCCAGCTGGTGCGGTTCGCGCAGAGTCATCCAGCCGCGCGGGAGGTGGAAACGGCATCACGTTGAACTCTGGTTGAGGTTTGCCCAGCGCCAAGCGTTCGGCACGAAAGGCTCGCAAGTCCCGAACTCGCCACTGTCCATCGAGACTGAACAGATACCGACCAGTCATTTGCTCCGCAGTCTGCGGTAGCAAGGGAAATGACTTGCCTGGCAAGGATTGGTCCGTTTGCCGATAAGCTGCGACTTGGTCGTCTCCATACAGCCGACTGTACGATTGCAGCCATTCGGCCGCCTGTACCAACGGGCTCGAGTCGAGGCAGGGCCGTGCGTGCTCTGGGTCCCAAACTTGGGCGCCGAACAAATGAGCGAAAAACAGAATTCGCCGCGGCGGGGGAAGGAAAGCAAACCGCGGCTGGTCCAGTTCCAACGCACGAACCTTCCAGCCAATCTCGTCCAACTCCTCCAGCGTTTGCGGAGCCTTCCAGCCGCGCTCTTCCAAAAAAGTCCGGTTGTAGTAGAGGGCCCGCACATCGAGTCCATTGCAGATCCCGACCAGTTGGCCTGCGCTGCTGGATAACTCCCGAGCGGCCGGAAAAAGCGATTGGGCTATCCGGTCCGCTTCCGGCCGGCCGGCGATTTCAGCGACCGTCCGCAGCAGTCCGAGTTCTTCCCAATCCGCGATTACCGGGTCGTCAATATTCACCAAGTCTGGCGGCGCGCCGCCGGTCGCCGAGAGAAACAGTTTTGCTCGCAGGTTGTTTCCTGGCATCGCTACTTCGCGGACAAAGTAGTCAGACTGGGCCGCATTGAATCGACGCACCACGTCGCGGACGACCTCTAAATCGGTCCCACCCCAAAAATGCCAAAGGACCACCTCCTCCCGAGCGGCGTTAGACTTGTCTCGGAGCGGCCCGCCAAACAACAGCCAACCGCTCGCGGCCAAGGCCAGCCCGAGAAGCAGCCAGTTTCGGAATGCCCAGTGCGATCGGATCATGTGTGAGTGCGGTAGTGAACCCAAGCCGAGGAAGTGCGAAACAAAGCCCAGGTCGCGGCCGCCAGAATGACGAACAGACACCAGGCGATCGCCGACGCATAGCCGACCTGCAAGTCTTCGAAGGCCGCCAGAAAAAGCTGCAAGGACAGCGTCAGCAGCGACCCCGCCGGCTGGCCGGTCCCCTCGCTCAGCAAGTAGACGTTGGTGAAGGTTTGCACGCCGCGAATGATCCCGACCACCAACTGGAACAGAATTACCGGGGACAGCATCGGGAGCGTCACGTGGCACCACCGCCGCCAGGCGCCCGCGCCATCCAGCGCGGCTGCTTCGTAGAGTGAACGAGGGATGTCGCCCATCGCGGCAAGATAAATGACGACGTAGTTGCCTACACCCCATAGCGTCATGAGCACTAGCGCGTCTTTGCTCCCGGCCAGTTTCCAATTGGCGAGGGGCTCGCTGACAAGTCGCTGGACGCTTTCCGGGCTGAGTGCCGAACGCGATTGAGTCAGCCAGTTTTGGGCTGGTAGTCCGCACCATTCCAAAGCCGCATTTAACCAGCCGTCACTAGGGTTGAGCAGCCAAAGCCAGAGTACGCTGGCGGCGACCACCGGAACCATGGAGGGGAGAAAAATGATCGCGCGAAAGAGGCCCCTGCCCGGAAGGTCGTAGGAAAGCCACGTGGCGAGTACCAGCCCCAGCAGAATCGAGAGCGGAACCGAGATCAGAATGGTGTAGGCTGTATTGATCAGCGCGAGACCAAATCCTTGCCCGGCCCACAGCTCCCGACCGATTCGCTGGTAATTCGCCCAGCCTGCCGGCTCGGGCGGATTGATCAAGTCGAAGTGGCAAAAGCTCCAGTACAGCGAGATGGCGAAAGGCCAGGCGAACAGAACCAGCAGTCCCAGCAGCCACGGGCTGGCAAAAGCCAATCCGGCCGAGGTTTCGCGATTGAGTGGGGGAGCGACGAGCATGGTTTGTTCTGGAGCGAAGGAACCTGAACACGGTCCGCCGGGGAGCCCCGGTTGACCTGCCCAAGCGGAAACAGGTTCGCTATTCTGGTGAGCGGTCTCCGCTGGATGCCCATTTTGCCCCAATTCGAGCCCGGCGAAAACGAGGGCAGGCGGAGATTCAACGGCTCGACCGTTTGGCACCAACCCTCGACACTCAAGGCGAATCGCAAGGTCAGGAATTCAATGTTGCAGGATATTTACGCGGAGTTGACTTGGCGCGGCTTGCTCTATCAATCAACTGATGAAGCTGGTTTGAGCAAGTGGCTGTTGGAGAAGCCACGCACCGTCTACGCGGGTTTCGACCCCACCGCTGACTCTCTACACGTCGGCAGCCTGCTCCCGCTGATGATGCTCCGCCGATTCCAGCGAGCCGGTCATCGGCCCATCGCCCTTGTCGGCGGTGCGACCGGGATGATTGGCGATCCTAGCGGCAAGAGCGCCGAACGAAATCTGCTGGATACGGCCGCGCTGGAGCAGAATATCGCCGGAATCAAGCGACAAATGCTGCAGTTGCTCGACTTCGACGCTGGGCCTTACTCTGCCGTGCTGGTCAACAATTACGACTGGGTCGGAAAATTCTCGTACATCGAATTTTTGAGAGACGTGGGCAAGAATTTTCCTGTCAACGTGATGCTCGGCAAGGATTCGGTCAAAAGCCGGCTCGAAAGCGAAGCGGGTATCAGTTACACCGAGTTCAGCTACATGCTCCTTCAGGCCTACGACTTTGTTCACCTGGGTCGCGAGCACGGTTGCGAGTTGCAGATCGGTGGCAGCGACCAATGGGGGAACATCACGGCGGGGATCGACCTGGCCCGGCGAATGGATGGAAGGCAGGTTTACGGAATCACCTGCCCGCTGCTGACCAAGTCGGATGGCGGCAAGATGGGGAAAACCGAAAGTGGCACTGTCTGGCTCTCGTCCGATCGTACCAGTCCCTATCAATTCTATCAGTACTGGTTTAACGTCGACGATGCCGACGTCAGCAAGTGCTTGCGCTTTCTGACCGAATGCCCCCGCGAGGAAATTGAGACACTCGACGCCGCCCGATTGGAAAAGCCCCAGGAGCGGGCGAGCCAGAAACGCTTGGCCACCGCCTTGACTGAACTGTTGCACGGACCCGAGGGCGTAGCCAAAGCTCAGCGGGCGGCCCAGATCCTGTTTGGGGCAGAGATCTCCAGCCTCTCGGATGCAGAACTGGGGCAGATCTTTGCCGATGTGCCAGGGGTTTCGCTGGAACGTGGTCGACTCGAGGCGGGCTTGGGACTGCTCGACGCGCTGGTCGAATCCGGGCTGGCCAAAAGCAAGGGCGAAGCCCGAAGAGCCGTGACCGAAGGGGGTGTGTACCTCAATAATCGCCGCGTCGAATCAGTCGATCAACTCCTCGGCCGAGAGCAACTCGCCAGCGAGACGACGCTCGTCCTCCGTCGCGGCAAGAAAAATTACGCACTCGTCCGGTTTGACCGGTAGGCGAGGGGTGCGCGGCTTGGTGGAACCAAGGCAAGCGTCGACTCGCCAGTTCGCCGTGGGCTGTCAGTCTGTTTTCGCTGCGGTCCCCTCATCCCCCGCCCCTTCTCCCCCGAAGGGGGCGAAGGGGAGTAAAAGGTTGTTTGTTGCTCCGTTGGCATTGCGAGAATCCGTGGCCAAGCTCGCGCTGGCAGCGTGTGGCAATGTCAGGCCGCGAGCGTGAATCAGGACGCGAGCGCGAAACTCGCGACGCTTGCGGAGAACGCGTTAGCCCGAAGGCGGGAGAGCGGGTCAGTCTGGCGGCCGAGCTTGACGTCTCAAGCACGTTCCAGTCGAAAGTGGCGGCCCTCGCACACTCGCTTGATTACCAACGGGTTTGCCGGCCGGGTTGCTACTTCAAGCTGATCTGGCACTTGTGAGCATCGCGCAAAAACAGCCCGCGCGTGCTCTTCTCGGCCAAGCGATGCAACTCATCGGTCGCCGCGAGGTAGCCTAGCCCAATCTCTTCGACTTCCGCCTGAGTCAGGTTGGACGAGAGAAACACCGGATGGTCGCTCAGGATTTGCCGGAGTTGGACTAGCTTGTTGACCGTCTTCTTTTCCGCCGCCGGCAGCGGATCGACCATGGCAGCCCGTGTTTCCCGCGGCGGGGTCCGCTTGAGTTGGCTGCAGATCACGATCGGAGCGGCCACGTCGCAGCAGGGTACGACGTTAATCAAGGCTTGGGCAAAATCGTCCCAAGACTGCTCGGTGGTTTGCGATTCAATCGTCGCGACCACCAAATCAGCTGTTGAAGATACGTTCACGGCCCATTCCCGCTTCAATTGTTTCCGAGCCGTCTCCAGCACGGTTTGTCGCTCGCCGGCCAGGACCGCTTGGACCGAATCGCCCGGGCCGAGCACTTGTTGGATGGCAAAGAATGTCCCGAGCTGATCGTTGACGTGCCTCACGTCCTCGCGGCGGTCGTTTTCGGACTGCTCGCGAAAACTGTTCCAGTTATCCCTGCGGCTGAACACGGGAAAAATACAGTCGTCGAGCCCAAGGTCCTGTTGCGGGCCAAGGCAGCCGACCGGGATCACCACATCGGCGTCAAACAACAGGCGATGAACATAGAGCGGCTGGTCATTCACTCCAACGGCCAGGCAGGAAAACTGATTCTCAGCATCGGGGTCGTGAATCGCCAGTGACATCTCCGGGAGTTCGGTGAGGTCGAGTTGGCTGGCTGTGAACGGGTCGGTCAACAACGTAAGCGAGATCGGCTCTTCGCGTCCGCGATTGAGTTGCTCAACAATCGCCCGCAGCAAAGTCTGTGAATCCTTGGTCGCTGCCTGCAGGGCGATGACCACACAGTCCCCGTCGTAGGCCAATTCAGCCAGTCCCGGATAATCGAGCGGGTGCTCAAGTGCCTGGGCGATCGCTCCGCGGAGCTCCTCGCCCGTCAATGCATGCAGGTGCTGCTGTGGCTCTTGCCATCCGTTCGACAACACCTCCGCCAGCGGGCGCGTCCAATCGCGCGCAATTAATGGTGAGGGAGACTGTGACATGCTGCGTTTCCGATCTGGGGCCACGGTGCTGAAACTCCCCAGTTTACCGGATGGGGTGCAATTCATCCGAGGGGTAGCTTTCGAAAAGCTCCCTTCGCCACCGGACTTGCGGAGCGTCAGGCAGCGGGCTGCAGGCCGGCTTCGCTCGACGTTGGTTACCCATTCATCGGTCCGCCATCATTCTGTTGGTGGTCGCCTGCGATTCGGGCCGCACGGGGGACGGGCGGCTCTCACTGCTCTCGATTTTCAGACCAAGGTGCAGTTCTGCAAATCGGCTG
>Ga0315906_10006760_pt1 | contig 14122 bp, 9 predicted proteins | sample LakEriMetagenome_4_FD_203526 | JGI IMG/M metagenome (GOLD analysis project Ga0315906, IMG submission 203526) | Freshwater fungal communities from buoy surface, Lake Erie, Ohio, United States - Buoy 2 MA122 | ecosystem: Environmental > Aquatic > Freshwater > Lake > Lake biofilm | place: USA: Lake...
GTCGAGTGCGGCGAGTTCGACTACTCGGTCGTCACCGGCATCGCGACCCTCACGGGCGCGGAAGGGCGGCCGGTCACGATCGCGGTGAAGGGCCAGCCGACGCCGATCCGCGCCGAGCAGGTCGTGTGGGACCTTCGCAACGGACGGATCCAGGTGACGAAGGCGGCCGGCTCGGCCGCGCGATGACGATGTCGACGACGAAGTCGAAGAGGAAGGAACCGCGGTGAACGTGACCTACGGCAGCTATCTCAAGGTTCCCGAGCTTCTCGCGCTGCAGCAGCCGCTGTCGCGGCATCCGGCGACGGGCGCGCCCGAGCACGACGAGACGCTCTTCATCATCATCCATCAGGTCTACGAGCTCTGGTTCAGGCAGCAGCTCCACGAGGGCGACCACCTCGCGCGCTGCCTCGTCGAGGGCCGCGCGCAGGAGGCGTGCGCGACGCTGAAGCGCATGCTGACGATCCTCAAGACGATGGTGCAGCAGATCGATGTGCTCGAGACGATGACGCCGGTCTCGTTCCTCTCGTTCCGCAGCTTCCTCGCCAACTCGAGCGGCTTCCAGAGCGCGCAGTTCCGCGAGTTCGAGTTCCTGCTCGGGAACAAGAATCCGCGCGTCCTTGCGCACAACCCCGAGGGGTCGGCTGAGCGCTACGCGATCGAGCAGCGCTACGGGCAGCCCACGCTGTACGACGCGTTCGCGCGGTTCGTCGCGGGTCGCGGGCACGCGGTGCCCGCGGCGCTGCTCGCGCGCGACGTCGAGCAGCCGCCGCAGGAGTGGCCCGAGTTTCAGGAGACGCTGCTCGACATCTACCACAAGCATCCCGTCGACCGCACGGTGTGCGAACTGCTCGTCGATCTCGACGAAGGCGTGCAGGAATGGCGCTACCGCCATGTGAAGATGGTCGAGCGGACGATCGGCTTCAAGCAGGGGACGGGCGGCAGCCCGGGCGCCGCGTACCTGCGGTCGACGCTGTTCAACCCGCTGTTTCCCGACCTGTGGGCGATCCGGACGAGGTTGTAGTGGAGCGCGCGGGGTCGTGGTCGCATGACCCAAGAGTCTCGCGCGTGAACGCCTTTCCCGCAGCACCAAAGCTCGCCGCCGCATGCGGCGAGCGTTCACACACGCGACGACGCGGGTCGTGCACGCGCGAGACTCGGGAATGGGGCGACCACAACCCTTCGGCCGCTTCGCGACCTCAGGGATATGCCACCCGCCGCCCAGGGGGCGGCGGAAGGTCGCGGGGACTTGCGTCCGTCGACAGACACGCGGCCTTCCCCGTCGCCGACGGCGACGGGGAAGGCACGTCCCCGAGCGCGGAGCGCGAGGGGTCGTGGTCGCATGACCCAAGAGTCTCGCGCGTGAACGCCTTTCCCGCAGCACCAAAGCTCGCCGACGCATGCGGCGAGCGTTCCAGCACGCGACGACGCGGGTCGTGCACGCGCGAGACTCGGGAATGGGGCGACCACAACCCTTCGGCCACTTCGTGGCCTCAGGGATGTGCCACCCGCCGCCCAGGGGGCGGCGGAAGGTCGCGCCGACTTCCCCGTCGCCGACGGCGACGGGGGTGGCACGTCCCCGAGCGCGGAGCGCGAGGGGTCGTGGTCGCATGCCCCAAGAGTCTCGCGCGTGAACGCGTCGCCTTTGTCCACGTTGAAAGCTCCGCCTTCGGCGTTCAGCGCTTGCGACCGCTTCGCGGCTCGCTCGCGCTACGGTCGGCGCGTGGCGAGAAGAATCTCGTTGAAGTCCTTCAGCCCGCTCTGGTACGCGCTCGGCACGAGCTCCGTGCGCCAGCCGAGCGTCTCGAGCCGCGCGCGCACGACGTCGCGGTACGCGTGCGGCCGTGGCGGGGGATCGAACGAGCCCATCGGCGCGAGGCGGATCTCGCGGCGCGCCACCCGCGCGATTTCGTCGACGCTCTTCAGGTGGAAGTCGAGGTCGAACTCGTGACCGTCGTAGAGACCGCCCGCGCTCGTGTGCGCGTAGGTGAAGAGGAAGTTCGCGGCGAGCACGCGGTCGAACGACCGGTCGGCGAAGGGGAGCGTCGGCAGGCTGGTGGCGACGTAGCGTGAACGGTTCGCTGTGAAGTCGCGCACGAACGCGTCAAGCGCCTCGTACTTCGCGCGGCGAAACGCGCCGTAGTCGGCGTACTGCATGGTCGCGGGCTCGCGGTCGATCAGCGCGAACACCTCGTCGAGGTTCCTCCGCGCGCGCGACGCGAGTTCGGCGGGCTCGTGCGCGTACATCGGGTCGATCCCGGTCGCGGCGCATCCGAGCGCGCATGCCTCGGCGACGAAGCTGTCGGGGCCGCTCGGACAGTCGAGCGTCGTTCCGATGCGCAGTTCGTCGCGCGAGAAGCACAGCATCTCCTCGTACTCCGCGAGCGTTCGTCCGAAGAACGCGACGAACGGGATGTGGAAGCCCCCGGCCATTGCGCGCAGTATCGCAGGGCGTGGCGTCCCGCGCTGCGTGCAGTCGCTCACGCGCGAGCCCGCCGAGGCCTCACGCCCCGACCAGTTCCTCGTCGCGGTCGCGCGTGCCGGAGCTCCGCCGCGCGTGCGGCGCATCGAGCGGGCTCTTGACGCCGCATTCTGCGCAGAGCAGGCGGCTCGTGATCTCGCTCGCGAGGAAGATCACGGGCAGGCCCGAACCCGGGTGCGTGCCGCCGCCGACGGTCCAGAGGTTCTCGAAGCCCTGCAGCTTGTGCTGCGGGCGCCAGTGGAGCATCTGGGTGATGTTGTGCGCGAGGTTGAAGGTCGCTCCGTGGTTGATGTTCTGCGCGCGCCAGTCGTCGGGCGTGAACATGATCTCGGCCTTCACGCGCTTGGCGGCGTCGGGAATGCCCATCACGCTCTCGAGCCGCGCGAGGGTCTCCTCGCGGACGCGCGGGGCTTCCTTCTTCCAGTCGATCGGCGCGCCGTCGGCGGCCGCCTTCGTGTTCGCGGTCGGAAGCAGCACGTAAAGCGCGCTGTCGCCCTCGGGCGCGAGCGTCGGGTCGAGTCGGCTCGGGTTGCAGACGTAGAACGACGCGTCGTCCGAGAGGCGTCCCTCGCCGATATCCGCGAGGTTCTGCCGGTATTTCGTCGAGGTGTAGATCGTGTGGTGCGGAAGATCGACCTCGCCCTCCATGCCGAGGTACAGCATGAAGGTGCTGCAGGAATATCGCTTGGCGTCGATCGCCTTGTCCTGCTGATCGCCGCGGCGCAGGTTGGCGGGAATGAGGTTCTTCAGCGCCCAGGTCGCGTCGGCGTTGACGACGACATGGTCGAAGCGGCGCTCCTCGCCGTGCACGACGACGCCGGTCGCGCGCTGGCCATCGAAGGTGATGCGGTCGACCGGGCTCGCCGTCTCGATGCGCGCGCCGAGGCGCGTGCAGGCCTCGGCCATCGCCGCGGTCAGCGCGTTGCAGCCGCCGATCGGATGCCACACGCCGTACTCGTACTCGATGAATGGCAGGATCGAGAACAGGCTCGGGCACTCGAACGGGCTCATGCCGAGGTACTTCGACTGGAAGCTCATCGCGAGGCGCGATTCCTCGCTCTTGAAGTACCGCGTCAGGTGCGTGTAGACCGATTCCCACGGTCGCAGCACGGGCGCGACCTTGAGGGTGTCGAGGTTCATGAGGTCCGCGAGCCCGCGGATCGGGCTGCGCAGGATCGGCTCCATGAGCGCGAGCTTCTTCCGGTTGTCGGCGATGAAGCGGAGGAACGCGTCGCCATCGCCCGGCTGCACGCGCTCGAGCTGCGCCGCCATCTTCTTGAGGTCGCCGGTCGTGTCGATCTCGGTCGGCTTCGTGCCGCGATCGTTGCCGATGAGGAGGCGATACATCGGATCGAGCCGCTTCATCTCGACGAAGTCGCTCGTCGCCATGCCGACCGCGCCGAAGATCTCCTCGAGCACGTACGGCATCATGAAGAAGGTCGGGCCGCAGTCGAAGTGGTAGTCGCCCGCGGTGAGGCGGCGCGTGCGTCCGCCGACGACCGGCTGCGACTCGAGGACGGTGACATCGAGTCCGGCGCCGGCGAGGAGCATGGCGACGGAGAGGCCTCCCGGACCGGCGCCGACGACGGCGACTCGGGGCCGGGAGGAACGGTTCTGGCCGCGGGAGCCGGACGCGGAGGCGGGAACGAACATGCGCCCGGGTTCGGGTCGCGTTTCCGGCCGGATTCGGGGTGCCTTGCTGGAACTCATGCGATTGCGAAAATCGCAGATTGCTGCGAATCTAGCAAGCGCAAAAATGCGAAATTGGCGCGCCCGATGTCCCTGACCACCGCTTCACCTTCGATCGACCGACCCGAGCTCCGGCTCGACGAGTCGCTGCGCTGGCTCCGGCGGTTTCGCGACGCGATCCGGGTGCACCATCCCGAGCTCTGCGCGCTCGCGAGCGAAGAGATCGGAAAGCCGCGCTTCGAAGCGCAGATGGCGGACATCCTGCCGCTTCTCGCCTCGTGCCGCTGGCATCTCGCGAACGGCAAGCGCCTGCTCCGGCCGCGCCGCGTGCGCGGCGGCGGACTCCTCGGACTCGGCACCCGCTTCGAGCGCCACCGCGTGCCGGTCGGGCGCGTTCTCATCATCGCGACCTGGAACTACCCGGTGCAGCTCCTCGGGATCCAGCTCGTGCAGGCGGTGCTCGCGGGCAACGAGGTCGTCGTCAAGCCGTCCGAGCGCGCGCCGCGCACGCAGGCGAGGCTCGTCGAGCTCGCGGTCGCGGCGGCGCGCGGTCTTCCGCGGGTCGAGGGCCGGATCTCGATCCGCAGCGCGAGCCGCGAGGAGGGCCGGCGCGTCCTCGCCGAAGAGCGCTTCGACCATGTCGTCTTCACCGGCTCGACCGCCGTCGGCCGCGCGATCGCCGAGGTCTGCGCGGCGCGGCTGATTCCGTCGACGCTCGAGCTCTCGGGCAGCGACAGCGCCATCGTGTTCGCCGACGCCGATCTCGCGGCCGCCGCGCGCGCGGTCTTCATGGGCGTCACCGCGAACGCCGGGCAGACCTGCATGGCGCCGCGGCGCGTGATCGTGGCGCGCGAGGTCGAGCAGGCGTTTCTCCAGGAGCTCGCGAAGCTCTTCGCCGGCGCTGCGCCGCGGGCGCTCGTCGACGCGCGGGCGGCGGAGGAGACGGCGGCCGTCGTCGCCGAGGCGATCGCCGCGGGCGGCGTGTCGATCGCGGCCACCTTCGAAGGCGCGCGCGGGCGCGAACTGCGCCCGGTCGCGGTGCGCGAATGCCCGGTCGAATCGCGGCTCTTCCGCGGAGAGCATTTCGGCCCGGCGCTCGCGATCCGAACCTTCGAGAGCGAGCTCGAGGCCTACGCGCTGCACGTGCGCGCCGGACAGCACCTCGCGACGACGATCTGGACGCGGCGGCCCGCGCGGCACCGCGACGCGGCGCTCGCGCTCGGCGGCGCGGCGCTCGTCCACTTCAACTCGGTGCTGATGCCCTCGGCCCATCCCGGCGTCGCCATCGTCGGCCGCGGCCGCAGCGGGTGGGGCGCCTCGCGCGGCGAGAGCGGCCTGCTCGCGCTGACCCACGAGGTCTGCGTCACGCGCAGCTCGACGCTGTTCGCGCCGCCCGTCGGCGAGCCCGACGCGCGCGCGCAGCGTTTCCTCGCGCGCATGCTGTCGTTCCCGCTGCGCCCGGCGGAGCCGGCCTCGCCGGCGAAGGCGCCCGAATCGAACCCAGAACAACCCGTCGCCAGACGCGACGACCGGACAGGAATCCACGCATGAAGAAGCGCATCGTCGTCATCGGAGGAGGCCTCGCCGGCCTCGCGGCCGCCACCGAGCTCACCACCCAGCTGCGAGACCGCGCCGAGGTCACGATCGTCGAGAAGAACCGCCATCTCGGCGGCAAGATGAACGTGCTCAGCGAGAAGGGCTTCACCTTCGACATGGGCCCGACCATCATCACGATGCCCGAGATCGTGACCGGCATCATCCGGCGCTCGGGCCGCTCGGTCGAGGACCACCTCGATCTCGTGCGCCTCGATCCGCAGTGGCGCTGCTTCTACGAGGACGGCACGATCCTCGACCTGCGCGACGACCCGAAGGACTTCGCAGCCGACCTCGACCGCCAGTTCCCCGCGCTCAAGCCGGGGCGCGGCTATCTCGAGTTCCTCGAGTACGCGCGGCGGATGTACCGGCTCAGCGAGAAGGTCTTCTTCTACAAGGATCTCGGCGGGATCGGCGACATGATGGCGCGGCCGCCGAAGGAGGCCGGCATCCTCGGCGACGTGCTGCGCATGCGCATGCACTCGACGGTGGCGCGCACCTCGCACCGCTCGATCAAGGAGCCGCATCTCCAGCAGCTCACCGAGCACTTCATGCAGTACGTCGGGTCGAGCCCGTTCCTCGCGCCGGCGATCCTCTCGCTGATCGCGAGCGCGCAGGGCGACCACGGCTGCTGGTACACGATGGGCGGCACGCGCATGGTGGCGCGCGCGCTCGGGCGGATCTTCACCGAGCAGGGGGGAATCTCCGAGCTCGGCGTCGGCGCGAAGCGGATCCGCACCGCGGGCGGGCGGACGACGGGGGTCGAGCTCGAGGACGGCCGCGTCATCGACTGCGACCTCGTCGTCTCGAACTGCGACGTGCAGCGGACCTACACCGATCTCCTCGGTTCGCCCGAGGCGCTCGCCGAGCAGCGCGCGATCTCGTCGAAGTACGAGCCGGCCTGTTCGGGCGTCGTCCTCTATCTCGGCCTCGACCGCCGCTACGAGCAGCTGCGCCACAACTGCTTCATCTTCTCGAAGGACTCGAAGCAGGAGTTCGACGACATCTACCGCCGCGGCGAGCCGGCGCGCGATCCCACGCTCTACCTCTGCGTGCCGAGCGCGAGCGACGAGACGCAGGCGCCTCCCGGCGGCGAGGCGCTCTACATCCTCGTGCACACGCCGTACCGCCGCGACCGCCACGACTGGGACGCGCCCGAAGGGCTCTTCTCGTCGTACCGCCGCGTGATCCTCGACAAGCTGAAGCGCTTCGGCATGGAGGACATCGAGCAGCACATCGTCGTCGAGCGCCGCCTGACGCCGGCCGGCATCGACCGGATGTACAACGCGACCGGCGGCGCGATCTACGGCCTCGCCTCGCACGGGCGGCTGCACGGCGGCTTCAAGCCGCGCAACCGCAGCCCCGTCGCGAAGGGCCTCTATCTCGCGGGCGGCAGCGTGAATCCCGGCCCCGGGACGCCGATGGTGATGATGTCGGGCGTGACCGCCGCGTGGAGCCTCTGCGAGGACATCGGCGTCGAGCCCGATCGCAGCGCGACGAGCCTCGGCCAGCCCTCGAAGTCCGGAGCCGAGCCGTGGCGCTCGCCCGCGATGGCGCACTGATTCCCGCGACGCCGTCGCCGCGCGTGCGCGCGGTGTTCGCGTCGATGGTCGCGTCGATGGCGCGGCGGCGGTTCCACGCCGTCCGCCTCGCGCGCGGTTCCCGCGAGGTGCTCGCGCGCGCCGACGGCGGCGCGCGCCCGGCGCTCGTCGTGATGAACCACTGCGCGTGGTGGGATCCGATCGTGGCGCTTCTCGTCTGGCGCGCGTGCTTCTCCTCGCGGCCGCCGTACGGACCGATCGACCGCGACGAACTCCGCCGCTTCGCGATCTTCCGGAAGGTCGGCCTCTTCGGCGTCGATCCCGACGATCCGGCGACGCTCGGCGCGATGCGCGGGTACATCGCCGAGGTCGCCGCGAAGGAACCGCGCCTCGCGCTGATCGTGACGCCGCAGGGCCGATTCGCCGACGCGCGCGACGAGATCGTGCCGCGTCCCGGCGCGGCCGCGATCGCCGCGGCCCTCGCGCCCGACCGCGCGGTCGCGCTGGCGGTCGAGTACGCGTTCTGGGTCGACCAGAAGCCGGAGATCTTCCTGCGCGCCGAGACGATCGACTGCGCCGAGGGCGGCACGCTCGCCTGGCAGCGGCGGATCGTCGAGGCGATGCGCGCGAACCAGGCGGCGCTCGCGACGCTCGTGCGGGGGCGAGAGCCGGCGGCGTTCGAGCCGCTCGCGCGCGGGTTCGCGCCGAAGGTGTCGGGGACGAATCCCGTCTACGACCTGTGGCTGCGGCTGACCGGCCGGCGCGGCGGCGCGCTCGGCGAGGCCCGCGATGCGCGCGCGCAAGGCGCCGGCGCCGGAGAAATGCGATGAATCTCGCCGAGTTCGCGTCGCTCGCCCAGCATCCGTGGCTCGCGTGGGCGTCGTTCGCGGCCGCCGCGCAGCCGCTTCTTCTCGGCGTCGTGAACATGCGCCGCTACGCGCCGGCGCCGGAACTTGCCGAGATCGCGGAGGCCACGCGGCCGGTGCGGGTCGCCGTGTGCGTTCCCGCGCGCAACGAACGCGAGAACATCGAGGCCTGCGTGCGCTCGATCCTCGCCTCCCGCGAGGTCGAGGTGCGCGCCTATGTCTACGACGACGAGTCGACCGACGGCACCGGCGAGATCGTGGCGCGGCTCGCCGCCGAGGACGCGCGCGTGGTGACGGCGCCGCGGCGCGCGCTGCCCGACGGTTGGAACGGGAAGCAGCACGCCTGCCACCGCATGGCGCAGCATGCGCTCGCCTACGACGCGAAGGTCGACTGGTTCCTCTTCACCGACGCCGATGTCCGCTTCGAGCCCGACGCCGTCGCGCGCGCGCTCGGCTTCGCGCAGCGGGCGAAGGCCGGCCTCGTCTCGACGGTGCCGCGCGAGATCACCGGATCCGCGGGCGAAATGCTGCTCGTGCCGCTGATCCACTTCGTGCTCATGGGCTACCTTCCGATCGGCCGGATGCGCGCGACGCGCGACCCGGCCGCGAGCGCCGCGTGCGGGCAGTTCATCCTCGTGTCGCGCGAGGCCTACCTCGCGAGCGGCGGGCACGAGGGCTTCCGCGACTCGATGCACGACGGCGTGAAGTTTCCGCGCGCGGTGCGCCGCGCCGGCTTCGCGACCGATCTCTTCGACGGCACCGCGAGCGTCTCCTGCCGCATGTACCGCGGGCTCGGGCAGACCTGGCGCGGATTCGCGAAGAACGCCTTCGAGGGCCTCGGAAGCCTCGGGCTCCTCGGCTTCATCACCGTCTACCACGCGCTCGGGCAGGTGCTGCCGTGGCTCGTGGTCGGGCTCGCGCTCGCCGCCGGTCGGTGGGAGCGGGGGGCGTCGATCGCGCTCGGGGCGATCGGGTGCGCGCTCCTCTTCCGCGCGCTCCTCGCGGCGCGATTCCGGCAGTCGTGGTGGAACCTGCCGCTTCATCTGCCGTCGATTCTCGCGCTTTCCGCCGTGCAGTGGCGGAGCCTCTGGCTGCACCGGACCGGTCGCCGCGGCTGGAAGGGCCGCGTCGCCGGGGCCCCGACCGTGGGGTGATCGCCTTCGCGGCGATGTTGCGGCGGCGGAGGATTGCTGACAGACTGCGCGCATGGATGAGGCGCAGGCAGCGAATGGCGATGCGGCGGCCGCGCTCCGAGCGGAGAACGCGGCGCTGCGCGCGCGCATCGCCGATCTCGAGGCGCAGCTCACCGCGCTTCGCGGAGGCGCGGTGCAGGCGCCGGCCTCGAGCGTTCCACCGAGTCTGCCGCCGACCTCGCCTTCGCCTTCGACCTCGCCGCCGCGGACGCTGCCGCCTGTTCCGGCCGTTCCGACTGTCGATTCGGGCGCGCGTGAGGGACTCGAGAACTTCGTCGGCAGGAACATCGTGCCGTTCGCAGGCGCGCTCGCGGTGCTGGTCGGCATCGCGATCCTCGTCGCCTACGCAATCGACGCCGGGCTCTTCGGGCGGCTTCCAGCCGAGCTCCGCTTCGTGCTCGGTCTCGTCGCCGGCGCGCTCCTCCTTGGCGGCGGCGAGTTCGTGCGTCGGCGCGGCGCGCCGGGCGCCGCAGTCGGCCTCGACGCCGCGGGCGTGGGCGCGTTCCTCGTGACGATCGCCATCGGCGTGTTCTCGCTCGGGCTGTTCGGGCCGGTCGCCGGATCGATCATGGCGCTCGGCGCGGGCGGCTTCGGTGCCGTCTGGAGCGTCCGGACGCGCTCCGCCACGGTCGGCGTGATCGCGCTCCTCGGCCTCTTCACGGTGCCGGTCGGGTTCGACCTCTTCCGCGAGTCGAACCTGCTCGCTGGGCTGCAGCTCACCCTCGCGCTTGCGGCCGGACTCGGCATGCACGCGCTCGCGGGCGAGCGCTTCCGCGCCGCGCGCTACCTCGCGCTCGCGGCGACGGCGCTTCTCGGAGTCGTGTGGATCCACTCGGGAATCGGCGCGCTCACCGGCACTGGCGTCGCGCTCCTCTGGTGGGTGCTCGTCGCGGGCGAACTCTTCCTCTGCGCGATCCGCGGGCGCGATCGCCGCGAGAACCAGATCCTCCTGACCTACGCGTCGGTGATGCTCGCCTTCGTGCAGGGAGTCGGCTGGTGGTCGACCCGCCCGGTCGTGCAGCCGGAATCGTGGGCGCCGATCGTGGCGGGCGCGCTGCTCCTCTGCGGCGCCTTCGTCCTTCGCGGCTTCACCGCAGGGGGCGAGACCGACGGCGAGGACGCGGCGTCGCCAGAGGGCGACGAAGCGATCGCGGTCGACGCCTGCTGCGGCGCCCTCGCGACGACGGCGCTCGTCCTTGGGCTCTCGCTCGTGCTCGGCGGCGTCGCGCTCTTCGTGCCGATCGAGTTCCGCGCCGTCTACTTCGCCGCGATCGCGATCCTCTTCGGCGCGCTCTCGGAGCGCCTCGCCATCAAGAGTTTCCTCGCGCCGACGGTGCTCTACGCGGCCGCCGCGATGACGACCGTGATCGCAGCGCTGGTCGTTGGAACCCCGCGCGGGGCGGATCGCATCGATGTGTCGCTTCCCTTCCTCCCGGCGGGCCTCGTCTCGATCGGGTGGACCGCCGCGGTCGGCGGCTCGGTCCTCGCGGCGGCGATGCTGCTCGGCGCGCGCGCGGCGCGCGTCGGACTCGCGGCCGGCATCGTGCTCGCCGCGGCGGGTGCGGTCGCGTGGATCGCGACGATGGTGCCGGTCTTCGACGGTCCGACCACCTTCGCGGCCTTCGCGATCCCTGCGATCGTGATCGCGCTCGTGCCGCGCGCGCCGCGGACGACGGTCGTCACGGGCGTCGCGCTCGCCGCGCTCGGCGGCGTCGGTTGGACGATCCGCGCACTCGTGGCCAACGGCAACGAGCCGTGGGAGCACGAGGCGCTCATCTGCTACGAGGGCGTCCTTCCGGTCGCCGCGATGCTCGCGCTCGCCCGGCACGAGGCGCTCGCGCCTGTGCGCGTCTGGGCGCTTGGCGCCGCGTTCCTCTTCACCGGGCTTGCCACCGCGATCGTCGCGGTCGTCCTTGGTCGCGCGGCGGGCGCGCTCGGCGTCGATCTTCCGCTCTTCGGCATGATCGCGACGGGCGCATCCGGCGCGATCGCGTGCGCCGTCGGTTCCGCGGTCGGATCCCGGTCGCTGCGCGATGCGGGTTCGCTGCTTGCGCTCGTCGGAATCATGGCCGCGTCGTCGGTCGGGATCGGCGGCATCTTCGCGACGAGCGACGCCGGGCAGGGGAATCCGATCGTCGCGCTGATCGCGGTGGGGGTCGCGGGGATCGCGTTTCTCTCGGTCGCGCGGGCGTGGCGGAGTCCCGGCGCGCATGAATCCCATGAAGATCGCGACGCGGCGAGCGGCGCGCAGCTGCGATTCGTCGGCGCGGTGGTGGTCGGCACCAGCATCGGGCCGATCGGGGCGCTGCTCTTCTCGACGCTCTTCGGCTGGCCGCTTGCAGCCGTGATCGCCGCGGGTTGGCTCGCGCTCGCCGCGATCGGCCTCTTCGCCATTGGATTCCGCTTCGCCCTGGCAGCGCTGCGCTGGGCCGGTCTCGCGACGTCGTTCCTCCTCCTCCTGCGGCTCTTCCTGATCGACCTCCGCGAGACGAATGTGCTCGTCCGGATCGGGCTCCTGATCGTCTCGGGCATGATCCTCGTCGCGGTCGGCATCGTGTACGCCCGGCGGGCCGCGCACGACGAGCGGCGGAGCGCGCCGCCGCCGCTTCCGCCGCCGCCGCCGAGCGACTGAGCCAGACGAGCTCCGAGCCAGCGGATCGCGGGTGCAATCGCGCCGCGCGATCGGCTACCCTTCGGAACGATGGCCTATACAGCGCCCGGTGCCGCGCCCAAGTTCGAGCTCGTCGCGCTCGACGACCCGGATCTCGCTCCGCTGCGGATCGCACCGGGCCGGAGCTTCGTCGTCGGGCGGGCGAGCGACACCGATCTCTGCATCAACGAGGCGTCGGTCTCGCGTCGGCATGCGTCGGTGCGGATCGAGGGTCGGTCGGTGCTGCTTGAGGACCTCGGCAGCAAGCACGGCACGAAGCTGAACGAGCAGCCGCTGCGTCCGGGTCGGCCGGTCGCGCTCTCGGACGGCGACATCATCCGGCTCGGCCCGGCCCGACTGAAGGTGGTCGTTCCGCGCGAGCGCATCTCGACCGACCTCGTCGGGCCTTCCGTCGAGAGCGTGCAGACCTACGCGATTCGCAGCGACAGCGGCATGGAGCCTGCGCTGCGCGGACTGCTCGACACGGTCCGCGGCCTGCCGCCGGGGCTCGACGAATCGGAGGCGGGCGGCATCCTGCTCGCGCGCATCCTTTCGGAGTCGCGGCTCGACCGCGGGCTGATCGTGCGCCGGGTCGGCGGCACCGAGGAGGTCGAGATCGTCGCCACCGCCGGCGCGCGTGGCGGCGCGGTGAGCCGCACGCTTCTCGCCGCAGCCGACGACCCGGGCAAGATCGCCCACCTGAGCGGAAGCGAGGGACTTCGCTTCGCCGAGAGCGTCGCGAGTTCCGGCGTGCTCGAGGCGCTCTGCGCGCGCATCGAGGCCGAGGGCGAGTCGGCGCTCTTCCTCTATCTCGACTCGCGGCGGCTTTCCTCGCCGGTCGGACCGACCGTGGTCGAGTACGCGGGCTTCGCCGCGCGCATCGCCGGACTCGTCTTCGAGCGCTTCGCGCGCCAGCGGCTCGAGGCGCTTCGCCGCGACGTCGAGCGCGCGCAGAGCGTTCAGCAACGGCTGCTGCCCGCGGCGATCGGCACCGGCGGCGGCATCGCCTGGCGCCTGCACTCGCAGCCCGGCTCGCACCTCGCCGGCGACTTCGCCGGCGTCGCGCCGCGCGGCGACGGCGGATCGCTCGTCTGGATCGGCGACGTCTGCGGGAAGGGCGCGGCCGCCGCCATGCTGATGGCCGCGGCCCACGGTTGGCTGCGCTCGAGCGCGATGCGCGGAGATTCGCCGGCCGAGATCGCTGATGCGCTCAATCGGTTTCTCTGCGAGCACTCGGAGTCGCACGAGTTCCTCACGCTCTTCATCGGTTCGATCGCGCCCGACGGCACGGTGACCGCCTGCGACGCGGGTCACTCCCGCGTGTTCCGGGTCGCGCGCGGTCGCGCGGAACTGCTCCGCGATGTCGCGGGGGGCAGCCCGATCGGCATGGCCGACGACTCGGAGTACCAGCAGTCGACCTTCGGTCTCGGCGACGACGAGCGGCTCGTCGTCTTCACCGACGGCGTCGACGAGCAGCCGCATCCCGACGACGAGCGGATGCGATTCGGATTCGAGCGCGTGGAGTCGATCCTCGCCGCATCGCGCGGCTCGGGCGACGATCTTTCCGCGACCGTCGAGGCGCTTGAGGCGTTCGCAGGAGGCGCCGCCTTCGAGGACGACGTGACGATCCTCTCGATCGCACGAAGCTAGGATCTCGATTCAATGCCCGCGACGCGGAGAACGAAGCGCCCGACGGCGCCGACGACACCACCGGTGGCCGACGCGCCGCCGGAGGCGCATGTCGGCGAGGCGTTCTTCGCCGCGCGCGGCTGGACGCCGCACCCGTTCCAGCGCGAGGCGTGGGAGCGCTTCGCGCGCGGCGAAAGCGGCCTGATCCATGTGCCGACCGGAAGCGGGAAGACCTTCGCGGCGTATCTCGGCCCGCTCGAGAGCCTCGTGCGCGCGCCCGCGGACGGGCTCGCGGTGCTCTACGTGACGCCGCTGCGCGCGGTCGCGCGCGACATCGAGCTCGCGCTGCGCCAGCCGGTCGAAGCGCTCGGGCTCGGCGCGACCGTCGGCGCGCGCACCGGCGACACCGGCTCGGCCGAGCGCGCGCGCCAGCGCGAGCGACTGCCGAACGTGCTCGTGACGACGCCCGAGTCGCTGACGCT
>Ga0315906_10006761_pt1 | contig 14122 bp, 20 predicted proteins | sample LakEriMetagenome_4_FD_203526 | JGI IMG/M metagenome (GOLD analysis project Ga0315906, IMG submission 203526) | Freshwater fungal communities from buoy surface, Lake Erie, Ohio, United States - Buoy 2 MA122 | ecosystem: Environmental > Aquatic > Freshwater > Lake > Lake biofilm | place: USA...
TTAGCTGGATCGCCTAGTAGTGTAGGTGGTGATTTTTATTGTGGTAGTAATAACTTAACTTCATTGGTTGGATCGCCTAAAACAGTAGGTGGTGATTTTATTTGTAATACTAATAACTTAACATCACTTGAGGGAGCGCCTAGTAGTGTAGGTGGTGATTTTTATTGTAGTAATAATGCTGTAAAGTTTACTGAAGCGCAGGTACGTGCTGTATGTGATGTGAAAGGAAAGGTATATGTCTAAGAAGTCTAATAAAATTATAAAAGACAATGTATATAAATGATTATTATTACAGATAAAACTACCATCTATTTTAGCGTTGGGGGGTGCTTTACATATGGGGGGAATGTATGGTATGATGGGTATTATGGAAAGAGAGCATGTATTTAGTAAATATCCGGTGATTAATAGTGATTGGGAGTTACATAAGAATACTGATGATGTTGGTATTAAGGAGTTATGGGGTGTAAGTTTGGGTAGAGAGATGATGGCACATTGTTTAGATATTGATGCAGTAAGCAATGTAGTAAAGAGTGAGATAATTAAGTTTAACAATATCTATGAATATTATGTTAGGCATATGATGGTGGGTAGGGCGTTTATAAGTTATGATGGTAATGGTAATATGACTAGCAAAACTAGAGATAATATATTTAAGAGTTATAATATTGACCCGTGGAATAGGCAATTTCCATATTTTATAGATAATGTTGTTAGTGATTACTTTAAAGGTCTTGATGGTAGTAGTGGTGTCAAGATAAGATATGGATATTGGGCCTTTTATAAGGATAGAATTATTACTGGTACTACCAGAACCTTTAAGTTAGATCATTTATTATATAATGTACCGCCATTAATGATATTGACTACAACGTCATTGGATGGTGTTACTGTTGCGTGTTTGGATTTTGTGGATAGATGAAGTATGAATATTAACATTACATATCAGTATGAAAAGTTAAAGAGACATACTGAATATGCTATAACGAATGGTGGATGGAAGCTTATTGACTATAGTTTGAGTGCTTATTCGGAGAGTTTGAGGTTGGATAATTATAATGTACATAGACATAGATTTGACGGTATAAGTCATTTTTATTTGAGGGTGAGGGATAAAAGTACTGAAACAACTATGAATATGAGTGGATTATTGAATAGTGATCCGTGGGGTAGAAAGTTTGTATGTTTTCCCCCCGATAAATTTAAGGGATTTAGATGTTATGGGTATCAAAGTTTTGATAGTCACGATTTAAATTTAAAAGCGTATGTTATTGTGACGACGGTGAATAGTATGAAGGTATATTGTGTGGATGTAATTAAAGACTTTAATTATGTCAACTCCCCCTAAGCTAAAGACGTAGGAGATTCCTTCCTCCAAGATTATGAATTTTTATTGTATTGATTTATATTTTATATATTTATGAAAGTATATGTCTAAGAAATTTATAAAAGGCGATGTAGATTTAAGTAACTTGCATTTAAAGCAATTACCGGTAGGTTTATTGAATGATGTGCATGTAGGTGGTTATTTTGTTTGTTCTAATAATAACTTAACATCATTGGTTGGAGTGCCTAAAACAGTAGGTGGTAATTTTAGTTGTTATAATAATAAATTAACCTCACTTGAGGGATCGACTAAAACAGTAGGTGGTTATTTTGTTTGTTATAATAATAGATTAACATCACTTGAGGGAGCGCCTAATAGTGTAGGTAGTCATTTTTGGTGTAATAATAATAAATTAACATCACTTGAGGGAGCGCCTAAAACAGTAGGTGGTGGTTTTAGTTGTCATAATAATAACTTAACATCATTAGCTGGATCGCCTAATAGTGTAGGTGGTGATTTTTGGTGTAATAATAATAACTTAACATCATTGGTTGGAGCGCCTAAAACAGTAGGTGGTGATTTTATTTGTCGTAATAATGCTGTAAAGTTTACTGAAGCGCAAGTAAGAGCTGTATGTAAAGTGAAAGGGCGTGTGTATGTCTAAGAAAATTATAAAAGGTGATGTAGATTTAAGTAACTTGTATTTAAAGCAATTACCAGTAGGTTTATTGAATGATGTGCATGTAGTTGGTGATTTTTTTTGTTATGATAATAAATTAACATCATTATCTGGAACGCCTGATAGTGTTGGTGGTCATTTTTATTGTTTTAATAATAACTTAACATCATTAACTGGAGCGCCTAGTAGTGTTGGTGGTAATTTTTATTGTAATAATAATAAATTAACATCACTTGAGGGAGCGCCTAGTAGTGTTGGTGGTAATTTTTTTTGTCATAATAATAAATTAACATCACTTGAGGGAGCGCCTAAAACGGTGGGTGGTGATTTTTGGTGTCATAATAATGCTGTAAAGTTTACTGAAGCGCAGGTACGCGCTGTATGTAAAGTGGAAGGAACGGTATATGTCTAAGAAAATTATAAAAGGTGATGTAGATTTAAGTAACTTGTATTTAAAGCAATTACCAATAGGTTTATTGAATGATGTACATGTGGGTGGTCATTTTTATTGTAATAATAATAAATTAACTTCATTGGTTGGAGTGCCTAAAACGGTGGGCGGTGATTTTTATTGTAGTATTAATAACTTAACTTCATTGGTTGGAGCGCCTAGTAGTGTAGGTCGTGGTTTTATTTGTAGTTATAATAAATTAACATCAATTGAGGGAGCGCCTAGTAGTGTAGATGGTCATTTTGATTGTCATAATAATAAATTAACATCATTGGTTGGAGCGCCTAGTAGTGTAGGTGGTAATTTTGATTGTACTAGTAATAACTTGACATCATTGGTTGGAGCGCCTAGTAGTGTAGGTGGTGATTTTTGGTGTTATAATAATAAATTAACTTCATTGGTTGGAGCGCCTAGTAGTGTTGGTGGTAATTTTTATTGTAGTAATAATAAATTAACATCACTTGAGGGAGCGCCTAAAACGGTGGGTGGTGGTTTTTTTTGTCGTAATAATAAATTAACATCACTTGAGGGAGCGCCTAAAACAGTAGGTGGTGGTTTTTTTTGTAATACTAATAACTTAACATCATTAACTGGAGCGCCTAGTAGTGTAGGTGGTGATTTTTATTGTCATAATAATGCTGTAAAGTTTACTGAAGAGCAGGTACGCGATGTATGTAAAGTGGAAGGAACGGTATATGTCTAAGAAAACTATAAAAGGCGATGTAGATTTAAGTAAATTGCATTTAAAGCAATTGCCAGTAGGTTTATTGAATGATGTACATGTGGGTGGTGATTTTTATTGTAATAATAATAAATTAACTTCATTGGTTGGATCGCCTAATAGTGTTGGTGGTCATTTTTATTGTTATACTAGTAAATTAGCATCACTTGAGGGAGCGCCTAAAACGGTGGGTGGTGATTTTAGTTGTGGTGGTAATAAATTAACATCACTTGAGGGAGCGCCTAAAACGGTGGGTGGTGATTTTGATTGTACTAGTAATAACTTGACATCATTATCTGGAGCGCCTAGTAGTGTTGGTGGTTATTTTGATTGTAGTAATAATAAATTAACATCATTGGTTGGAGCGCCTAAAACAGTAGGTGGCGATTTTTATTGTAGTAATAATAAATTAACATCATTGGTTGGAGTGCCTAGTAGTGTAGGTCGTGATTTTAGTTGTTTTAAAAATAAATTAACATCATTGGTTGGAGCGCCTAGTAGTGTAGGTCGTCATTTTTATTGTAATAATAATAACTTAACATCATTATCTGGAGCGCCTAAAACGGTGGGTGGTGATTTTAGTTGTGGTAATAATAACTTAACATCATTATCTGGAGCGCCTAGTAGTGTAGGTGGTAGTTTTAGTTGTCGTAATAATGCTGTAAAGTTTACTGAAGAGCAGGTACGCGCTGTATGTAAAGTGGAAGGAACGGTATATGTCTAAGAAAATTATAAAAGGCGATGTAGATTTAAGTAACTTGCATTTAAAGCAATTACCAGTAGGTTTATTGAATGATGTGCATGTAAGTGGTAATTTTTATTGTAATAATAATAAATTAACTTCATTGGTTGGAGTGCCTAAAACCGTAGGTGGTACTTTTAATTGTAGTAATAATAAATTAACTTCATTGGTTGGAGTGCCTAAAACGGTGGGTGGTGGTTTTTATTGTGGTAGTAATAACTTAACTTCATTATCTGGAGTGCCTAAAACAGTAGGTGGTGATTTTTATTGTGGTAATAATAAATTAACTTCATTGGTTGGATCGCCAAGTAGTGTAGGTGGTGATTTTGATTGTGGTAGTAATAACTTGACATCATTGGTTGGCGCGCCTAGTAGTGTAGGTGGTTATTTTCTTTGTAATACTAATAACTTAACATCATTAACTGGAGCGCCTAGTAGTGTAGGTGGTAATTTTTATTGTGGTAAAAATGCTGTAAAGTTTACTGAAGCGCAGGTACGCGCTGTATGTGATGTGAAAGGAAAGGTGTATGTCTAATAAAACTATAAAAGGAAATAAAGTATTGAGTGGTGGGCAGTGATAAGTTTTTGTTTAACTATCTGATATTATAAAGATACTGTGCCGTGTATTTCACATATGTCTCTTATTTGTTGTTCTGTAAAGTTGAACATATCATTTTCATAACATTCGAAGTTACCGCCTATATATTTTGGAAAACCTTCTAAAGTTGTTAATTTATTGTAGCTACATACATAATCGCCGTCAACTCTGGTGGGTCCGTGAGTTAATGATGTTAAATTGTTATAATAACAATAAAAGTTACCTTGGATATGAGTTTGTATTCCCTTTAATGATGTTAATCTATTATTATTACAAATAAAATCCCCACCGACATATTTTGGTGATTCTTCTAAACTAACTAACTTATTTGTATCACACCAAAATTCATCGCCTACATAATCTGGACATCCTTTTAATGAAGTTAATTTGTTTACCGCACAACTAAAACTACCACCTATTTTAGCTGGGGAATTTTCTAATGTAATTAATTTGTTCATTGTACAGTTAAAATTGCCGGTTATTTCTATACCACGTAGTATGTCCGGTAAATTTTTAAAGTATAATTCAATCAAAGATACATTTCCTGATATTTTTTTGTTCATGAGTCACTTAATATAAGTATATTTAAATTAAACAATATTTGTTAAATATCCTTTCCGACACAAATACGATGGTGTGACACTTTACATATTTGGGGATATATTTATAATGTATATGATAAAATTAAAGCAATTATTGTGTGAAGACCCCGATGGTATTACTGTGAATGGAATTTATTATAATATGAATATGGCTTCACATACATTTTTGTTGTATGACGATATTATAGATAAAAAGAGGTATTGGATTGCGTATGTGTATCCGGATTATAGAAAGGGTGGTAGAGCTATATTGTGTGAGAATGAACAATTGGAGTCTATATTGAATGGTGATGATAACATTGAAGTAAAAACGTATATAGATGGAAGGCTTGGTGATTTTCCTTCACACGCGAGATTGGCTTTGTTATTGGAGTCAACAAATAGGATATCGGATTCATGTGACACTGATATTTATGAAAATAATTGTAATGGACGGTTATTTTTGAACAAGTATTTTAGTTTTTGGGATGGAAACAATTCGGTTGTTAAGAATAAAGTCAAAATAGTTGATTTTTTAAGACGTATAGGAGTAAATACCAACAATGTATTTATAGAGGACCATACGAGAGATAAATATGATGATAATGGTGACCAGATTATTGTGATGGTGCCGTTCAATGAATTTTTTGGTGGTGTTCCTCATCAAGAATTGAATGCTTTTGAGAAGGCCAAATTAGAATTGGCTAAGAAGTTGCATATGGAGAAGGGTAAGTTGGATAAAGCTGTATTGGATGTGATAAGAAGCAATCCAAAAGATGTGGAGACATTGTATGCTAGGTTGGAGGATAAGTTTGGTATGCCATTACTTCAGATAAAGAAGATATTTAAGAATGTTCCGCTTGGGAAATTGGTTGTTAAAGAATTAAAGGAGTATATTAATAAATTAAACAACGTTTGAGGTATATTTATATAAAATATGAGATATAAAGATTTCTTCTTGATAGATGAAAGTTGGAAAGATTATAAAGTAAGTACCAACCCAGAGATATTGTTGTATGATTTTTATGTGGTAAGTTATTTGTCTACATTGCCTCTTGATCCAGCTCAGAAGGGATTTTCTGGAACATTGATAGGAAGAGATGCAAATGAAATCAAATTGGATATCAAGAATGCAGAAGATAAGTTATTACCTGTATTGAGAGACAAGTTGAGTGAAGCGTTGTTTATTGCTATATGTGCTGAGATTAGACACATAACAGATAGGGATCAGAATTATAAAGATTATAAGAACAATAAATTGTTAAAGAATTATTTAAGAAATTATGGAATGTTTAAAGATGATAATTTACCCGATGAGTTTAAGCCAACACGTAATGTAGACAAACCACAACAAGTACCTACTAATATTGGTTATTTGCATTCATTTAAGGCGGCTACAAAAGCTATAAAAGATACTGGCAGTAGTAGAGAACAATTTGCTACTTTGTGTGCGGAGTTATTTAGAAAAATGAAATGGACGGAGATGTATGGTGGCGAGAAGTGGGCAGAGATTGCGGATGCTTATGTATTATTGAATAAGACTCCACAAACAAATGCACAATTACAAGTTGCTATTGACCATGCGTATGATTTACAACATAATACTGGCACGGTATTGAACAAGGTTAAGACATATTATAACAAGGGTGATATTAGTTGGTTAGAGAAGGCGTTGGATTTCAAGGCTAATTTAAAGAATGTTTATAGTTTATTACCAAGGTGTAGTAGTGACATGCGTAAATTGGCGTTGGAAGCATTTAAGACTGCGGGTATAAAGAAAGGAACATTGGAAACTACTGTAGCTGGAGATGCTATAAAAGCCAAATCAGGAAAATCAGGAGGAAGTACTAAAACTAAAGATGCTGAATTTAAAGCAGGTGATTTGATAAAATATAAAGCTGGTAGTGGAACAGATACAATTGAAATTAATGGAGTTGTTACTTCGGCAGATGGAATGGATGAAAAGAGTTCATTTGTTAATATAACTAAAATAATTACTTTACCACAAACTCCGAGTGCGGTTGCTTATGATTGGAAAGTTGGACAGAAGGTATCTTTGTATAAAAAATACATGACTAAATTGGGTGAGAAGACAACCTTTAAAGATACTGCACAGTTTAAAGTTGGCGATTTGGTTCGCTATGTAAATGATAGTAATGGAAATGATGTTGAGGGTGTAATTGATTCTGTAGAATCGTTGGGTTATTATAATATTAAAATCACTAAAGCTAATAAACTTGCTGCCAATGTGAAAATAGGAGATATAGTAGCATCATCGGCTAAATATATGACTAAGATATCATCTGATGTCGGTTTAAAGATAGGTGATGTTGGAACTTTGGATATACAAGGTAATATATATGAAGTAAAAATACTTGGTCAGGCAAGTGAGAATAGCTTTAAGATTTCTATAATAAAACCGATTGAGATAAAATATAAAGGTTTTGCGGTTGGTGTTGGAAAGGATATGTTTGTAGGCACTAATTACTTGAAGAGTGCATTTAAATCTTATAGTGATGCTTCAAGCGATGTAGTTGATAAAGAAGAAGATATCAAGGTGGGAGATACAGTTACATTTGAAATTCAAGACAATAAATATCAGGGTGTTGTAACAGAAAAAGTTACCAATGATACTCTTAGAGTTAAAGTTGAAAAGACACTTGAAAAGAAAAATAACTATGTTGAAGTTGGTCGGTTTGTAACAATGAACAGAATTTATTTAAAAAGAGTAAGTAAGTAAATATTTATAATATACTATGACTAAAAACGAACTTAAACAATTGGTAAAAGAAGTGCTTGCTGAACAAAATGCACTTACAACACTACAAATCTCAACAGTTGGAGGGGGTACTACTCTATTATTATATAGGGGAGATGCTAGACAGACTGAAAGATCATCTGATAAAGCATATAAGACCCCAACACAATTTAGAGATTTGATTGCTTCATTGAATACTACAGGTGGTATGACTACAGATGAAGCTATCAAGAACATATTGAAAAAGTTGACTCCAGAACAATTAAAGCAATTGGTAAGAGAAAAGATTGTGGTAAGTGATAGAGTGAGTGAATTTTTGGGTGAAGAAGCTAGTACCAAAGAATTACAGAAGTTAGGATTTAAACCTACCAAGAGTGATGTCAATGAAGTTAAGGGATTTGTGTTACATTGGAATACACCTGAAGCTGATTATATGAGAAGAAAAAGTGTAATGAAGCCAAAGATGCATTCACAATTTAAACGGATGATGGGTACTCAAACCATGAAGTATGATGATTTGGTTAAAGCATTTCCAAATTCAAAAAGTATTGTATTGAAAGATTTACCATCAATTCCTAGAGGAAGTGATCTTGATTATTTTACGGTTGATGAGGAAGGTGACATTGTTCCAATACAACAAGCTGATATTAGCAGTGGATTAGATTAAGTTAATTATATAATTATAATAGAACCCCACATCGTTTATGGTGTGGGGTTTTTATATTTATAATAATGATCATATTAACTATTCTCGGTTTGATTCTTTGGTGTAGCGTTTGTGAGTGGACATTGCATAGATATGTAATGCATAAAGTACCATTTGGATTTTCATATGCTTATAAAGCACATACAAAAGTACATCATAGTGTATTTAAGTATGACAAAACTTACCACTCACAAAATCAAGAAGATGTCAAGACAATACCTATGGCTTGGTGGAATGGTATAGTAATATCTACATTGGCTGGATTGCCTATGTTTATATTTGGGTACAAGATGTTTTTATTAACCTTTGTAGTATCAATGTGTTATTATGGTGTTTATGAGTTTATACATTGGTGTATGCATTTACCCAAGAGAAGAAAAGTAGAATATAGATGGTGGTATAAAAAACTAAATGGGCATCATTTATTGCATCATAGGTACATGTATAAGAACTATAATGTGGTATTACCATTTGCTGATTGGTTATTTGGTACATTGTTGTCTAGAAGTCCTATTAAATTTAAACAATGTAGACCAAGTTATTGTGTGCCAAATGTTCAACCAAAAAGAAAGTAACTACTATTTATCTAGTATATGAGACGTATTGTAGCAACTGATAAAAAAGGCAAAAAGAAACTAATAAATGTTCCTAGTTTTGACAACATCTATGTAAACAATCAAATGGGACAACCAGCATATGATGTTAGCATAACCAGCAATGGTAATGGGTTGCCTACACCTCTTGTATATTTAGCTCCAGCTAGTTATGTTGGATCTGGTACTGTTTGGCCTGATGTGTCGGGTTATGGTTATAGTGCTACATTATATAATAGTCCAACATACAATGGTAGTTATTTCAACTTTAGTAACACTGGTACACAATATGCTGATTTAGCTAATTTGGGTAATTTGTCACAGTGGTCGTTTGATATATGGTTTAGAACCAAAGCAAGTCTAGCTACAAAAGAAGCAACTGCTGCTATTACTACTGTATATGATGATCCAAGTGTACCAATAACAACTGGTCAAATTAATTTCGCATTAATTACAGGTGCTGGTGCTGCTACATATTCTAATACTTTGGGAGTAGCATTTTTTAATGGTGCTTGGAGAACTTGTACTCCATTTACTCCAACATTAAATACTTGGTACAATGTGGTAGGTACTTATGATGGAACAACACTAAGACAATATGTTAATGGTACTCTTAACAGTTCATTGAGTTATAGTGGAGTTTCTAGTGCAAATGGCGGTAAAGTAAGAATTGCTAGAAGATGGGATAGTCTAGTAAATACTATAAACTTTTTCCCAGGCGATATTGGTATAGTTAGAATTTATAATCAAGCAATGGATTCTTCACAAGCAAACACTTCGTTTCAAGAATATAGAACCACTTACGGTATTTAAGTATTTCTTGGTCTCATTGGTTCGGTTCTTGGATATTCTAAATCAGAATCATCTGTGGTAAAACTGATAGTATCTACTTTTTTACTATTGTCGTAGTAATTTTGTAACCATCTTTTACCGATTGGATTTTTAACGGGACTCTTTAAGAAATCAATTACGCTTCTTAATACACTTTTGTTGATTGGTTCACCGCTTTTGGTACGATCAACAATCTTGAAGTTATTACCAAATATATTTTGAAAGTGACCCAAGTTGTTTTGGCAACTAAACCACATTTGTGATAATACATCTTCAGGCAATTTACGAGGTCGTTTATTGTTTCTATCTATTGCTACTTGTAGACTAGTATTTACAAATATCATATAACAGTCGTAACCGTGTTGTTCCATAACACGTTTCTTCATTTGTATAGATTGTATACTATCGCCTGTACCATCTATAATAAGACCCAACTTGGATTTTCTGTACATAGCTAATTTCTTGATAGTTATACGTTTAGCTTTTTCTCTAGTTGATTGTGGGCCAACCGTCAACTTCTTAAATTCTTCCGGACTTAATTTACTTAAATCAGTATCAATATTCATTTGATGAAGCATTCTTTCAAATTCAACATCACTATTGATAACCTTCAAACCATATTTGTTTACAGACAAATCTGATGGTAAATCGAATAATTCATTAGCTACAGTGCTTTTACCACTACCAGGTCCCCCCGCCATGAATATACATTTAAGCACAGATGGATCATCTATGCCTTCGGTTAGTTTATGTTTTTTAAGTAATTCAAGTAAGTTCATAATCAAGGAGGTGGAGGAGTTGGTGATGGAAATGTATGTGTTTTTTGAGGAATATTCAAGCTGGTAAACACAAACTCTCTATTAAATAACCCAGCTGGATTTATAATCACACCATCATAAGCATCAATAAACAAGTAATCACAAGCTTGACTGTTCAAACTACCATCACTTGTCATCGAATAACCCACGCCCAAATTGCTTTGAGTCAACCAATAAGCATCGTTCTTTGATTTATTAGCTGATTCATAATACCAAGTATTGTAGTAAGCTGGATGAACAGAATAAAATGCTGTAGCATTATTTTCCATATCTTGTTCGGTATTCTGAGAAGATGGATATTCAGTAGATGGTTGATATGATGTAATACAAAATCTTGGTAACAATACTGACCAAATAGATTGATCTAAAGCATATGTAGCAGTTTCAAGCAAGTCATTAAACAGTGGATCATCTTGACTTGGAAATAGATTTGGAGTAGCTAAATCTGACACAGATCCCGTAATTGGTGTAGTTCCAAATGGAGTGATTAATTCTCCAGTATAGGTATTGAACCATGAACCGGACGTATTAACATATAGTTCTTGTAAATCACTACCACATTGTAATGATGTTTGTTCAAATCTACTAATAAGATCAGCAAATTCTCCAGATAAAGAAGGTGGTGTAGTTGTAGCATATTGAGCTACCATAGAAGCAACAAAGTTACCAGCCAATGCTCCTCCGAATCCTTCACAACCACCCAAAGCGGCCATTGCACTTGTAAGTAGATTCAAACCTATTTGTAGACCTAGATCTGTATTATCTGTTTGTTGTAGTAGAGCATAAGCATTCAATATCTTAGAATTACCATAAGAGTAAAACTGAGTATTGAACGCAATCATATTGTTCAAATTAGCTTGTGCATTAACTATATCTGTGGAGGTCGGGGGAGTTGCCATATTTTATAAATAGTTTTATTTATTATAAATAATTTTATTATATTACTTCTTTGTTTTTTTAACACAATTTGGATATTTTTTACCAAACAATGTTTTCATACCTTTTTGGGTATATCCACGCCAACATTTTTCTTCTATATTATCTTCAGCTATACTATAACCAGAACCATATGGTGCAGATTTACCAGATTCAGGATTTGCCGTTTCTTTATTCATTCTGATTGTTTTTGCTTTAGATGCTTCTTTTCTTTTTATTGCATAATCCAAAGCGGATTTTAATCTTTTTTTAACCTCTGGATCTTTAGCATTTCTATAAGCGGCTCTTACACGTTGATGTATCAAATTTATTATTTGTGATTTACGAGCGTGTTTTTTAGCTTTGAAACTACTTTTACTTAATGTATCTTTGACATCTTGAGCGGTTCTGAATTTTACTCCGACAGTATCTTTTGGATTTTCGTCAGTGTATAATCTTCTATCTGATCCTTTTGGTTTCTTGCCTGTACCTACTTTTGGATCAGCTTCATTTAGTATATCTTTTAATTTGATCATAGTGGATTATATGTTTTTTCAAACTCTACTTTAGCAATTCTATAATAACCAGTATTAGCTGGATCTTTTACCAAATAGTCGCCTGGTTTAATTATCATATCTTCTCCCCACGGAGCTTTAAATGTTACTGGTTCTCCAGTATACAAAGCAACTTGTCTTGGAGATTGTTCTGGGTAAATATCTCCTCCTACTGTACCGTTATATAACTTTGGTAGTTTAGCAGCTTTGATTACATAGTTTTCTCCAGTAGCACCACTAAAGATAATATCACCAACATCAGCTGTATTTTGTGTTTCTTTACCATCTGTAGTGATGGTTACAACTGGTTGTTGAATTGTTGATTTAGTATATGTCATTGGAGGCATATCACCTGGCTTACCACCGTCAACATATTTGTATACTAGTTTTTGTTTTGTTACTGGCTTAAATTCTAATGTAGAAGCAATTTGATTGATGTCTGCATTAGCGACTTCGTTTAATATATCTTTTAGTTTAATCATAGGTTTATAAAGTATTTACCGTTTGGACCGCTGTATTTAAATCGGGTAATTGGTAGAGCTATATTTAGATTTTCTCGTATATGTGGAAAAGTACCTTTCTTGACATAAGCTAGAGTCATATGAGGTTTATAATCTGGATAACTATCAGTATTAGGATAACCATCACATCTACGTCTTAGTTCTGTAAGTATAGGACATTTTTGTACTTCAAACTTTACCACATCGTATTTTTCATTTTGAAATTGATTAAGTGATGTTAATACCACTTTGAATGGTTTTGTTCCTTTTAATATTTCAGCTATGGTATTTCTATCCAAGTCTGGTTCAAAACCATACTTGAGTGTTACGTGGGGTTCGTTGTCATAACCGTATGTTGGATCTTCTGGATCTGTATATAAAATGCTTGATGGTATGGCTCTTCTACCTACTTTAAGTACTTGTAGTCCGTAGGTAGGATCTACATATGCCATTAAACAACCTTTTTCAACGTGACGATTTTCTGAGAGTATCATATTCTTATAAATATACCACACTCAAAGATACAAATCAAGAAAGTACTTGACTTTGTTTGGAGTAACTGTTAATATACCATTATATGAATATCGAAAAGACTTTTAAACTAACAATCAAAGATACAACATTCAATTTAACCGAAGAAGAAGTTTCAGCTTTGTATGAAACTTGTCGTAGAGCTCTGAATATCAGTATTACTGGTACAAAACCATTTGATAATCCCATTACGCCAACATATCCTACTTGGCCTGTTTATCCAGGCACAGGTACAAATCCTATTTGGTACAATCCTATTGTAACTAGTAATGGCACTAATAGTATTGATAATTCTGTTATGGATAGTAATTTCACGATTAACAATAGTGGTATAAGTCCATTTACTAATGCTATTCCATCTAGGGATTTAAAGTTTGTTGATCCTACACCAAACAAAGTTGGTGAGTGGGCTTATCGTAAAGCAATCAATGATAATGTTACTTCTACAATTACAAGTGAAGGTATTAAAGTTGGATAAGTTATGAACAAACTCATTTATATTGAGAAGTTGGCAGAAGTAAAAGGTGGATTACCCGCTAGAAGTATGGAAGAACATATTATGGGTAAACCAAATGATAACAATACTAGTATTCCAATTGAATATAACTTAGAGGGTTATCTACTATATGAGATTGAAGTGGGTAAAAATGTGTTTATTGTTAGAATCAAACGTAATGGTGTAGAAGTTCGTGGATTGCTTACTACATCCAGAGTGACTGAGGTGGGTGATAAGTATTTTAAAACACAAAATAGTGTATATCAATATAAATTCCTATGAGTTCTATTAGAATTACACAATTACCAAATGGTCCGTGGC
>Ga0315906_10006763_pt1 | contig 14118 bp, 16 predicted proteins | sample LakEriMetagenome_4_FD_203526 | JGI IMG/M metagenome (GOLD analysis project Ga0315906, IMG submission 203526) | Freshwater fungal communities from buoy surface, Lake Erie, Ohio, United States - Buoy 2 MA122 | ecosystem: Environmental > Aquatic > Freshwater > Lake > Lake biofilm | place: USA...
AATATAACTAATATAACTAATTTAACTAATTTAACTAATTTAATAAACAACTAACTATTTTATTATAAAACTCATTTTTTCAAATTTTAATAAAAGCATATTCAAAAATATAATTTATATATATCTCTTTAATAAAAAAAATAAAAAATGAGTTTTCATAACTTAATGTTAATACTGATGAAATGGTGATTGTAATAAGAATGACTTAAAGACATAAGACATAAGACCAATAGAAAATGGAAGAATGGCGTATCGTGGATGGTTATGAAAATTACGAGGTATCATCTCACGGACGAATTCGTAATATTGATACTAATAAATTATTAAAAATAGGAATACCAAGCGGACAAGGAGGACAAGTTAAATTATCAAAGAATGGGAAAACAAAAGGATTTACAATATCACGGTTGGTTGGTTTAGCTTTCATACCAAATCCTGAAAATAAAAAGTATGTAATGCGTAAAGCAGCTGATGGAAAACTTGATTATTATAATAATCGGGTTGATAATTTAGTATGGGCTACAAAAGAAGAATTGAAATATCGTAATGAAAATTTAAATCCATTCATTAATTAAATGACTTAAAGATATAAGACTTATAAGATATAAAAGATGGTTCGACCATATATTAATGAGGATCCAAAGGCCACATATACCTATAAAGTATGTTCTAAATGTGGGAAACTACAATCACTATTAAATTTTGGATTTGCCATTAAAGCCAGAAATATATACAGGCCAGAATGTAGGCCATGCCGTAATATTGTATTAAAGGATGAGCACAAACAGCGCAAACTATTACATGCCCAGCGGCCATTTTTAAATTCTTAATTCATCGAATAAGGTATTTGTATTTTATACATATCAAATGCCCCGGCTTCTTTAAATTTGCATTTTCCAATCCATTCTATATACATTGGATTAAAATAATCAACGAATTCATCTTTATCTTTAAAGTTGTATTCTTTCATTAATTTTTCTAGTTTTGGTTTACCCATTTTAATCATTATATCATCAAAATCAATTGGTGAATGTTCTATTCTCACCGCTTCTTTTTGTAATTGTGGCGAAATAAAATATAAATCTTTAATATATTTTACTTTTGACTTGTTCAATGTATCAATGCATTTAAATAAGAAATCTAGATGACAGGTTTTATTAGTTCCACATGAAAATGGCGGATTGCATAATATTACATCAAACTTATTATTATCGAAGTTAGCTGTTAGGAAATTTGCATTAACCACATTAACCTTTGGATAATGTTCTTCCAAAAATTCACATAATGGTTTATTAATTTCATATGCTGTTATTTTACACGTTGGGTCTTTTTTAATGGCATAATAAATCATTGCACCAAATCCAGCGCTTGCTTCCAATATATTTGCACCAGTTCCACCGGCTGTTATATCGAATTTATCTAAGCAAATATTTGGAGTTGGATAAAAATCTAAATATTGTTTTCCTTCTACTACTGCATTTACTAATTTATCGCCAGCCCATTTCCTTAATTGGTCTCTTGCTCTTTTTGAATTCAATCCGCCCCAATTTTCATATAATTGTCTAATCTTATCTTCATCTACTATAACTTGTTTATTTTCGTGTTTTTCTAGTTTAATATGTATAACTTCTTCAGTCTTAACTTTTTTTGTTGGAATTACTTCTTCAAACTTAACTTGTTTTGTGGCTGGTTTCTCTTTTAATTTATCATTCTTTTCTTTTTCTTCACTTGCTAGTTGTTTCACTACTTCAAGCTTCTTCATTAATACCTCATTATCACTTCTTAATCTATCAACTTCTTTCGTAAGTTCTAAAATTTTAATATCCTTTGGGTCTGGTGCTGGTGCCTTTCTCTTTGGTGGCTCTGGTATGGCTTCGATTTTGGTTATTTCCAAGGGCTTCTTTGGCTTTCTTGTATATAACACAACTTTTCGTGTTTTTTCTTGTTCTTTGATTCCTTTAACTACTTTGGCCTCTTTTATATTATCCATGGGTGTTAATACTACGGGCTCCCTTGGTTTAATGAATCGATGTTTATTTTCATCAAATAGTTTTTTCTTTGGCACATACTGCTCGTATTTTTTAGCTATCTTCTTTTTAATCTTTTCTAATTCCGCCATATTTTCCGCTAGTTTCTCTTCATACGTTAGCCTTTCCTCATCTGTTGGATTTTCCAACAACCGCCTATTTAACCATTCATTTTTATTTTTAATTTTGTTAGATTTTTTAATCTTGGCTGTTAATACTAAGTCTAAAGCCAAAACTTCTAACTGAAGTTTTTGAAATGTACGAGCTGTTAATTTATCCGACTTTATTTTAATTTGGTTTGCTCTTTTTAGTGGATCCATTAATGTTGAGTTGGTTACAGATTCATCCTCGTATTGCTCATCCCGCAGATTATCATATAAATCTTGATATAATTCCATTACTTCATCCTCTTTGTCCATATTTAGTGCTTCATATCTATCTTGAAATTCTTCAATGTCATTTAATATATTATTAGTCTCGCTTGTGTTTTGTGCCTCTAGCCAATTAATATATTTAATTGGTTGTTTGAATATATACGGCTTTGCTTTCTTCAACAGCTTTTTAACCAAAGGAAGCCCGCCTTTTTCAAATGCTTCGTCCGCTGTATAATTAAATAGTTTTTTACGTCCTTCAACATCAATTTTATCTTGAAATTCTCGTAGAGTCTTCATTGTATAATATATATATATAAAATTATTATGATATAATTATAAGTCAAATCTTTAAGCCATTTACTTATAGTTGGCTAAATGACTTAAAGGCTTATTGATTATATATGACAAATGGGTATTAGTGATCAGTGCCTTCCACGCAGCTTTTCTTGGACAGCGGCAGAATATAATGAGGATGTAATAAATGCTAGCACGCCATCAAACAATAATATCAACACTGTTGAACAACAGCCTGATATAATACAAAGTAAAAAAACAACTTGTGCGTGTGGTGCAACAGTTAATAAGAAAGGATTAAAAAAGCATCTACAAACAAAAAAACACCGCAAATATGTAATACTTTAGATATATCCACATTTAATAACATATTTATAGTCATCCGTTATGATAAATGGCCTAGTGCAGCCCATATTGTCAGCTATCTTAAGATTACATACAGATTCAGGTGAATGTGGGTTAAGTGTCGGATGGCATCTGAAAATTTTGCATGCTACCTCGTTTTGATGGACTATTATTAAGATATTACAATGTGGGCATCGAAACATAAAGAATCCATGCCACTCAGTTATCAAATTGTCCTCTTTATTGTATTTGTCCTCACTATCAATATTAAGAACCACATAATCACTTTCGCTTGCCATTATATATATACATAGAAATTAATTAAAAACTCATTTTTTATTTTTTTTATTAAAGATATCTATATTAATTATATTTTTAATTTTACTTTTATTAAATTTTGAAAAAATGAGTTTTTATTTATATTATATATATATATGGTATCAACTATTCATAGTATTGATTTTAGAGAAGGTTATAAGAAAGCAGATTCAATTAAATGGTTGAAGAAAAATAATATTAAACCAATTAAAGAAGATATAACAAAAGAAGGACGAAAAATAATATCAATTCGTTATAGAATAAAGGATCCATCATTATTTCGATCGTTTTCAACTAAATCTATATATGATAAACACGGTAAAGTAAATATAATAATTGGTTATTACTAATAACTAATTATAATATTACGTATCAATAAATCCATCGGATACCTTAATATCAAACTTACTTATTATATATGCATCCACATTACGCAGTCCTTCATTCTGTCTCTTTAAAAATAAATTTAAATGAAACATTAATTCATTCTTGTTTAATTCATATATATATTCTCTATTACCTCGACTATGCCGATATTTAATAAATATATCCTTATTAAATGATTTATATAATATTATTCTTATCTTCTTTAATTCCTTCTCGCTTCTACTGAATGATGACCGATTTTTAAATAAATTCTTATATTTCCGGTGTAGTTCTTCAGTCCATAGTTCAGAGTCTGGAATATTTATATTGGTTTCAAAGTCAAATTTACCTATATTCAGTATCTTTTCCAGTGTATTTAATAATAATATCTTTGAATAGATAGATTTAAGCTTTTGCTCAGTTGTTTCTCCTTCATATTCTCGATGAATAGATAAACTATCTCTAAATAACTTAGATATATTAATGTGATTATTAAAATGTTTATCATCTATTAGCAAATCAATATATTCATTTAGTTCATCTTTTGATATCTTCAATATATTAATTCTATTATTAATTAAATCAATATATTGCTTGTATTTAACATCACATTGATTATTTAAAAAGGCCTGTTTAACAAGCTGTTTTCTTTCTTCTATCTTTAGATCAGCGTAGTCTTTCATACCTTTATTTAATCCAATAATGACAGTTATGGGTGTCTCTTTGATGATAAACCCTTTATTTTTTATTATTTCCTCAAAATGAAATAAATAATTACTCTTTAATAAATCATCAACCATTTCATTATAAATAAACATCTTCGTATAGAAATTAAGTTTAATGTGGCTTCTGGCGTCTTCATCATAGTTAATACAATTTAACTCTTTTAATATAGTGTAATGAGTTTTCTTATCATTGTTAATAATATTAACGCATTCATCAAAATTTTTATATTTTATAAAGCGTGGTTTAACGGCTATGTAATAATATAAATTCTTAATAACCCTACAGCGCGTAGCTTGTTGCACAATTTGCAAGCTGTCAATGCTTCCGCCTTTACTGAATACAAATATATCTGTTTTATAGTTAGGCACAAAGTCATTGCCATATATAATTTTTGGTGTGTAGAATACGAATTTATTCTCCCATATAGCCGTATTCGTAAAATCTTCATCCTTCGATGTTATTTTTAGAAATTTATTATCTTTTTCTTCATCATAAACATTATAATAAATTTGGTCTAAAAATTTTAGTTGATCGAAGCAAGCCACAAAACCCTCATTTAATAATATTTTGTTTTTCAATATATCAACCATTTTATTTACATTGGTTATTTTGTATGCATTGATATTGTTATAATTTTTGTAAATATTATTAACATAAAGGCATTCATTAACCTTTCTAAATTCTGCTATGTATGAAAAAACTAAATCTGACACATCCGCATCACTACATATAACCATACAAGCTTTTTTTATTATATAGTTCAATGTATTAAATATTTCGATTCTTTTCTTTTCCATAGTTGATGAGTTAATTAAATATTTCAATGTTGAGTTTATCTCATCCATATATATTACATACTTTTCAATATTATCTCTCCGCTTGTCATCAAGAAATTTCATTATGCTGTCTAATTGATAACAAACTATATTTTTTTTAGTGGCTAGCGGGTCTTCATAACTATACATATTTATCTTTTGTTGTTTAGCACTTTGAATGTGTTGATTTACTAATGACCGCCGGGATACGATTGATAATATATGTTTATAGTCATTCTTTTTGAATAATTTAAAAGTTGATGTTGTTTTACCGGTTCCAGTGTCTGATTTTATGATTAAACATTTTTTAAACCAGCCAACATTTAAAACACTATTTAAATTAACGTATCTTTCATTTTGCTTTGTTTCCTCTATATTCATTATATTAGTTATTGGGATATAGCGTTTTGTATGTGGGTATGGTTTCATTGCTAGCTCATCCATTAATAAATTGATATCATATTTTGGCGTTTCGTTGTTCCATACAATAAGATTTGCTTGCTTGTCATATTTATAACTCTTTTTACTCCATTCATCCCATATATTAAATTTATCAAGGCCTTTTAATATATTAGTTACTATTGACCAACGGCGGACATCATCAAGCCACGATGAAGGTAATAAATTTAATATAACGTTAATATCTTTATCGTTAATGTAAAATATTTTATCTAATTTACTTAATGATTCTTTTTTATTAATAATGTTATTAATCTTTTCATTATTATTCTTTTTTTGGTTATCCATTATAAATAACTTTAACCATTCGGGCACAGTGGCTATTGGTTTGTTTTTTATAACTGTATATTTCATGCCATCGACGATTGAATCGGGGGCAACAATCATACGTGGTTTATTGTCGGACGTTTCATTTATGATATCAATATGTGTGTTTTCATTTTCTACTATTAACCCTATAGTTGATTTGATATCTTTATCGTATTTGAAATAATAATGTAATCCTCCGGATCGTGTCCTTATTGTTAGTGTCTTTGGTTTGCCGTGTATAGCTATCAGGTTATTCCAATGGTGATTAGGTGATGTCTTGTTATCTAGTAGGTCAACATCAACGACAAACAGATTATTAATTGAGCCAGTTAATATTGAATAATTTACATCGGTTATCTCTGTTTCGTATGGCGGCTTGTTCCATCTTTTTGATACAGGATATTTACTGTTAGGGTGTAGATTAACAATAAATTTGTTTTGTAAATGATTCATTATAATTAATATATATATATTAATTTCATTTAAATAAACTTATAATTAAGTAAAACACTATAAAACTCATTTTTTTAAAAAAACTATATTATGATTATATATTATTATAATTATATAACTTCTTTATTAAAATAATAAAAAAATGAGTTTTAATTATCTATCTATATATATATATACATTCAATATGCCGTATCTATGGAATAAACCACCGCCTCAAAGTTTCTTTAGTATGTCCAAAGTTGGACAAATTAAACAGATACCTTCAGTAAATCCTCATCCCGATATAATCGATAAGTTTATGCAAGGTGGGCAGTTAGTTGAAACAAAAGCTAAACCACAACAAAAAGAAGATGAATTTATTGAAAAGAAGCCAAAGAAACAAAAAGTTGTATTACCAGGGCAAAAGCTATTAAAGAAACTGGTTAAACATAAAGATACTGACCACGATGAAAAGAAACTAAAAAGAATATTATATACTATTAATTCACATATTAATAAAGAAAGTGATTATTCTTTCAACAGTGATAATATCTGAGCATCTAACGATTTATTATTTTTTGCCGTTCTAGTTGATTTAGCTGTCTTTGATGCTTTTTTGCTTTTGCGTTTGCGGCCTTTTCCGGCTGATAATGGTTTACTTGCTTCAGCCGCAGCTGCAGGTCCTCCTACTATATCTAATCCTAACTGTCCTAGGTCATTTCGATTATCAGAAGAATCAAGCCACCTTATTAAATAATTTAGTTTTACAGGGGAATTTGCGGGCATATTCTTAGGAAATCCACCTTCTGCTTCCGTTAATCCACCTTTAGCAGCTGGCGTTAATTTAGCTATTAAATATAAATAATCAGGCATTATAGAATTTGGAAAGTTTTCTGCTATAACATTTTTAAAATAGGGGGATAATGCTATTTGAAGCGCTGTCTTAGTAGTAGCTTTTTGTTTTATAGTTGATAGTTCTCTATTTGTAACCATATTAGTGGGATATTCTACTGGGCGTTTATCAGTCATATCAAAAGAATAAACAGGGTCTTCTTTTATCGGTAGCCTTCCATTTCTAATATTTTGTACAAATTGAAGGGCACTAACTTCATCTGCAGCTTTGGCATCAAATGGGTTCTGTGATAATTGTTCTTGTTTAAGTTGTCTATATTCTCGCCGTTTTAAATCACCTTTTGTTAAATATTTTTCTTCTTCCGGTGCTTCTTCTTCTTCTGGTTCCGCTGCTAGTGGTGATGCTCGCTGCCTTTTAGACCTTTCAAAAGCTGCCTTCCGTTCTTCTAAGTCTTGGCGTCGTTCTGCTAATTCTTGTTCTCGTTCAGCCAATTCTAGTGTATCTCTTTTTGCGAGTTCTGGTACTAATCGGGTACCTCTTTCTTCTAGTCTTGAAACTTCAGCCAATGCTTCATCTCTTAATTGAATCTGTTTAGCTCGTGCAGCTCTAAGTCTAGATATATCATCCGCAACATCTTGGTCATTATCATCAGCACTTACAGGGACTCTTCTGGCAACATCATTATCTAATAAAGCTAAATTTGGTCTATTTTGTATATTTAATACACCAGCGGGTGCTACTGGGGCAGCTCTTGCTGGATCTACTGCTGGTATGTATGGAATATTTGAGGCTGCTACTGGTGGTGGGAATAATATTTCATATGGAGATGCAACCGGATTATTACGGTGGACATATACAGCAGATTGACCAACTCCTCGGGCTACTGCTAATGTAGCGCGTCCAAGGCCTCCCGCTACCGCCAAAGCTCCGCTTAAAATACCATTTCGTGTTGGACGTTGGGGAATAACCACCAATGGCGGATTGTTTGGCTCTTCTTCTTCTTCTGGCGCAATCGATCCAGGAGCAAATGCTGGTGGTTGAGTTGAGGCTGGCGGCGCTGAAGCTGGCGGGGCTGAAGCTGGCGGCGCTGACGGCATAACTTGATTTGCAGGGGTTCGTGGATCGTTAATATCTCTTACATTATCTGGTTCTTTAATTTCTTGAGGCGGTGATGGTTCATTGTCCCCTGTATTCTGAGGAATTGGCGGCGTTGGATTTGGTGGTAGATTCATTAAAGTTTCATATGGGACTAAGCGGCCGGGTTCAAGTTGATTTTGGGCTCTAAACATTCTTGACAATACGCCACTAATTTCTCCAAGTTTGCGAATTTCTTCTTGCACTTGGGCTCTTGGCACAGCTCGTAATATTTCAGGGCCGTAGATTGATTGAATGGCTTTTGAATATTCTGCTAGTAATTCGTCCAATCGGTCATTTAGTAAATTATCTTTATAAAGTTGTGTAGCATCACTCATTAATTTGTCAAAAAACTGCAAGGCTCTCATTGTTTGATTTTGGGATTTACCTAATAACTCAGTTATCTTTTTCCCAGTTATCATTGATTTCAATAGAGAAATGGTTATTAATTTAACACCGTCGTCGTGTAATCCTTTTAGTATTATGTAAGCAACCTCATTAATTCCTCTGTCCTCTGCAATATATTTGGGAAATATGCCGGATCCAATATCTTTTATGGTTTGGGCAGTTAATACCCGTGGTTCGTCAATCGGGTCGGTTTTGGTTCTATATGGATTTTGTAATAAATTAATGTTTGTAATATTTGGTTCTAGCAATTCGGAGGACCTAGCAAACACATTACCTCGTGTGTCCGTAGTTATTGACCACGGTCTATTATCAACACCAACTGTACCAACTGGTTCTGATTGTGTCCTGTATGGATTTTTTAATAAATTTTTGTTAGAAACACCAGGCACTAATAAAACAGAAGCTCTAGCATTAGGGAATGCACGACATACGGCTTGATCATTGTCATTTATTTTGTATCTATTCATTTTAAAATATTTTATATTTAATATAATATAAAAAATCTATAATGAGTGATACTGAAATAGAAAAAGATAGTAAGAAAACTAAAAAAAAGAAACCGCTAAAAATTAATGGCAAACTGCCTAATGAAATTATAGCAATCGAAAATGTTGATAAAAAGTTTCACGAAACGTGGGAAAAAGGAAGGAATCTGTGCGATTTTCCACATCCATATAGATGTGTTATATTGGGTCAGGTTGGCCTGGGGAAATCAACGATAGCAAAGAATATATTTTTAAGAAGTCAGGCTGGAGATTATCCATTTCAAGAGTTAATAATAATTCACGGGTCTAAAGATACTAAAGAGCACGATGAGTTAGAGCCAACTATGATTTTAAATAGCATACCTGATCCGGATGATTTGACAATTAATAATAAAAAATCTTTAATAATGATAGATGATTTTGAATTTGCCAAATTACCAAAGCAACAATTGGCTAATTTATCATCATTATTTAGATTCGTTTCATCGCATCATAACTTTAGTATTATATTATGCTATCAGTCATTTTTTGAGGTGCCATCAATTATTAAAAAATGTGCAAATGTGTTTGTAATATATAAACCCAATGACTTAGACGAACTAACAACCATCGGCCGCAGAGTTGGATTAAAAAAAGAGGTTATATTAGAAATTTTTAATAAAATATTAACTGAAAAACGAGATACGCTATGCGTAGATTTAATCGAAAATTCACCAGCAAAATATAGAAAAAATTTGTTTATTCCATTAGATATTAAACAACAATAATTTTTATGAGTATTCGTGCAATAATTCCATTTCTTTCCTATAATTAATGGCTTCATCTTTACTGTCAAATCGTTTCATTTTTCGTATTTTATCTTCTGTCCAACACGCCGACCATTTATTTCTATCTGGAATAAATCGAACTCCCTTAATTCCAGATGTATTATTACATAGTTGATTTTTATTTTTTTGATTTTGAGAAGGCGAACACCATCTTAAATTTTCGAAATTATTATTTAGCGGATTTCTATCAATATGATCAACTTGTGTATAATTATTAATATTTTCAACAAAGGCACGACAGACCAATTTATGCACATCCGCTGTTTTTAACTTTTTGTTTTTATATAAATTTACTTTGTAATACGTCTTACTTAAACTATTTTTTAGTATTTTTCCGCTAATATTATTTTTAACTCGTCCATCTGTTGATATTTCATAATTTTCATAACCATCAATAGACTGCCATCTTTCGTTATTTTCAACTTCCATTTTATAATATAATAAGCTAATAACCTTTAAGCCATCCCTCAATCTAGTAATAAACGGGGCTATAAATATCCGTCCAAAAGTCGAATTTGTTTTCCTTAATATATATACGATTTTTGGACGGATTTTTAAAGGCGCCTTTTAGTATCTAGCTTGTGGCCAAACAAAAAGTCATAAACCCCTAGCTATCAAACAGTGGCGGACAACATACACGATATTAATATATAGAAGCATACAGACCAGAAAAAACATTTATTATTTAAATTAAAGTAGAAAATATTTAAATTTTTTTCTATTACATATTAATATATTGATAATGTCGGACGCTGTATCTAAGAAAACCGTAAGAAAACCTAAAAAGGCCAAGGTCGAAGTGCCTGTGGTGGAAGAGCCAGTGGTTGTTGAAGATGCCGTGAGCAAGAAGAAAGTAAAACGCCCTCGTGTAAAACGTCCTATGCCGCCTCTATCCGATGGATCGGACGACGGAATGCCGCTACAGGAAATCCCACGGGTTGAAACCAAGGCTGAAGTTGTTGAGAAAATTAAAGCATCTAATAACTGGATAGCCCATGTTAAAACCTATCGATCGGAGCACCCAGAAATGAGCTATAAGGATGCACTAAAATCTGCATCTGACACTTACAAAAAGTAATTAATGCGTTATTTAACTGAAATTATTTTATTATATAATTAATAATTAATCATGGATGATTGGGATAAATTATATAATGAACTAATTGGAAATCCAAAAGAAGAAATTAAAAAGGATGATTTATGCTGTGATAATATGCGTATAGTTATAAAAGATTACTATGAAATGTGTATTAACTGTGGTAGTATTGATATGAACAAACCACAATTAAATATAAATGAATATAATGAAAATCATACACTGGTCAATAAATATGTCCCTTATAAGAGAATTATTTATTTTAAACAGAAATTAAATTTAATTAATAATGTCACCTTATATAAATATCATCCGTGTGTATTGTTTTTCATTGAGTGTAATAAAAATAAGAATTTCAAAAACATATACAAACTACGGATGGCTATGAAAAGGGCAAACCTTAGTAAGTATTATAAATATATTTATTCTATTTTTTATGCTATCACTGGAAAGCAACTAATCACAATACCATGTGCTGACTATCAATTATATATTAACCAATTTATTAATATAGAAAAGATATTTAATAAAAATAAAATTAGGCACAACTTATACTCTTACAATGTATTACTTTATTTTTTTCTTAGATTGAATAATAACAAAGATTATAAAAACGTGTTGATGCCCTTGAATAAAGTTAAATTAAAGAAAAAGATTAAGGCGTTAATGTTGCTTTACAGTAATTAAAATCTAACAGATTTCTTTGATTTCAATGCAGACCTTGGTTTTATGTTTTTTAACTTATCTGCTAATTTTCCATATTCTGCACTCCACGCTGCATTTTTTTCATTACATTGTTTCAATGCAGTTTCACATCTTTTGCTTTTAGATTCATATGTGGCACTTGCTTGTTGTAATGCCGTTTTATAGTTAACATTATTATTTTTAGCATATTCTTTAACGTGAGCAATCCAGGCAGACATACTATATATAATAATGAAATAAAATAAAACTCATTTTTTTATTTTTTTATTAAAGCTATCTATATAATTTATTTTTTTATTATTACTTTATTAAAATTTAATAAAAATGAGTTTTTCTATTAAAAATATTATATTATATATAGTATATAACAATGTCCATATTAAAGATAGACAACCCTGATGTATTCGATAAACTACTAACTAATATTAGCACTGAAAAAGAATTAAAAGATGCAGGCTCAAAGATAGTTATATCCAACTATAATTATTTTAAAAAGCAGCTAAAAATTGATTCTAATGGAGAGTTAGAATGGGTTAAACTGAATATACAGAAAATAATAGATAAAGTAATAAACCAACAGCCAGCTACGCAACGCATACGATTAGAGGCATTGGCTAACTTATTAATACTAATAGATAAGTTTGCTTTCAAAAAAACAGTCAAAGCCCTATTTTTAAAAACAAAGGACATTCAAAACAATATAGATGAAGTTAAGGGTGAAAATCAATATAATGAAAATGAAAAAATAAGTTTAATTACATACGACGAATTGGTTAAACTGAGGGATGAGTATGAAGAAAAAGAAGGATTAAAAGAAAATATAATTTATTTAATACTTTGCATTAATACACTAGTGCCACCACTACGGCTTGAATATCTACAAACAGCTGATAGAGAAGGCATTATATATAATGACAAATGCAATGATGCAACAAATTATATGTTATCAATCAAGGATGAAGAATTTGATATAGATGATATGATTTTACATTTAGGCAATGACAAAGTATCGCATAAAGTTGGTTGTATTGATTTATATTTTAGAAATTATGAAACTAGAAGAAATGTAATATTCATCAATGGAAACAAACTAAAAGAAGTTATAAGAAAATCAATGCAACTATATCCCCGCAAATATGTTATTCCATCAATATATAATATAGAGGATGGGATGACAGTTAATATGTATTATAAATTATTAAAAGATGTAATAGGCCACAAAACAACACAAAACGCAATAAGAAAAGCATTTATTAATCATTGGTATCAAGATAAACATAAATTATCCTACAATAATAAAAAATTAATTAGTGTCTATATGCGCAACAGTGTGAATATGGCTGAATCCACATACAAAAAAATTAATTAACCAGCCATCCTTTGCTGAAGTGCAATAGTATCCTCATTTAATTTAGGGGCTTTGAAGCCGGCCGGTTTAAACGACTTTACTATGCTTACCATTTCTTTGGCTATATCAACGTATTCTCTACTAAGAAAATATATTTCGCCGTATTCCTCGTGTGAGATTTCATCGTGTGTGATCAAAGCAACCAATGAGCAATGCAAATTATTGAGCCCTTCCTGTAAATCTTTTACACAGTCATTGATAGCTTGCTCTAAAGGTACATCATTATAACTTGATTCACTTACACAATCTAAATCTTTCGGTTTGGGAGGCATTTTTTCTATTATATATAATATAAGATAGAAAAAATTATGCCCAGTAATAAGAAAGTATTAAGCAAAAACATTAATGATTTCGTTATAAATCCCAAAACTGGCCGACTTATTAAGATAAATTCACGTATTTATCGCCAATTATTAAAAGATAATATGTTAAATCTCGATTTTAACACTAGAAAAAATAACATCGTCTATAATGACACTGACATTAATAAAAATAAACTTAAAAAGAATGAAAATTTAAGTTTAGTTTATAACAATGGAAAGATAAAAGAATATCGAAGGAAAATAACACAGGAAGAAGCCAACGAGAATTTAATTAAAAATGCCTCGACAGTTGTTAAAAAGAATTTACATTTATTTAATGACAGTATGACAGAACAGGAAACCTACGACTTATTTAAAAAACTAACATCACAACAACTAATAGGTGAACCGCCGCCGATCGAGGAACCAAAAGTT
>Ga0315906_10006764_pt1 | contig 14114 bp, 13 predicted proteins | sample LakEriMetagenome_4_FD_203526 | JGI IMG/M metagenome (GOLD analysis project Ga0315906, IMG submission 203526) | Freshwater fungal communities from buoy surface, Lake Erie, Ohio, United States - Buoy 2 MA122 | ecosystem: Environmental > Aquatic > Freshwater > Lake > Lake biofilm | place: USA...
TGCCCACGCTCGGCGACCTCGCGCGCGACGACGAGGACCGGCGCGCTATGGAGCTGTTCCTCTACCGCGCGCAAATGGGGCGCCCGGTCGTGGCCCCGCCGGACCTGCCGGCGGAGCGCGCGAGCGCGCTGCGCAAGGCTTTCGTCGACACGCTGGGCGACGCGCAGGCGCGCGAGGAAGCGCAAAAGCAGATGCTCAACGTGAACATCGTCCCCCCGCAGGAGCTGACGGAGCTGGTGCGCAAGGCCTATTCCGTCGATCAGAAAACCATCGCGCGCGTCACCGCGGCGTTGCGCTAGAGGCCGGGCACATGATCCAACGCGCAAAACTTCCCGATCCTTATCTCGCATGGGCGAACGCGCAGGGCGTGCCCATCGTCGAGGATTTCGGAATCGACATCCGCAAGGTTCCGGTCAAGCCCTGGGCGCGCTACGGCATGAATGGCGCGCTGTGCCACCTCAAGGGCCGCGACGATTACATCTCCATCTTCGCAATGGAGCTGCCGCCGGGCGGCAAGTCAACGCCGCTGCGCCATATCTGCGAGGAGGTGATCTACGTCATCTCCGGCCATGGCTCTACGACGGTGGAGCTGGAGGACGGGACGAAGCACAGTTTCGAATGGGGCCCGAAAAGCCTGTTCTCGATTCCGCTGAACGCGCGCCATCAGCATTTCAACGCGTCCGGCCGCGAGCCTGCGCGCTTCGCCTCCGTCAACAACATGGTCTTCGTCATGAGTCGCTTCCGCGACGAGGATTTCATTTTCGATTGTCCTGTGCCCTTTCCCCAGCGCGCTGGCCGGCCGGATTATTTCGTGGGCGAAGGCGAGTTCATCTCGATTTCGCCCGGTCGGCACCAATGGGAGACCAATTTCGTCTCCGATCTCTCCGGCTTCGAGCTCAAGCAATGGTCGCAGCGCGGCGCCGGCGGATCCAATCTGCGCTTCATGCTGACGGAGAACACGATCGGCGCGCATTCATCCGAAATGCCCGTGGGCACCTACAAGAAGGGGCATCGGCATTTCGACGGCGTGTGCGTCTTCGCCGTGACCGGCAAGGGATATTCGCTGCTCTGGCGCGAGGAGGATCAGGACTTCACGCGCGTGGACTGGGAGCATGGCTGCGTCTATTGCCCGCCCGATTCCATGTTCCACCAGCACTTCAATGTGGCCGACCATCCCTCACGCTATCTCGCGCTGCAAATCGGCACCGTGCGCTATCCGCTGCTCTCCATGAAGCGGGAGATCTGGGACGTGGGCGTCGACAAGGACGTCAAGCAAGGCGGCGCGCAGGTGGAGTATGAAGACCAGGATCCGCGCGTGCATGCGATCTGGCTGGAGGAGATCGCGCGCAATGGCGTGCAATCGCGCATGGGCGCCTTCATCGACGAAACCCGCTTCACCGGAAAGAGCAAGGCATGAGCGCGGACACGACGGACCTGCGCGCGCAGGCGCTGGAAGCGAAGAAATATCTCGTCGACCCCTATCAAGACTGGATCGCGGCGGAGGGCGTGCCCGTTCACACGGGGCGCGCGCTTGACCTGAACGCCGTCGCCCTCGCGCCCTGGCGGCGCTTCGGCATGCGCGGCGCAGCGTGCCACGTGGACGGTCGCTGCGATTTTCTTACCTGCTTCGTGTTTGAACTCGACGCGGGCCAATCGAGCGCGCCCACGCGCAAGGTTTATGAGGAATGCATCCATGTGCTTTCGGGCGCCGGGCGCACGCTGTGCACGCTCTCGGATGGGCGCAGCGTCGAGATCGCCTGGCGGGCGGGCGACATGTTTGCGCCGCCGATCAATGCGACCTGCGTGCATATGGCGGCGCCCGAAGCGCCTGCGCGCCTCGCGAGCCTCAATGATCTTCGCTATCTGATGGGCCTCTACCGCAATGAGGCTTTCCTCTTCGCCAATGGCGCGGGCTTCGCGCAGCGCCAGCAAGAGGCCGTGCAGGCGGGCCTGTACGCGCCGGCGCGCGGCCTGCCGCTCGAACGCGACGAAGAAGGCGCGAGCGCAGCGCTCTGCCTCGCTGCGGGTTCGATCGGCTGCGATCTTCGGGAAACACCGGCGGGAATCGCGACTCTGGCGCGCCGCCAGATGCAGGGCGCGCATCTTCTGTGCCTCTCCGGCGAAGGCTTCACGCTTTCCTTCGATGCCGACAGCGGCCCGCTGACGCGCACGGAATGGCGCCGGGGCGTGCTGATCGGCCTTCCCAGCATGTCGTTTCACCAGCATTTCAGCGGCCGCGACGCCGCCGCCCGCTTCGCGAAGATTGAGCTTGGCTCGCTGGCCTCGCCGATCTTCCGCAGCCGGCGCGCGGCCTATGGCGACGAAACCGTTTACGCATCCGGCAGCGCAGTCATCCCCCGCGCGAAAGAGCGTGCGGAGGTGGTTGCGTTGCGCGGTCAATGAAGGGGGCGAAGATGAAACTGCTCGGCAATCCACGTAGTCCTTATGTGCGCAAGGTGATCATCGCCCTGCGGGAGAAGGGGCTCGCTTATGAATACATCGAGGTGAGCGCCGGCGACCCCGCCGTGGGCGCGGCGAATCCCCTGTCGAAAATTCCCACCCTCATTCGCGACGATGGAACGGTCGTGTTCGATTCGCCCGTGATCGCGGAATATGTGGACGGAATGAATGGCGCGCCGACGCTGATCCCCACGAGCTTCGAGGCGCGCATCGCCGTCAAGCAATGGGAGGCGCTGGGCGACGGGGTGACGGATGCGGCCGTCGCCATTGCGCACGAGGAGCGCGAGCCCGCGGAAAAGCGCAAGGGTCCCGAATTCCACGCCAAGCAGCGCAAGAAGATTGACGGCGGCCTGCGGCGCATCGAAGAGGCGCTGGGCAAGGGCGACTTCGTCCACGGGGGCGCCTTCACGCTCGGCGACGCAGCCTGCTACAGCGCGCTCACCTATATGGATCGCACCCAGCCGGGCTTCGACTGGCGCGCCGCCTACCCACGCACGGCCGCTTATTTCGCGCGGCTCGCGCAGCGCCCCTCGATCGTGGGGGCGTGACATCCAGCGCCGCTGCGCACAGTTTTGTGCGCGCGGTCGCAGGATCGAAAGTTCCGCTTTAAGGGGCGCTCTTGCGCTTTGCCGCGCGTCGCGCAAGATCGCGCCATAAGATTTCTCAGGGGAGACGCTTGCATGGCGAAGGGCTGGTTTGGATTCACGGCGGGCGCATGCGCAGCCATGGCGAGCGCAGCTCTGGCGCCTTCGGTCGCGCTCGCTCAGGGCGCGAGCCAGCCGCCAAAGGAGCTGAACATCGTCGTGGGCTTCGGCGCGGGCGGCGTCTACCACAGCATGTCCATGCTGCTCTCGCGCCACATGGGCCGCAAGATGCCGGGCAATCCGCCCGCCGTCGTCAAGGTCATGCCGGGCGCAGGCAGCATTCTTGCGGCGAACTACCTGTTCAATGTCGCGCCTGCGGACGGCTCCACCATCGGCGCCATCGGCGGCGGGCTCATTCTCGAGCCCATGTTCCGAAACCCGGAGGCGAAATACGATCCCGCGCGCTTCCACTGGATCGGCACGTCCTCCTCGGAGACCTACACCTGCGTCGCCATGAAGACGAAGGGCGTCTCGCGCATCGAACAGGCGATCGACACGCCTCTGGCCGCCGGATCGACCGGGCGCGGTTCGCGCACCTTCACCTACGCGCAGGCGCTCAACGACCTCATGGGCACGAAGATCAAGGTGATCACCGGCTATCGCGGCCTGCCCGACATTCATCTCGCCATGGAGCGCGGCGAGCTCGATGCGGTGTGCGGCTGGGGCTACAGCTCCATCTTCAGCCAGAAGCCGGATTGGGTGAAGGACGACCGCATCAACATTCTGCTGCAATTCGGCCTGCGCAAGAATCCCGCGATTCCGAACGTGCCCCTCATCCTCGACGTCTTGCAGAAGGAGGAGGACAAGGCGGCGATGCGCCTGCTTGTTCTCGACTCGCTCATCGCATGGCCCGTGGTCGCGCCGCCCGGCGTCTCGAAAGAGAACGTCGCGCTTCTGCGCCGCGCCTATAACGAGGCGCTGGCGGACCCTGCGCTGCAGGCGGAAGCCAAACAGGTGCAAATCGCCATTGAGCCCGTGAGCGGGGAAGACATTGAGCGCGCCATCGCGGACGCGCTGAAGACTCCGCCCGCGATCGTGGAGCGTGCGCGCAAGCTCTCGGGGCTCGATTAGCCGCCGGCGCAGACGCAGGCCGGAACCGCAGCGCACGCCGCGACTTTCCCTGCATCGAGCCCTTCGGGGCTGCGAGCAAGGGAGTTCATTATGCGCAATAAAATCATCAGCGGCGTCGCTGGCGCAGCGCTGGCGGCCGGCGTTGGCGTCGCGCTCGCGCAATCGCCCACTCCTCCAGCCGCGCCCCCAGGAGCGGGCGGCGCATCGCCACAGAGCGGCGCGCCGCAAACGACGGGCACGGTCGGCGGCGCGGGCGCGCGGGTGAACGTCACCAGCGACCAGCAGAGCAAACTCACAAATGTGGTGAAAAAAATCAGCATCCGCGAGGCGACCAATATCAACGCGGCGGTCGCTGTAGGCTCCACCCTGCCCGCAAACGTGGAGCTGGTTTCGGTCCCATCCGAGATCATCGAGGTGGTTCCAATGTTCAGCGCCTATCGCGCGATCCGCGTGGGCGGCCGCATCCTCATCGTCGAGCCTGACACACGGCGCGTCGTCTACATCATTAATGTATGAGCGTGACGAGGGGCGGCCGCGCGCCGCCCCTCAGCGTCTCGCCGAGCCAAGGCGCAGCCGGGAGCCCTCACCGGGTCGACCCGCAGCTGCGGCGAAGGTTCCGGCATCCCCCGCTCCGGCTTGGCGCAACAGCCCTTGGCGCGCGGCCCTTGGCGCGCAGCCCTTGGCGCGCGGCCTCCGCAAGGCTAAACCTTGCACGCCCACGCCGGGCCAGGTGCGCCCGCGGCGCGAGACGGAGACACAAGGTGACGCAAGCGACCGGGCCGGACGCCCTTCAAAAAGTCACCCGTGAGGAATTGCGCCGTTTCCAGCGCAGGCGGCGGCTTGCGGTGGCCGCGCTCGCGGCGCTGTCTCTGGCGCCCATCCTTGGCGCGGCACCACTCATTCCGCGTTCAAGCCTCGCGGGCGTGGTCCTTCACGCGGCGGGCCTCGCCTGCGTCGCGCTTGGCGTGTTCATCCGCGCCTGGGCCGCGGTGCATGTGGGCGGGCGCAAGCAGCGCGAGCTGGTGACGAGCGGGCCCTATGCGCTGGTGCGCAATCCGCTCTATGTGGGCACCCTGTTCGCCGCCTTCGGCATCGGCCTGGCGTTCGGCTCGATCGCGATCGCGCTGCTTCTCGCCGTCCTCGCCTTCCTCGTGTTCGACTGGATCGTGAAGCTGGAAGAGCGCCGCCTGCGCGACGAATTCGGCGCGGAAGCCTTCGACGCCTATCTCGCCAGCACCCCGCGCTGGCTGCCAGCCTTTCGGGCGCTGCCGCCTGAAGGACGCATGGAGACCGATGCGGGGGTCGTCCTGCGCACGCTGGCGCAGGCCCTGATCTTCTTCGCAGGCTTCGCCCTCGCCCATGCGCTTGAGGCCTTGCGGCTGGCGGGCGCGCTCAAGCCGCTCTTCCTGCTGCCCTGAAGCTTACGGGGGCGCGGCGTTGTGCTCGCGCAGCACGCGCCCGCCCGCGTCGACCTCCTGAAGGCGCACGTCGTAACCCCACAGCGCCGCGACGTAGCGCAGCACCGCGCGCGCATCCTTTTCCGCAAGCAACGCGCCCCCCTGCACCTTGTGGTGCAGGATCAGACGCCGATCGCCGGCGAGATCGACCGCGGCCACCTCGATCTGCGGATCGATGTAGGAAAGATCGTAACTGCGCGCGAGCGTGGAACGGATGCGCCTGTAGCCGCGCTCATTATGGATCGCCTCCACAAGCAAGGTCGGATCGTCAGGATCGTCGAGAAGGCAGAACAGGCGGAAGTCGCGCATCACCTTGGGCGAGAGATATTGCAGGATGAAACTCTCGTCGCGGAAATTGGCCCAGATCTCCCGCAAAGCCCCCATGGCATCGCCGCAGCCTGCGATGTCAGGCGACCACAGCCGATCCTCGTCGTCGGGCGCAAGGCAGGCGCGCTCAATATCGCGCATCATGGCGAAGCCCAGCGCATAGGGATTGAGCCCGCCGGACCCGCCCGACTCAAAACTCGGCTGCATGACGACATTGGTGTGCGAAGCGAGGAACTCCAGAAAAGCGCCGTCGCCGATGCGGCCGCGCTCATGCAGAGCATTCGTCACCTTGTAGTGGACGAACGACGCCGCGCCCTCGTTCATCACCTTGGTCAGCCGCTGGGGATGGAAATATTGCGCCATCAGCCGCACGATGCGCAGGATTTCGCGCTGCCAGGGCGCAAGCTTGGGCGCATTCTTCTCCAGAAAATAAAGAACGTTCTCCTGCGGCAATTCCAAAAGGGAGCGCAACAGCGCCTCGTCGGCGCGCACAGCCGGCGCAGCCGCGCCTTTCGGCAGCGTCCGCCAGAGCTCGTTATGGATGCGCTCGTCATGGAGGCGGCGTTCGCGCTGACGCGCCTCCTCGCTCTTGAGATCAGGGCGCCGGCGCCGGCGCGCGCTGTCAACGCCCTGCCCCATCAGCGCGTGGGCCGCATCCAGCACCCGCTCCACGGCGCTCACGCCATAGCGCTCCTCGCATGAGGAAATGTAGCCGCGGGCGAAAACGAGATAATCGAGAATGCCGGCGGGATCGGTGAATTCACGAAACGCGTAATTATTGCGGAAGAAATGATTGTGCCCGAAAGCGGCGTGCGCGATGACGAGCGTCTGCATCGCCATCGTGTTGCCTTCCATCACATAGGAAATGCAGGGACTTGAGTTGATGACGATCTCATAGGCGAGTCCCGCCGCGCCCTTACGATAGATCAGCTCGTGCTGGGCGAAGCGCTTGCCGTGCGACCAATGCGGATAATAGATCGGCATGCCGGTGGCGGCGTAAGCGTCAAGCATCTGCTCAGGCGTGATCACTTCGATCTGATTGGGGTAGATCGTCAGCCCCATCTCGCCGCAAGCGATCTCGTGCACGGCGTCATGCGCCCGCTGCAGCGTGTCGAAACTCCAGTCTGCGCCTTCAAAGAGAAGTTCGTTCATGAGCCTGCGCCTGCCAACTGGCTGCTGAACAATTCACGGAATACGGGATAAATCTCTTGCCTCGTCGCGACGCGGCGCATGGCCGGCGCATTCTCCCCAAGATTTTCATAGGCCTTCCACACGGAGGACATAGCGACCTCGCGATCAGGCTCCGCCACTTCGATATAGGCGAAATACTGGCAGATCGGCAGGATCGCGTCGCGCAACAGCTCCATGGCGTCGGCGTTGTCGGCGCGCTCATTGTCGCCGTCCGAGGCTTGCGCCGCATAGATGTTCCATGCATCCACCGGATAGCGTTGGCTGGCAATGCGCGTCATCTCACGCAAGGCGGTGGACACGCGCGTGCCGCCCGTCTCCCGGCTATGGAAGAACGTCTCCTCGTCGACCTCCTTCGCCTCGTCCGTATGGCGGATGAAGACGATCTCCACCTGTTCGTAGCGGCGGTTGAGAAAGACATAGAGCAACATGAAGAACCGCTTCGCGATGTCCTTCATATGTTCGGTCATGGAGCCTGAGACATCCATGAGACAAAACATGACGGCCTGCGCGACCGGGCGCGGATTGGCTTCGAAACGCCGAAAGCGGATGTCGATCGGATCTATATAGGGAATGGCGCGCGTGAGCCGGCGTGCGCGCGCAATGCGCTCCTCGACCTGACGCAGCTGCGCTTCGTCGCCGTCCCTGACGGCGCGCTCGCGCGCCTCCTCCAGCGCAAGCATATCCTCCGCGCGCGGCCGATTGAGCGCGGTGCGGCGCGCGAGCGCGTTGCGCATGGTGCGCAACACCGCAAGGTTGGCGGGCGAGCCAGTGGCGGTGAAGCCTGCGCGTCGCACGCCCTCGGATTTCAGCGCGGCGAGCTTGCGTCGCTCGAGCCTTGGAAGTTCGAGATCCTCGAGAAAGAAATCGAGGAACTCGGCGGCGGACAGAACGATGGAGAACTGGTCCTCGCCCTCGCCCTGCCCCGCCTGAGCGCCGGGGCCGCCCCCGCCCTGAGGGCGCGGCAGGCGATCGCCTTCCAGGAACTCGCGATTGCCCGGCAGGATGTGGCGCGTCACGCCGGTCGCGCCGCGGTGAAAACGCGGCTCCTCCACGCCGGCGGCGGGGATGACGACGACGCCGCCGCCCTCCAGCTCGCGGATCGAGCGCTCGCCGGACGCCTCGCGCACCGCCTTGCGCACGATGCTGCGCGCGCGGCGCAGAAAGCGCTGCCGGTTGGGCAAGCTCTTGCCGGAAGGGTTCAGCCGCTTGTCTATGAGTTGCACCGCGGCCCTCCTCGCGTCAGGCGGATTGGCGAACACGCATGTACCATTCCACCAGGCGACGCACCTGTTTCTCAGTGTATCCGCGCTCAGTCATCCGCGAGACGAAATCCGCGTGCTTCTTCTCCGTCTCGGTGTCCTTCTTGGAGCCGAAACTGATCACGGGAAGCAGATCCTCGACCTGGCTGAACATGCGCCGCTCGATGACCTCACGAATTTTTTGATAGCTCGTCCATGGCGGATTGCGCCCGGAATTACCCGCACGCGAGCGCAGCGCGAATTTGACGACCTCGTTGCGGAAGTCGCGCGGATTGGCGATCCCCGCGGGCTTCTCGATCCTGGTCAGCTCCTGATTGAGCAGCTCGCGGTCGAGCATCTGGCCTGTGTCGGGATCCTTGAAATCCTGATCCTCCACCCAAGCGTCGGCGTAATCGACGTAACGGTCGAACAGGTTCTGTCCGTAATCATGGTAGGATTCGAGATAGGCCTTCTGGATTTCGTGGCCGATGAATTCCGCATAGCGCGGCGCGAGATCGCCCTTGATGTGTTCCAGCAGCCGCTTCTCGGTCTCGGCGGGGAATTGCTCGCGCCGGATCGCCTGTTCGAGCACATACATGAGATGCACCGGATCAGCGGCTATTTCCGAGGGGTCATGGTTGAACGTGGCTGCGAGCACTTTGAAGGCGAAGCGCGTCGATACGCCGTCCATGCCCTCGTCAGGCCCGGCGACGTCGCGATACTCCTGCAAAGAGCGCGCGCGCGGGTCGGTCTCCCTCAAGCTTTCGCCGTCGTAGACGCGCAGCTTGGAGAAGATGGTCGAGTTCTCGTGCGGCTTGAGCCGCGACATGACGGAGAAGCGCGCCAAAAGCTCAAGCGTCGCAGGCGCGCAAGGCGCGGAGAAGCGCGCCAAAAGCTCAAGCGTCGCAGGCGCGCAAGGCGCCTCGCCCAGCTCCGAGCCGCGGATCAGTTTCTCATAGATGCGCTGCTCCTCCGTGGAGCGCAGGCAATAGGGCACCTTGATGAGATAGATGCGGTCGATGAAGGCTTCATTGTTCTTGTTGGATTTGAAGCTCTGCCACTCGGCCTCGTTGGAATGGGCGAGGATGACGCCGTTGAAGGGGATGGAGCCAATGTTCTCCGTGCCGATGTAATTGCCTTCCTGCGTCGCTGTGAGGAGCGGATGCAGCATTTTGATCGGCGCCTTGAACATCTCCACGAATTCGAGAATGCCCTGGTTCGCCCGGTTCAGTCCGCCCGAATAGCTGTAGGCGTCAGGATCGTTCTGGGCGAGCGCCTCAAGCTTGCGAATGTCGACCTTGCCCACGAGCGAAGAAATGTCCTGATTGTTCTCGTCGCCGGGTTCGGTCTTCGCCACGGCGATCTGGCGCAGGCGCGAGGGAGAGAGTTTGACCACGCTGAACTTCGACAGATCGCCGCGAAACTCATCGAGCCGCTTGAGGCACCATGGACTCATCAAGCCGGTCAGGCGCCTGCGCGGCACGCCGTAACGCGCCTCGATTTCCTCGCCCTGTGTTTGCGGGTCGAACAGGCAGAGCGGGCTTTCGAACACCGGGCTCAGCTCATCGCCCGCCTTCAGCACATAGATTGGCTTCACCTCCATCAGGGCCTTGAGTCTTTCGGCCAGTGAAGACTTGCCGCCGCCCACGGGGCCAAGCAGGTAGAGAATCTGCTTGCGCTCCTCGAGGCCCTGCGCCGCATGGCGGAAGAAAGAGACGATCCGCTCCACCGTCTCCTCCATGCCGTAGAATTCGGAGAAGGCGGGATAGGTTCGAATGGTGCGATTCATGAAAATGCGCCCCAGCCGGGCGTCTTTGGCCGTATCGATCACGACCGGCTCGCCAATCGCCGCCAGAAGGCGCTCATGCGGGCCCGCATAGCATTCCGGATTAGTCCGGCACTCTTCGAGATAGTCGAGCAGGCTCATCTCCGACGTGCGGCGCCGGTCGTAATCGGTGAAATAGCGGGTCAGGAGATCGGAGGCCGGCGTCATGTGTCCCCTTTCAGTTCACATCGGGACGAAAGCCGCGCATGCGGCTTGCTAGGCTCTGGGCAGAACGCGACAGAAACTCCAAAGTTTCTTGAGAGAGCCGAATGGTCGCCGAAAGGTCGGCCTCCCCCACCCCGCAGCCTCCTCGCGCGCGTTCACGCCACGCAAGGGCGAGGGTTTCATGCGATCAGGGCCGTTCGAAAGAACCAGGCGTTGAGGGCGAAAGGTCATTCATCTGAAAAGCAGATCGCGGCGGAATAAAGACGTCCGACGTTTCACAGCGTCGCGCGCGCGACCACATAGACGCCGACAAGCGCGACGAAGACGGCGAAGCTCGCCTCAAGACGCCCTTTGCCCAAGGACAGGCGCGCCGCCGCGCCTGCGCCAAGCCTTCCGCCGAGGGCGCCACCGAGAACGAACAGAGCCGCAAGCGGCCAGTGCACAAAGCCCGAGAGCGCATAATTGACGGCGGTCGCTGCGCCAAAGCTCGCCACTGCGACGAGCGACGTGCCCACCGCGTAAATGGGCGGCATGCCGGTCGCCATCATCAACGCGGGCACGATGAGAAAGCCGCCGCCGATTCCAAAGAAACCTGAAAGGGCGCCGGCGATGAGGCCGGCGGCGATAAGCGGAGCTGCGTTCTGGCTTGAAAGCCGCACGAGGGGTTCGCCCTCCTGTCCCCGCCGCAGGAAGGAATGAACGCCGATCGCCACCATCAGCAAGCCGAAGACGGCGAGCAGGGCTTCGCCATTCAGCGCCTTGCCCAGCGTCGAACCGCCAAACGCGCCGATGGCGCCGGCGCCAGCGAAGACGAGGCCGCAGGGCCATTTGACGTGGCCCTTGCGCGCATGGGCGCCAAGGCTGAGAAGCGCGTTGAACGCGACCGCGACCGCGCTTGTGCCGATCGCCTCATGGGGGCTTGCGACGCCCACGAGATAGACGAGCAGCGGCACGGCGAGTATGGAGCCGCCGCCGCCCACAAGCCCAAGGGCGAAGCCGACCAGCGCGCCCGAGCCAACGCCAAGCGCGGCCTGCGCCGCCGACAAACTCATCATCAGCGCGATGGCGACTTACCTTGGGACGAACCGGCGCGGCCGGCCCGCGCCGCGTTACGCGCGCACTTTTCGCATGGCCGCGTTCCACGGCGCGTGCACAAGCAAGCGCGCCATGCCGCAGAAACCCGTGACGCCGGCCACCATCAATCCCGCGCCCACGAAGGCAGGCACGACGAGAAAGGCCGGCGCAACGAACACGCCAAGCAAGGTTCCGCCAAGCGCGAGCGCGCCCGCGCCGATCTGCACCTGACGCTGCAGGTCGAGCGGCTGGCTCGCGTCGAGCGTGACCGGAGCGCCCGCTCGTTTGAGCGCATCGAGGCCGCCCTCCACCACAAAGGCCCGGCAGTCGCCAGCCTTCTGCGCCAAGCGTCCGGCGTTGGCGAGCGTGCGCGCGCCGCTGCGGCAATGAAACAGCACCGGCTTGCCGCTCTCGACCGCGAGCGTCGCCGCATCCATGCGCGAAAGGGGGAAGCTTCGCGCGCCGGAAACTTTTTCGCGCGCAAATTCGTCGGCCTCGCGCACGTCGACCAGAACGGCGCCCTCGCGCATCAATCGCAGCGCTTCTTCAGCTTTGATCTGGGGCAGAGACATAACGCCCTCCTTTGCATTAGGTATTGCTAATCTAATGAATCGCGCCATATTTTCAAGGCCCCCTGGACCTGGGGGACGCGCTCTCGCAAGGAGACGAGCCATGGCCGCAGCGAAGGAAAGCCTGGGACCGGCGATCGAAGCTTTTTTCGACGAGCCGACGAACACGGTGAGCTATCTCGTGTGGGATCCCGCCACACGCAAGGCGGCGCTGATCGACCCTGTGCTTGACTACGATCACAACGCCGGCTCCGTCGACACCCGCTCCGCGCAGGCGGCGCTTGATGCGGCGCAGGCGAAAGATCTTTCAATCGAATGGGTGCTGGAGACCCACGCCCACGCCGACCATCTCTCCGCCGCGCCTTTCGTGAAGGCGCGCACGGGCGCGAAGATCGGCATCGGCGAGCACATCAAGGACGTGCAGCGCATCTTTCGGCCGATCTTCAACGCGGGCGATCTGAAAACCGACGGAAGCGATTTCGATCACCTCTTCACGGAAGGCGAACGTTTTGCGATCGGCGCGCTGGAGGCGGAGGTGTTGTATGTGCCGGGCCACACGCCCGCCGACGTCGCCTATAAGATCGGGGATGCGGTCTTTGTGGGCGACACGCTATTCATGCCCGACTATGGCACCGCGCGTGCCGATTTCCCCGGCGGCGACGCGCGCCAGCTCTATCGCTCGATCAAACGGCTTCTCGCCCTCCCCGAGCGCACGCGCCTGTTCATGTGTCACGACTACAAGGCGCCGGGACGCGAGGATTACGCGTGGGAGACGACCGTGGGCGCGGAGCGCGCAGGCAATGTCCATGTGCGCGAAGGCGTGAGCGAGGATGAATTCGTCGCCATGCGCAGCGCGCGCGACGCAACGCTGGCCGCGCCGCGCCTGCTCCTGCCCTCAATCCAGGTGAACATCCGCGCAGGCAAGTTTCCGCCGGCGGAAGCCAATGGCGTGCGCTATCTCACGATCCCTGTGAAGCTCAAGGACGGGACGGCGGACCTGCTGTGAGGCCTGCCGATGTGGCGCAATCCATGAAGCGCGCGACGCCGGCGTCATCCATGGCGTAGACGTCGCCGGAATTGGCCTCGGCCGGCAGATCGCTCAGCCAGCGGGCGATGCGTGAGGCGTCGACCGGCTCATCGAAGGCGAGCGCATGCGTCTCGCCGATCGCCGCCGTGAATCGCAAAAGGCCGAGGCTCACGCAGCGCTCAACGCAGGCGAGCGCCACGTCGCGCTGGATGGTGGTGAACTCGAAAGAGAGCGCCGGCGGCGGGCGGGTGAGGCCCGCAAGCGCCTCAGCCTCGAAACCCTCCACGTCGATCTTGATGAAATCGGGCGCGCCGTGACGTTCGATCAGCGCATCGAGCGTGGTGAGGGGCACGCGCGCCTGCGCGCGCCATTCCTGCCCTTCCCAGCCGGCCGCATCTTTAGCGGCGGCGATGAAATCAGCAGAGGCGGTGGAGACGATCGGATTGGCGGCGTTGACGTTGAGCGTGATCGCGCCCTCGCGTGCGCCGCAGGCCGCCTCGACGATGCGCACGCCCGCGCGCCAGCCATAGACCGCGCGCAGGAGCCAGACGACGGGACGCTGCGGCTCGACGGCGACCACGCGCGCGCCCAGCCGCAGAAAGCCCGCCGTGCGGTGGCCGACATGGGCGCCCACGTCGAAGACGAGGCCGCCGCGGGGGACGAAACGCGCGTAGAGCGCGTCCATCACGCGGTCGTGGTCCGGGTTGGAATGATAAATCCGCCAAGAGCGGCGCAGGGCCGGCGCGGCGCGCAAGAATGCGATGACGTCCTTCAGCAAGAACCCCTCCCGACCTGCGTTTTGTTTCTAGGGCGCGCCGAGGCGGCGAAAAGACGGGCGCACAAAAACGAAAAGCCCGCAGCGGGAAGCTGCGGGCTTTCGAAAACATCATGAAGAGGATTTTATTTCCGTGTTTTGCAGGCCTGGCGACGACCTACTCTCCCAGGTCTTGAGACACAGTACCATTGGCGCTGGAGCGTTTGACGGCCGAGTTCGGGATGGGATCGGGTCTGGTCGCTCCGCCTAAGCCACCAGGCCGGCGAAACACGGGAAGCAAAACTGGGATTT
>Ga0315906_10006766_pt1 | contig 14110 bp, 8 predicted proteins | sample LakEriMetagenome_4_FD_203526 | JGI IMG/M metagenome (GOLD analysis project Ga0315906, IMG submission 203526) | Freshwater fungal communities from buoy surface, Lake Erie, Ohio, United States - Buoy 2 MA122 | ecosystem: Environmental > Aquatic > Freshwater > Lake > Lake biofilm | place: USA: Lake...
AGATGCGTCCGTTTTTATCAAGGGCCAGCGTGTGCAAGTCTCCGGCGGCGATGGCCACGGCATGGGTGAGGCCGATCGGAACGGTAGCCTGTCCCCGGGTGTTGTCGCCCCAGCAAATGACCTGTCCCTCAGCGGTCAGGGCCACCGAGTGCGCGGCGCCGGCGGCGATGGCCACTGCGTTGGTCAGAAGGGTGGGGATTCGAGCCTGTCCCTGGGAGTTCAGTCCCCAAGCGATGACCGTGCCGTTGGTTTGAAGGGCCAGGGAATGCCCGAAACCAGCGGCGATGGCGAAGACCGGGCCGATGCCAGAGGGAATCGTCGACTGACCGAAGGTGTTGTCGCCCCAAGCGACGACCTGGCCTTGAGGGCGGTCAGGGCGGGCTGCCTGCGGGAATCGGAGAACCTCCACCCGCAGGTTCCGGCTGGTTTGGATCCGGTTGGTTTCGTCGAGATAGGCCTCCAGTCGATAGATTCCAGCCTCTTCCACAAGCACCTCGTGCAGCACGAGACTGGCGTTGGTGTGTCCGGCCAGAGCCTTGCCGTCTCGGAACCATTGGAATGCCGGTATCTTGGCAGCCGGCGCTGGGGGGGTGGGCGGGGTGTTGGTGACGCTGCCTCCAGTTCCTCCGGTGTCGGTTCCGGGATCTGTGCCAGAATCCGTGTCGGGATCAGTCCCTGGATCCACCGGAGGGGTCGGCGGCGGGGCCACCGGCGGCAACACCACGGGGGCGGTCGCTGTGGTAGTCTTGAGATCGACTGCACGCAGCACCAGGCGATCTCCGGCCAGCACTTGTCGATCTCGTTCCATGAGTTCAAACACCGGATAGCTGTCGGCCGAGGTAGGGTCGGTTCCGGCGGCCAGTTCCGCTCCGTCGAGTGCGCCGTCCGAATCACTGTCCGGATCCAGCGGATTGAGCCCGCGGCGCAGTTCTTCGGTGTCTGCAACGCCATCGCCGTCTGAGTCGCTGCTTTGGGTGAGTTCGGTCAGGTCGGAAACCCCGTCGCCGTCTGAATCCGAGACGAGCGGATTGAGGTTGAGTCGTAGTTCGATGCCGTCTTCCAACCCGTCTTGATCGGTGTCGGGTGCGACTGAACTGAGGCCCATCGAGATTTCCGTCGAGTCGTCGACGCCGTCGTGGTCTCCATCTATTCGGGAACGGATGCCTGCGGCCGCCTGGAACCCGGCGCTGAGACTGAAGAGGTTGGTTTGCGGAGCCGATTGCCCGGCCACAGCCGGCGTGCCCCAACCCATGGCGTTGCCGTTGGCCGTTAGGGCCAGCGAATACCCGGCGCCGGCGCTGATGGCGATGGAGGGCGGCATCCGTGGTGGGACGGGTACCTGCTTTTGGGCGGTGTCTCCCCAGGCGAACAGACCTCCCTCTCGGGAAAGGGCCAGAGTGTGGTAGTCGCCGGCCGCGATTCGGGCGATGCGTGAGAGATTGGCGGGGATTTCAGCTTGTCTGCGGTCATTGGATCCCCAGCAGACCACGGTTCCATCGGACTTCAGCGCCACGGAGTGGGCGGCCCCGGCGGCGATCGCCACCACTCCGGAAAGTCCTGGGGGAACGGCGGATTGCAAACTGCTGTTGTCGCCCCAACAGAGCACGGTTCCATCCGGACGCAGAGCCATGGAGTGGAAATGACCGGCGGCCACGGCGATGGCTTGGGTCAGTTCCAATGGAACCGCTGTTTGACCGAAGCGATTGTCGCCCCAGGCTCGAACAGCCCCGTTGGACAGGAGTGTCACGGTGTGGAAGCCGCCGGCGGAAACATTTTGGACCGGAGACAGGGTGATGGGAGTGCTGAGTTGGCCCAAGGTGTTGGTGCCCCATCCGAGCAGTTTTCCGGTGGCATCGAGGGCGTAGCCGTGGACGAAGCCTCGGGCGATCGCGACCGCGTTGCTCATCTTCGGAGGATTCGGGCCGACCTCCCGGCCCCAGACCACCAGGTCCCCGGCCGGTCTTGGAAACCCTCGCAGGGGGCGGGCTCCCAGGACGTCAATCCGGGTTCCCTTGGGCTCGCGCTGAACCGTGGTCTCCAATCGGGCCTCCAGCGTGTATCGACCTGAATCCGGGCGTTCCACTCCGAAAAGGACCAGGTTCACATTGGTTTGGTTGGCCAACTTTTTGCCGTCCCGGAACCACTGATAGGTGGTGTAGTTGGTGACCACTTCCTGGTTGGTGGTGTAGGAGGGGTTGCCTCCGTCTGGCGGTGGATCGTTGGTGACGATGGTGATGTTGGTCTTGAGTGACAGGGGTTTGAGCGACAGCGGCCGCAATCGGAGGAGATCTCCGCTGAGCAACTGTCGATCCCGGTCGGCGGTCTGAAAGAGGGGGATGCTGTTCTTGTCGCGTGGCAGGGTGTTGGCCGTGAATTCCGCGAGGTCATTGGCGCCATCCCCGTCGGTGTCCATGACGAATGGATCACTGCCGAAACGCAGTTCCTGCACGTCGCTGAGGCCATCTCCGTCCGAGTCGGGTTCCGGGAATGCTTTGGCCCGGACTGTTTGCGTGGAGTTCGCGCCCAGCAGGGTGGGGCTCACGCAGACGCTCCCGATGAGTGCCGAAAGCAGGACTGTCATCGACACTTGTGGAAAGGTTGCTAGCAGGCGCATGGGCATGATTGTTTACGACACATTGATCCCCCGTCCGGTGATAGACAGAAAATCAACGCTTAAATGAGAGTGGTTCTTGGCAGCAAGAATAGCGCCTGAACCTGCGAATAACAGGAAACTTCCGGTGACAAATCTTCGCCGGAGGAGGAAACTTCCGGACTAAGCTAGTTGGCTTTGGAGGCTGCCTACTGAGTCACATTGAGTACCTTGATGCCCTCGGTGGACGAGGGATCGATGGCGTTCAATGCGTTGATCGCGGTGGTCGCGGTGCTGGGGTCCGCATCTTGCATCAGGGCCTTGAGGTCGGGAACCGCGGCTTTGGCGGCAGGCCCGATCTGGTAAAGCGCGTAGGCGGCCAATCGGCGGATGACCGTGTCGTCTGACTTCAGCAGCGGGATGATGTCTTTCACCGCGGAAGCGGATTTCGGGCCTCCGGCGGCAAGTTCACTCAGTGCGTTGGCCTGAGCATCGTTGCTTCCCTTGAGTTGAGCCACCTGAGCGTTCACATCGACCGCCTTGGCAGCGTCCTCGGATTTTCCGCAACCGGCTGCAAGCAGGAGAAAAGACACCGCAGCCATTGCACCTTGATAGGCTATCCGGGAGATCATGCAAACCAGTGTATCGAGACCAATAGAGTGGTCAATTCCGTCGTGGGCGTCGTGGGTGTGAGCGGGATCCAATTCGTCGCCATGAAGGAAACAGAGGGCCTACCAGGAGAAGGCGCCGGGTGCCGGGGTGCCGCGTCCCGCCTCGATGCGGTGACTGCGCTGGGAATCCAGCACGCCGAAATCTTCAGCGGTGCCATCCGGCCATCGGACCCAGAGGCGGCCTTTGCGTGCTGAGCCCAGACCAAAGTGAACCCGAGGATCGCTGCTGGAGCAGTAGCCCTGATTGGGTTGGTGATTTCGCCACTGGACACCGGTTTCGGACTCCAGACGCAAAATCGCATTGCGCGGGTTCAAGCCAGGACGTCCGTGCAATTCAATGCGTATCCAGCCCTGATCGGGTGAGCTGATGTTGCGCAGCAGATGGACCGGGCCATCCCGGTTGACCACCACCAGATCCTGCGCACCATCGTTGTCGAGGTCGCCCGCGGCCACTCCGCGGCTGGTGGCCTCCAGCAGCGGGGTCGTTCCTCCCTCGGGGTGGACCGCGGCAAAACGTCCCCCGCCCAAACCTCGGTTCAGGGAATTGGCTTCCGCAAAAGGGTCGTCAGATTTTCGAGTCGTTTCAGGCCCCAGTCGGACTCGACCATTGGCGATGTAGAGATCCAATTGGCCGTCATTGTCGAAATCGGTGGCGCTGACGCCGAAGCCTGTGTGGGGTAGGCTTCCTGCCGCTGGACCCTCTTGGGTGATGGCATCCGCAAACAGGCCGGCCTGATTGCGGAAGAATCCGTTGCCCTCGCCGACCAGGTGGGTCACGAAGAGATCCAGCCAACCCCGCTGTTCGAAGTCCACGGCGACGACCCCCATTCCAGCCCTCGGAATGCCCATGGAATTGAGCGCACACCCGCGCAGCGGGGCATCGTCCTCGAATCGCCATTGGCCCCGGTTGAGCCAGAGTTGGTTGGGAGTGGCGTCATTGGCCACAAAGAGGTCGATACGGCCGTCGTGGTCGAAATCGCCTGTGGCCACGCCGAGACCGTTTCCATAGGCACGATCCAGACCTGCAGCGGCCGTGACGTCTTCAAACGTGCCGTCACCCCGGTTGCGGAAGAGGACCGTCGGTGTGGGGGCATTGTAATTGCGAGGCGAGCAGTAGTCCCGTCGGCCGCCATCGGAAAAACACTCCATTTCGATGTTCGGGGACCAGCGGACGTAGTTGACCACCATTAGGTCTAGGTCGCCGTCCTGATCGAGGTCCACGAACGTGGCACTGGTGCTGAAGCGGTTGACGGCCACGCCGGCCTGAACTGTGACGTCTTCGAAGGTTCCATTGCCGCGATTCCGGAACAGCCGGTTGGAGCCGACTTGGGTGACATAGAGGTCATCTCGGCCGTCGCCATCGTAATCGCCGACCGTGCAACCCATTCCGTAGCCGGAGGGACAGGCTAGGCCAACGGCCACCGTGACATCCTCGAAACGCCACTGGCCGAGGTTGCGGTAAAGCCGGTGAGCCGGGGCGGCGGGTCGATCCGGATCCAGAGATCCCCCATCGACGCAGAACACGTCCAGAAGACCATCGCCATCGTAGTCGAGGAGTCCGACACCGCCGCTTTCCATCTCCGGAAGCCAGAACCGTCCGGAGGCTCCCGAATGGTGGACAAAAGAAAGTCCGCTGCCGCTGACGACGTTGGTGAACCACGAGCGGGCCGAGGTCCGATGCATTGCAGTGGGTTGGTTGGTCTGCGTCTCCGCCCGATCGGTTGTTTTGCGGGAGCAGTTGATGGCCGTGGCAAGCGCAACACTCGCGGTGAGCCATCGCAGCGCTCGAAGGAGCGGGATCGTGATCATGGCGTGCGTTCTCCGCTTCGGGGCGTCAGCCATCTCAGTGTGCCCAATGTGCGGAGCGATCCCTCTGAGTCTCCGGTCGCGGCTTGGATTTCAGCCAACAGGCGCAAGGCCGGGACCAATGCGGGGTGAATCTCTAGGGCTTTGCGCAACAAAACTGCTGCAGGCCCTCCTTCATGCAAATTGCGCCACCGGATGGTGGCTGCTTCGAGGAGAATCTCGGCATTGGCAGGGTCGCAGCGTGAGGCTTCTTCGAGAGCCAGGAGCGCTTCGGCATCGTTTTCCGCGGAGAGGTGGGCGTTGGCCAGCGCCAGATGGGATTGGGCCAGGCGCGGCGCCAGATGGATCGCCTCAAGCGCCTCGGAAAGGGCGGCTTCCTGGTTACCCAGTTGGGCGTAGGCATGGGAGCGGGTGATGCGCAGAGCCGCCGCCTTGGGGTCTGCGGCCGAGAGCGGGTCCAGCAGGGTAAGGGTTTTCTGAGGTTGGCCGCATCGGTTGAGAGCCACGCCCAGTTGATTGAGCAGTCCCGGGTGATGGGGATGGAAGGGGCGGATGCGCTCCAGCAATGCCACGGCCCCTTCCGGTCGTCCCAATGCCGACATGGCCTCGGCTTGCTGGAAAACCCCCGGCAGCAAACGGACTTCTTCGGGTGCGGTCTCGGCCCACGGGTCGGACATGGGTTGCCGGCCCTCTCCGGTGCCTGCAGCGATGGCTACCCGCGCTTCATTGGTTTGGCCGAGCGAGCGGAGGATTTGGCCGAGCAGGTAGAAGGCGGGTTTGGATCCTGGATCCAGACGGAGCGCTTGTTCTGCCAATGGCAGCGCTTGGACGGACTCACCACGCCGGAAATGAACTTCTGCCAACCCCAAGGCTCCACGGGATTCCTTGGGAGCCAGTCGGGTCAGGGTGGCGAAAGCCTGTTCGGCCGATTTCAACTCACCGGCTCGGAGGCTGGCTTCTCCGACCCGGTACCAAATGGGGGCAAAGCCTGGAAAGCGTTGGGCCAGTTCCTTGAATTCCTGCAGAGATCCGGGTCCATCTGAAAGCTCCTGCAGGGCTGCTGCGGCGTACATGGGGGCCAGAGGTTCATCTGGATCCAAAACAGCCGTTGCTTGAAAGGCTGACCGGGCCTCTTTCCATAGTCCGTTGGCTGCCAAGGCAATGCCGAGGCGGGCTCGAACCGTGGCATCGCCGGGTTGGGCTTTGGCGGCGGCGACCCAGTTCCGGATGTGGGCGCGAACGGCGGGATCCAGCCCCGTATCTGTGGCCGGATCGCCGACGGCCGGTGGTTCCGGTCGCCGGCATGCGCTCAAGAAAAACAAAACCGACACCAGCAGGATCGGTAGCCAAGGACGCAACCTTGGAATGCGATCGGATCTGCGGATGTCGGTGTGAGAACCCGGAATGCGGTCTGAAGGTTGGCCGGATGTGGGATTCATTCACCGGTGCCGGAGGTGGTCTTGCCGCCACCGGCCCGGTTTTGAGTTTGCCCGAGGGAGTGTTCCCGGTGCAATCAGCGGGTCGGATTGATCTCCTTCACGGAGCTGCGTTCCTGAAGCCATGCCACATCCACGTTGTTCGGAGAGGCGATGCCCAGCGAGAGGGCTTGGCCGAAGCGAAGGATCGGGCGGGTGCGACCATCGACCCACTTGCGGATCTCGGAGTGACCGTCGATGAAGGAGAGGCCACCCGCGGCATTGTGGTAGCTGGCCGGGAAATCGACGATGGTGAAGGCTGTCCGTTGTTCCGGATCGTAGCCGGCCATGTTCACGGCAAACCAGCCGTCGTTGATGCTGTCTTCACGCTCGTCGATGAAGACCCAAGTCCCGGAGGACTTCTGGATCTGGGAGAGTTTCTTGAACTGGGTGTATCCGGCAGAGAAGGGGCCACCGCGTTCGCCGAGGTAGCCGTTCATGGAAATGGAGCGTACCCGTTCATCACCGGTCTTACCCTTGGATCGGCTGCGGTCGGCCGGGCATTTGTAAACTCCCGGTGTTCCGGCGTATTTGCCGAGTTGGGAGTTCATCAGCATGATGCGGTTGGTATTGTCGGGGGTGTAGCCGGTGTTGTTCAACCAGCCCACGCACCAAGTGAGGTTGGTTTGGCCGAGGCCGGTTCCGCCGTCGAGGTTGCCCGGCAGAACGTCGCGGTTGTCTCCGCAGTAGAGCTGATAGGACAAAGCCATCTGTTTGCCATTGCTCATGCACTGGATGCCCTGAGCCTTGGACTTTGCTTTGGCCAGAGAGGGTAGCAACATGCCGGCGAGGATCGCGATGATCGCGATGACAACCAGCAGTTCGATGAGGGTGAATGCTGAAGAGCGCTGCGGGGCAGTGCTTCTGGATGGGTGGGCGTGAAGCATCGGGAGAAATGTTCGGGGTTCGGAAAAATGTCTGTCCTGTTTTTCCGATATGCGCAAGTCCGAGTTTTCTCGATTTTGCTGCGGTTGCCTTTTCTGGGCCTTGGGGCCCCAAAAAAGGACGCTGGGGCAGTGTAACGAACCCCCGATCCAGCTGGTTTGCAGTGATGGCGCAGCTGCGGCAATTCTTGAGGGCCTTCCGGAAATGCAGCGTCTCTGCAGGTGCGGTGGCTGCTTCAGCACCAGCAAACGCCGCGAGAGGACTGACGGCGATCCGGTTCTGCAGCGATCATCAACTTGGATGGGCGAGCCGGACTCAAAGCAGGCGGGGCTGCCTCAAGGACGCCTCCAACTCGGAGGTGAGAGCACCGGCCCGGGAACGACGACGTTCGATGATGTGTTTGTCGGTGGACGGGTCGTAGGCGACCGGGTAGTTGCCGTCGTAACACGCCAAGCAGAAGGCGTTTTTCGGCCTTCCTGTCGCCGCAACCATGCCGTCGAGACTCAGGTAGCCCAAGGAATCGGCATTGAGGAATCGGCGGATTTCATCCTGCGTGTTGGTGGCCGCCATCAGCTTGCTGCGCTCCGGGAAGTCGATGCCGTACACACACGGATTGATGTGGGGCGGGCAGCTCACCAGCACGTGCACCTCCTTGGCTCCGGCCTCCTTCAGCGAGGTGACCCGGGCTTTGCTGGTCGTGCCGCGCACGATGGAATCATCCACGATCACCACGCTCTTGCCGCGCACCAGATCGGCAATGAGGTTGAGTTTCACCCGGACGTTGAAGTCACGGATGAACTGCGAGGGCTGCAGGAAGCTTCGGCCGACGTAGTGATTTCGCACGAAGGCCATCTCGAAGGGGATGCCGCTTTCCAGCGAATATCCCAGCGCGGCGCAGTTGCCTGAATCGGGCACCGGCACGATGACATCGGCCTGGATCTTGTGTTCGCGAGCCAGCTGGCGACCCATTTCCACCCGCACCTTGTAGACGTTGCGGTTGGCGATGTTGGAGTCGGGGCGGGCGAAGTAGACGTACTCGAAAATGCAGAACGCCTCGCGCTTCGGGGTGGGAAACGCTTGGATGCTGCGGACCCCGTCGGAATTGATGATGACGATCTCGCCCGGTTCGATATCGCGGACGTACTTGGCCTGGATCAGGTCGAATGCGCAGGTCTCGGAAGACAACACGAAGGCCCCGTTGTCCATGCGACCGAGGGCCAGCGGGCGGAATCCGTGGGGATCGCGGGCCCCGATCAGTTCGTTCTCGGTGAGAATCACCAGCGAATAGGCGCCTTCGATGCGGCGCATGGTCTCGATCAAGGCGCTCTCGTGCCCGGCGCGGGCCGGTTGGGCCAAGAGATGCAGGATGATCTCGCTGTCCACCGTGGTCTGGAAGATGGATCCGCTGGCCTCGAGTTCCTCGCGCAGTTGGGCTGCATTGGTGAGGTTGCCGTTGTGGCCGATGGCGATGCGCCCCTTGGCGCAGTCCACGGTCAGGGGTTGGGCATTGACGATGTTCGACGAACCGGTGGTCGAATAGCGGGTGTGCCCAATGCCAGTATGGCCGATCAGACGATGGAGCACATCGCCGGAGAAGACCTGCGGCACCAGGCCCATGCCCCGGTGGATGTTGAAGGTCTTGCCGTCGGTGGTGACGATGCCGGCACTCTCCTGCCCGCGATGCTGAAGGGCGTAGAGGCCGTAGTAGGTCAGTTCGGCGGCATTCGGATGCCCATGGATGCCAAAGACCCCGCAGTAATGCTTCGGATGGTGTTGCACGAGACGCTCGGAGAGTCCGGAAGCCGGCGTCGAAGGCAAAGGGCTTTTTTACCCCATCGTCATCCGAGGAGCGTCAGGCGACGGGTCTAGGGATCCGTGTCTTTCGCGCTGAGGAGTTCGATGGCCAGGGTGTAGCTCTCCCCGAGGGCATTGGTGACGGCGAAGAGGGTGCGCGGATGACCGTTGGTGACCTGCAGCGGGCCGGCCGCAGCCAGCGCTTCGAGTTGTTTCAGCGCGGGCGCACTGTCGAAGTTGCTTGACCCTTGAAGGCCGTGGCGAGGTCGCCAGAACAAAGACGCATCGAGGTGGATGGACTCCCGAAACAGGTAGGCGCGCCAATGGAGGGAGCCTTGTCCTAACTGGCTGCCGCCCAGTCGAGGCCTGAGGGCGTGGCCCGGCGGCACACTGGTGGACCCAATGAGGCTGATTTCGTTGCCAGCACTGACGGGAAGCTGTTTCAACCACACGGTCGCCATGGTCGGTCCGCGATCCTCGGGCAATGTCCGACGGAAGGTCAGGCCACCGGCCAACCAGGATCCGTCGCGATTGGTGAGCCCAAACAAGGTCATCGGTTGACCTTCCGGGAGGCGGAGGGTGCGCCCTTCCAGCTTGGGCCGGAGTTCCTCAATCAATGGCAGTTTGAAGAGCAGGAAGGTTTCTGGAAGCTGGAACACCATCGTGAGCAGTTGGCTGCGGCTTTCACCATGCTGGAAGATGGTCGGATGCTCATTGTGCGATTCGAGGTATCCATCGGATCGTTTCGTCCAGACCTCCAAGGATTCCTCAGGCCGCAGCGGCGTAAAAGATGAGCAACTGGGATCGATGGTAGCCCACTGGTTAGTGAATCTCTCGAGAACGATGTCTTTGAAAGCCGTCGGGCCTGGACCTTCCACCCGAGGAATCGCTGGGAGGACTTGAAGCACCGGATTATTGGGAACCTCACGCGGCGATCTGGGCCCGAGGATGGAAAGCGCCACCGCTGGCCACGTGCCCGGCACGACGGGTTCTCGATGGACTACCCGGGAGATCCGTTGGGTCAAAAGCCTCAGGGTGTCGCCTCCGAGGCTGGTGATCACCACCCCGGCCAGCAAGCCCACCGGGATGGCGAAGGACGTCGTCAATTGCCTCAGCAGCGACCGGTTGGGTTTTGGGTCGCTCGCCCGCATGAGCAGCACCCAGGGAAAGGCGGCCAACCCGAAGTGAGTACACCCCAAGCCAAATCGAATCGATGAGTCCAGTCCGAAGACCGGGTGGGCACCCATCCAAGCGACCCCGGCCAGGAGCGGGAAGAACAGCGCAGCCTGTCGGTTCAGTGCTTGGCGCCCCCCCGTCTCGAGGGAGTTCAGCCACTGGTCGGCCTTGCGTCGGGCCAGTGAATCGAGCCGAAGTGTTCCGTAGACGATCGGGAAAACGGCAATTCCCAAGGGAATCCCTTCCATCCAATCCATCCAGGTCCGCACCGCTTCGTTGAATCCGGCCAATGCGAGAATGCTAGCGACCATCCATTGGTAGGTCAGTGCCCAAGGCACCAGCGACCGGTAGAGTGCGGGGGTGTTTACCTGGATGGGCGGCGGTTGGATCGGGCCTGGCGTCGCCGGGGCGGTGAGCGCCTCGACGCGGGTGCGGAACTCGGTGGCGGTTGGGAAGCGGAGCTCAGGCGCCACGGCCAGCGCCCGTAAGACCACCTCGTCGAGTCGGACATCGATCTGGATCCGGCGGGAGGGATTCTTGAGGGAGTGGCCCGGCAGTTCCCCGGTGAGCAGTTCGTACAGCACCACTCCCAGCGAGTAGATATCAGCGCGGTGGTCGACCGGGCCGCGGGCCCGTTGTTCCGGGGCCATGTACTGCGGCGTGCCCGCGGCCGAGGCTCCGAGGGTCTCAGGGCCGCCCGCGCCCGCAGGCGGCGCGTCTGCGGGCACCTTGCCTGCTGCGGCCGCATCGGGGCCTCCCGCCGTCGCAGACCCGAGCAGCTTGGCGATGCCGAAGTCAGCCACCTTCACCCGGCCCTGCTGGTCGAGCAGCAGGTTCTCCGGTTTGATGTCGCGGTGCACCACGCCGTGGTCGTGCGCGTACTGGAGCGCTTCGCAGACGGGCGGGACAATGGCCAGCGCCTGTTCCGGGGTGAACCGGCCGGCCGTCATCGCCTGGCGCAGGTTGACCCCGTCGACGTATTCCATCACCAGATGGTAGAATCCGCCCGACTCGCCGAAGTCGTGGATGGTGACGATGTTGGGGTGATTCAACGAGGCCAGGGTCCGGGCCTCGGCGGTGAACCGCTCGGCGAAGCCCGGGTCGGTGCTGCGTTCTGGGGCCAGGATCTTGAGCGCTACGAACCGGTTGAGTGCTTTCTGCCGGGCTTTGTACACCACGCCCATGCCGCCGCGGCCGAGGCACTCGAGGATTTCCAACTGGGGAAAGTGCGGGGCCAAGGCCGCCGGGCTGAGGGGTTCGGAAGGCGTTTGGGCTGCCCCACCCGGTTGCGTGGGAGCCATCGCCGCCGAGAAGAGGCATCGGGGGCAGGGATTTTGCGAGGCGGCCGGGTCAAGGGCCGAGCCACATCGCGGACATTGGGCGGCCGAAGGAGTCGAGAGGCTCATGTACCGGTTTCCTGCCGTGGCACGGGCGAAGGGTTACCGGGATTCATCGACTTTCTTTCCAGCGCCGCAAAGAGCGCCCGGAGCTCCGATTCAATCCCTTCGGGATGTTCCAGAGTGGCGGCGATCTCAGCCCGCAGCCGGTCACGGAATCTCCGCCGGAGTCGGTGGATCGCCACCTTGAGGGCCGTCTCGTTCATCCCGCTGCGCCGGGCCAGGTCCTTCTGGTCGCCGTGGCCTGCATCTCCGGTGAGCCAGGGCTTGGCCTCTTCAAAGAATTCGCCGCGCCCCTCGTGGATGCATTCCTGCTGCAGGGACTCCATCGCCCGCCGAAGCACAGTCAGCGCCCATTGCCGATCGTAGGCCTCGTCGGGTGAGAGTTGGCCCGGGTCGGGAAGTGCCAGCGGTGGCCGCCCATTCGGTGAGGCATCGGTCGATAGGTGTTCGATCGCCGCGCCCCGCTTGAGGCGTCGCTCGGCCTCCCGCTGTCGGGCTACGAAGTGCTTGAGGGCCCCGAGTAGGTAGGATCGGAACCGCCCCTGGTCTTCGCTGGCGTGGGCGATGGCCCCGCCGGCCATCAGTCGGGCGAAGAAGGCATGGGAGAGTTCCAGTGCCGCGTCTGGGTCGGGTGCCGGCAGGGTGCGTCGCAAGAAGGCCGTGACCGGTTCGTAGTACGCAGCGCACAGCTCCGACAGGGCCCGTTGACCCTCGGGCGAATCGAGTTTTGCCCGCCGAACCTGTGTCCAACGGGTCTCGCGGAATTGGGGGGCGAAACTCATTAATGAGCAGCCACCTAGGCGAGGTGCTCGGCCAGTTGGCCGGTGGTCTCGCGCAAGCGTTGACTGAGGAGCCGCGCAATACGAAGCAGGAACTTGGCTGCCAGCTTGGGTTGGCTGTCGAGAAGCCGGTCGAATTCGCCCCGTTGCAGGACGAGCAACCGGACATGGGTGTCAGCCACCACCGTGGCCGAACGCGGTTCGCGGTTGAGGACCGACATTTCGCCGAAGGATTTGTCTTTGCCCAAGCGACCCACCACCGACTGGGACCCGTCCGAGGAGCATTTCAGGACGGTCGCCCCGCCCTCGATGACGATCCCCAGGAAGGAATCGGTATCGCCCTCCTTACACAGCACGGTGCCCGCCTCCCCGGAGCAGGCCTTCATGAATTCAGCCAAGATCATCAGGTCGGTCCGGGTAAAACTCAAAGACCAGGCCGACTGCTCCAGCAGGTCGGCTCGTTGCTGGTTGCTCAACGCGAGCACTTTGATGACGGGTGTGGGTTGCATAAGCGGATCAATTGAGGATCATCTGCAGAGGCAGACCAGAAAAAAGCGATCTATTGTGCGATCGGTAGTCATTGTTGATCGCAACTCCAAGTTAAAACCGGGCGGTGATTCTGCGGTCGATTGGTGTATGGGTTACCGATGAGAGCTGAAGTCGACAAAGCCGGCAACGAGGGCCGAATTCAGGCCTTCAGCCGGAAGCATCAGACCGGGTTGGTGACCCTGGTGTTCACCGACCTGGTGGGGTCGACCCAACTCAAGCAGCGGTTGGGCGATTGGCTTGGGGTCCGTCGCATCCAGGAGCACCACGATATGGTTCGGCGGCTGCTGGCAGGATTCCCGGAGGCGGCTGAGATCAGCACCGCGGGCGATTCGTTCTTTCTGGCCTTCGCGCGACCCTCCGACGCGGTGCTCTTCGCGTTGGGTCTCCAGAACACGCTCCGGAACTCTGCCCGCCCCGACGAGACTCCCTTACGGGACCGGGTCGGAATTCACTTGGGCGAAGTGGTGATCGAGAAAGCGGACCATCGACGGGTCCACGATCTCTATGGGATCCAGGTGGACCTCTGCGCGCGCCTCATGTCGCTGGCCGGGGCGGATCAGATCCTCACCAGTTCGCTTGTCTTCGAGAGCGCCCGTGAGGCCGTCGCGCGTGGAGCCGGCGATTTGGGAGCGGTGCGCTGGGAGCGGCATGGCCGCTATGCCATGAAAGGCATCGACCTTACGGTCGAAGTCCATGAGGTGGGCGAGGCCGGTGTCGCCCCGTTCTGGAAGCCGCCGGGAGCATTGATTGAAGGGCAGGTTGCCGAGGTGCTGCTGGTGTCCGAGCCCGCTGCGGATCCGACGCCCCACCCGGTCCGGCGGTTGCCGTGGACGGCCCTCAGTGTCGGTGTTGCCCTGCTGATTCTGGGTGGCCTGCTCGGCTGGCGGTGGCTTTCGCCCCGGACAGAGCGTTTGGCCATCCTGCCGTTCCACTCCCTCGAGGCGGACCCTCGGGCCGACGATTTCGGCATTGGTCTGGCCGAGCG
>Ga0315906_10006767_pt1 | contig 14109 bp, 17 predicted proteins | sample LakEriMetagenome_4_FD_203526 | JGI IMG/M metagenome (GOLD analysis project Ga0315906, IMG submission 203526) | Freshwater fungal communities from buoy surface, Lake Erie, Ohio, United States - Buoy 2 MA122 | ecosystem: Environmental > Aquatic > Freshwater > Lake > Lake biofilm | place: USA...
AAAGCATCAGAACAAGAGGGAGAAGAACAATGATTGATCGTTCCGACTACGTTTGCCACCGCATGAAAGCGGCTCAGGCGACCAACCAATCCAATCGCGGGTTTGACTTCCGCCCCTCCGACGAGCCGCCACTGTGGCTTCGCGCCGTGGCCGAGGTGCTGCGCCCGCGTAGCATCATCATCCTGCTGGCCCTCGCTGGCGTTATCAGCCTGTGGTGGCTGACATGACCCCCGGCGAACCCCCCGCTGATATGAAGGCCCGCACCCCTGCACCAGAGGGGGAGGCTTGCCCGCACGACGCTTACGAAGCCGACGCGGCAGGTCAGCCTGTTCGTTGCGTGGATTGTGGAATGGCTATCGCGTCCGCAGCAGCTCCTGTCGTTCCGGTAGGGGTGAGCAGGGAGGAGATAGCGAAGGCGCTGTTTGATCGGCATTGGTCTGCCGTCTCGGCTTCGCCAAAATGGCCCGGCGACGATGACGGCTCGTATTGGCTTTGGCTGGCCGACGCCATCATCGCAGCCCTTCGCCCTACCGATACAGGGTGGCGGGACATTGCGACGGCACCACGAAACGGGGACGACGTGCTGGCCTGCGACGACGAAACCGGCGAGCGCCACGTTTCCTACTGGACTGGTCACTACTGGTCCGGGCGAACCGGCTTCAAACCGACCCACTGGATGCCCCTCCATCCCGCCCCTACCGATACAGGGTGGGAAGCATGACCACCCCTGACATAGCCGGTCTGTGCGAGAGGCTGCGGGAAACTCGGTCCGTTTGGTCGGAGGCGAAAGAAGCCTCAATCAAACGGCGTCGTAATCCCGATGGCCCCGAAGCAGCCGACGCCCTTGAACGCCACGCCGCTGAACGTGACGCCTTGCGCTTGGCGATACTGGGGGGCGAAGACGTGCCGGGCGTCGCCGCAACCGTGTCAATCGACCAGTGCATCCGCTTCCTGACCGAGGAACGGCAGCGGAACGAATGGAGCGCAGAGCAACAAGCCAAACTTGAACGCCAAGCCGCTGAGATAGCGAGACTGCGGGAGGTTTTGACGATGACAAAGGGACCTCTCGGCTCAACCGGGCCGACGCCAGTTTATGAAGCCGTCCTCGCCGCCCTTACAGGAGAAGACACATGACTGACATCCTTCTAGGCGCGTTCTTTATCGCCGTGGCCATGTTTTGCCAGTTGTGGCTTTGGGCAGACCAGAGGCGTTAAAGCCGTCTAGCCTAGCTCAATGTCGGCATCGTCAAAAGTGCCGGGGTCTGGGCGCAAGTCCGTAACGGAACGCGGGAAGGGTCTGCCAATGTGCGCGGCCCATCTTGCTCGCTTTGCCGACGCCTTGCGATTGAGAGCGCGAGCGGCTGCGATGCCTAGCAGGAGGGCGAACGGCTCAAGGCGCATCCGGCGCGGCCTTTTTGCCGTATCTATGCTCTAGCAGGGACATCTCCTCAAAGCTCCAGCTTCGCACGAAACCCCCCCATATCTTCGCCAGACAAACGCCCGAGCGCCACGTTCCGCCTCCCTTGTTCGCAAAGCCCTCAATGAAGCCATTAGGCAGCGCTGTGGCGGCTGAATAGACGGTCGGGGTGCGGAACGGGCCGGACTTATGTTCCGTTATCTGGGTGGCCCTGTGATCGTCCCCGTGGATGGTGTCGCACATCGCCTTATTAGCGTGTTGCCCTTGGGCTAGAGGCTTGCCGCGACCATTGAACGGAATGTGCGTGAACCCCACCCCGTCAATAAACCGATATTCGCCATACATGGACGTTCGCCAGCCCCATTGCAGGAAGGCTTCCTCAACCATGTGCGCGTGGGAAATGCCGTCCGGGTGGAGGTTGTCGTATCGCCAAGCCCGATGTTCGTGATTGCCGAGCGTGATTAGCTTGCGCGGCTTAAGCGTCCCCAAGCCTCGCTGGAACTCTTTCTGCGATGCGTGAAAGCTGGCCAGTTCCTGCTCAAACGTCGGCTTTGAAAAGCCCTCAAACGTCGCCCGGTCATTGAACGACGAAAAGCAATCCATCGTCATCCAGTCGCCAACGGACACAACCCAATCGACGTTATGTTCCGCCGCAAACCGGCCCAGCCAATAGAACCGTTCCTTATTAGGAAGGTGCGGGCTATCGTGGGCATCACCGATGACGCAAACCACGATAGGGTTGCCCTCTGGTATCGGCTCCTTAATGTGGTCTTGCGAGACCATTGCCGGGGCGCCGGGCGAGTGATGCTGATACTGGCGTGGCCGGTAAAGCGTGTCATCCGGCTCTAGCCCGTAATGAAGTTTCGCCGCCGCAATCCGCCCGTTCATCGTTCCGCGTGAGATGCCCCACGCATCAGCGGCAACCGCGACGGCACCTTGGCCCGCCCCACCCATTCCGATGGGTCGGAATCCTTCCCTTAACTTTTCCTCAACGCGCTCGACTGTCTCAAGCGCAACTTCACGGGAAAGGGAAGGCTGGGCCATGTCAGATCACCAAAAGCGCCAGAACGGGCGGGGAGGGGTCGCCAAGGCGCGAGATTGAGCGTCGAAGGCTTGGACCGCCAAATCCCTCCGACCGTCACACACGGCCAGCATTAGGCCCCTAGCGTCGTGCGTGACTTCTAGGTCCGCAATGGTCGGGCTATCGGGCAGGGTCGGCAACTGGCACGGCGTCCGCGCCGCTTCCGGCAGAGTCAGGACTGGCGCAGATTGACGGGGCGACGATGCACAGCCGGTGATCAGCAGCCCGTATGCGAGCCACGCGGTTAGGGTCCAAGGGCGTTTCAGCATCGGGTGCCGTCCTCGCTTCGGTTTCAGCTTGGCGGGCAAGGTCGCGGATTACAACCTCCCGCGTGTGAAAGGTTTGTGTCGCCGCTGCAATTTCAGCGTTGCCGACCGCCTCGCGCTCTAACACCGAGACCTCCGTTTCCAGCCGGTCAATCTTGCGGGCATCAATGCCGAACGGGTCAAACTTGAGGCCGAGAAAGCTAGGGCGGGCCACACTGGCAAGACCGAACAGCACACAGAACACGGCGAACAAAGCAATCCAGCCGGTCGGGGTGATGATGCGGAGATATTTCACAGCGCCGTAGCTACATCAAAAGACGGACAGGCTTTCGATACGCCTGGCCAGTCCCTATGACCGCGAACGACAATACCGGGATATTTCGCGCGATAGTCCGCTACGACTTTCCGCAACGCGACTTTCTGGGCTTCCGTCCGGGTATCGGCTGGCGTCATTGCTTTGTTGTTCTCGACCCCGCCAACATAGCAAATGCCGATGTTGCCGGTGTTATGCCCGCCCGTATGAGCGCCGCGCTGATTATCCCGCAAGGTGCGAACGACCGTCCCGTCAAGCTCAATGACGTGATGATAGCTCGCCTGCCCAAAACGGTCCATTCCAATCTTTACGATGGCGGGGGCCTTCACGTCGCGGCCACGCGGGGTTGCCGCACAATGAATGGTCAGAAACTTGATGCTCATGGCTTTTTCCAGCTTGCGACAATGCGGGCAATGTCAGATGCGCTTGCCCCGCCCATGTAGCAGAAACCAAAGAACGCTTGCGAGGCGATAAGGGCCAGCGCGATGTCTCGCAACGGGCCACCGTCTGACAGTTTCCAGACGATGCCCGCGAGTAATGCAAGCGTGACCGTCACATAGCCGATGGTGACCCATCGCCGCCAATGAAACGACGGCTCAGGAAGCGGGTTGTCCGGGTCGGTCATGCGGTAGGCTTCCGGCGCGAGGGAAGGGGCAACAGCCGCTGGATTAAGTCGGTCAGGTGCTTAATCTGTTCTTGCAGCCGGATGACTTCATCGCGCGTGTTATCGTGCGCGGCTTCCTTGGCTTGCAATGTGGCGACGATAGCGGCCACCGCTCCAATCTGGGCAGATACCGCCGCCACTTGATCGCCTGTCGCCTTGCCATTTACGCGGCCTTCAAGCCGCACAAGCCAAACGATGACCGCGACACCCGCGAGACCAATCGTGATGATGGGGCCAGGTTCGAGGGTCATTAGTTGATAACCCCCGCCGTTCTCAAGTCGTCCTCAAGCGCCTTGAACCGCTGCGATATTGCCTTCACGGCGTTATCGGTCGCTTGCGCTTCGGCTTGCACATAGGCCGCGCTGACGGTCTGGCCTGCATAGGTTGCGTATGCACCCTTGGCAGCCGTTCCAGTCGCCGCCGTCCAGCCGGTTTGTTTCTGAACCGCCCGCACCTCAACAAACGTGCCGGGGTTACCGTCCACAGTGCAGAACCAGCCGAGGATACCGTTTGCGGACGGGGCTGAGTTCTGTATCCAGTCGCCAGCGGTCCAATAGCCCGTTGTTGGAACCGCAGACAGGAAGTTGCGACCTTGCACGTTGCGGGTATTGATGAAGACGTTAAAGCCGAACGCCGTTGAGTTTGGCCAACCCAAGAACGAGCAATCCGCAACCACGCATCGGGTTAGAGACGCGCCGCCAGAGGTCAGGAAGCCAAAGCTCTTGTTCGCATCGCTTGGCACGTCAACCGAATAGGTCACATCGGTCTGAACAGCCGCGCCCGCGATTTGAACGCCGTAAGACCCCGCGCCTTGACCTCCGGGAGCCACATATCCCGAGCAACGCACCCTATCGAGCGCGAACGTTTGGAGCGCAGCGCCGCTGTCGTCGAGATTGTGAATGATAATTTCGCCGTCGCGGCAAGAACCTGCTTCGCCCGCCTTAACGCCAGCAGCCGTGCCGCTAGTGGTCGCGTCTATGACGAAGCGATCAAGATACGAAAAGTCAAACGCCCCCGCTCGCGTGGTTTTGATGCACGAACCTTTTGCGTTCAGATTTTTTGACCGCAGAAAAATCGGCCCGCCAACGGCAGTGCGGCGGTTAAGAACCGCGAACCCCTCGAAAGTTACCGTATCGACGTTCCAGTCTCGGGTCGCATCGTTTGTGATCGCATGGCCGATACAAGCAATGCCAGACGTGCCGACCGTATCGACTTCCCAATACCCGACGCTTCCGTTGAATATCCGGTGCTGCGCTCCATCCGCTTCAATATCGAAGCCGCCGGGCATCACCGAACCACCAATCGTGCCGCCAACCTTGATCGAGTTCCCGCCTTCCGACCGCCAGCGCAGGCCAGAAATAATCGACACCGCATTGCGCCCGTCGTCAGCCGAGTTGATGGCGGTGACGTAGCCGATGTAGAAATCAGAGGCGTTCTCGGCCTCTACATAGGGCGCAATGTTAGTCAGCGTCGTTACGACAATACCGTCGCCCCGGATTTCTCGGAAGTTGATCGGGCCGGTGATCGACCATTGATGTGCGCCGCCGACGCTGATGCAATGGCATTGCTGATCTTGAACGGTCGAGTTTGGTTGGTTTGTGCGGTTGCCGTCAAACCATCCCCCAGCAAAGATAATGTCAACGCCGATGGTGTCGGCGGTGTGGATGCCCGCATAAATCGGCGAGGTAGAGACGCGGACATTCCAGTCAGTGCTACTGGTCCGCGCCTTGAGGAGAATATCGCCCTCGATGATGATTTTTGTGTAATTGTAAGTCGAGCCGATGAGCAGGACGCCCGCCAACTTGAAGGTGTAGCCCATCGGCAAGATGATGGTCTTGCCCTTGTTGGCGTCGATAGCGGCCTGAATAGCCGCGCTATCGTCAGTCGTTCCGTCACCAACCGCGCCATACCCGAGGACGTTTACAGGCGTGTCCCGCAATTCCGCTTGCAGCGTTCGGTTGACGGCTCCGGTTCCGGTGCGGATAAAGTTCACAAACGACGAAGCAATCTGCCCCAGCGCCGTCAGGAATGCGCTATTGTTCGCCGTGGCCAGCAGGGAGCGGGCAAACGAGGTCAGGTCGGCCATTGCCCACGTTCCCGCGCCGGTCGCGTAAGGCATTTTATTGGCAGCGGATGTAAGGCCAGCGATAGCAGCGAGGTCTGGGTCATACGCGACCACATCGCCGTAATAAAGTGAGGCTTTGATGTTGTCTCGGTTGCGTAGGTCAATGATCGGCAAGCCGTCCGCGTCGGTAATCGCCACCGAGTAAGCAACCGCCGTATCTGCAAAGATTGAGGGAAATACCCCCGCCGCGTCAGCAGAAAGCGGGTTAGGGTGCGCGACGTTGAGAGCCGCCGTAGTGTAAACCGGCAGGAGCGTGGTGGTTTCGTTGACGTAAAACGTCAGTTTCGCCCCAGCTACCGGGTTCCCGTTGATGTCCAGCGCGGGCATACAGTTGGGGATAATGATACGGCCTGCCGCCATCTGGTAACTCCGTCATGGGAAGCGGCGTCGTCCGACGCTGCAAAGTGTGTTATTAGTCGCGGATGCAGAAACATCCGTTGTGGGGACAAGATACGTCCCGTTGGGCTTGGTGGCAGCACGTCATGGCGTGGGTGTTATTTATTCCCGCCGTTTGGTTTATTGTAAAGGCTGCCCGATGGATTACGGAAGCGGTCCTACCATTCTAGGCTGTTGAGCGGGCGCTTGGCTCATGCCCGATTGCGCCGCTAGTATTGGCGTAATCTGCGAAACAAGGCGACGGGCCTCCGGTTCGCCCATACGGGTGCGAAGGATAGCCAACACTTCATCCGGCCCGCTTTGCAGCCCGACCCTGACCATTTGTTCGGCCATGTCGTCGGAAATACCGGCTGACCTGAAAAGGTCGAAAACCCCGCCAATCGCGGCGAGCGGGTTTCCGCGCGCAAGATTTCCAATCACGCTGCCGACCTGATTAATCTCGTTGCCGTCCTGCTGATTTAGGAACGTATTTGACCCGGCGCGCGGATTGACGTTCCGTCCCGTTTCCAGCGCCATCCGTCCGACCCGCCCGCCTTGACGCAAATCTTCAGCCCCAGCGCGGCCCATTAGAGCCTCAGAACGCTGGAACTGCCCGCGCCCGGTTGCGAAAGCGTCCAGCACACCCGCCGCCCCTGCCGGGGTATTGCCCGCATTCTCGACGCCAGACCGTGCGGCGGCTCGCGCTACGTCAATCTCACTCGCGGCCCTGTTTATGCCAGCGCCAACCGGAATAACGCTTTGACCATCGCCACGGGGCGAGCGCGTCATCATCCCTTGGATGCCTCGCACAAAGTCGCGGGCAGTGCCTCGGTTGCCCACGAAACGCTCGCCAATCTCGGTCGCGTCTCCAAGCCTAGCGCGTTCAGCATAACCAGTCAGCGCCGCGTCAAGGGCAGGCGATTGTTCGCGCGCTTGTGAACCAATGCTGCGACCCAAGCCGCCGACAATCCGGCGAGTGTCGCTGCCGGGGTCGCCAACGGTTGACAGGTGACGCCGCAGAAGGTCTGCCGCCGTGACTGACAATTCCAGCCCTTCGTCAGTCGCTTCTCCGACAGCGGTTTGCGTCGAACGGCCCGCCATGCGCCGACCGAGTTCGGCTAGTTCCAGCGCGACCGCCCGCTCTGCCGGGTCTGTGGAGCTTTGGTAAAGAGACGCGGCACTAGCCACCCCGCGCCGCCCTTGCGGACTCCAAAGCGCCTGCGCCGTGTTGTTATCAATCCGAATGGGGGGACCTGCACGGGCCGCGTCAAAAGCAGGACGGGATGCCGTTTGCTGATAGCGTTGCAGCACCTCGTCGATTTCGTTAGGGGACGCTGAAATAGGCGAAATCCGCTCGCCAAGCCCGGCGACGAAATCTTGACTATCAATGCGGCGGCTTGTGGCAAAATCTTCAGCAATCTCCCTGCCGGGGGTCTGGCGGGTTGCTGCAACGCGGATGCGCGATTGCGCCACCGAACCACCGGCATCAGCCGGGACCGGCTCAATCCCGTATGCGCGGGCGTTGGCGATGCGTTGTTCGTATTGGTTTGGACTAACGCCTCGGAACACCTCGCGAACCGCTCGATCTTGACCCGTCATCGGACGGCCCATAATCTGCTCCATGCGGTCTTGAAGCATATCCGACACGCGGGTTCCGCCTGCGGTATTGACCATGCTGCCAATACCGCGCGCGGCTACAGGAACGCCGAGGCCAATAGCGCCGCCTGTTACCGCTCCGCGAACTGCGCCGCTAAACTCTTGCCCTTCAGGAGCCGTGGCCGCGCCCGCCACCGCACCAACCGGCGCACCTGTTGCCAAGCCTCGCCCGCCTGCCGACGCCCATCCCGGCGCGCTTGCAACGTAGCGACCCGCCGCAATCGCACCCGGCGCGACAATGCCGCCCGCAATGCTCAAGCCAAGGTCAAGAGCGCCGTTTTCTTGTCTGAAATCCGCATTGGCGCGGTCTAGTTCCTGCCGGTAAGCGTCCCTGAGTTGCCCCGACGTAAAAGGAATTTCTTGGCCAAGCAGTTGGGTGCTAAAGTTTCGTCCGCGCTGCTGGGCGGCAACCATTTCCGCCTCAAGCCTATCAGAAAGCCCGTAGCTTAGGCCCCGCGACAACGCACGAACGCCGCCCGAAAAAGCGCTGCTTGCACCGTCTTCCGACATTTCGGCCCGCGCAAAATCCCGCGCTCGGCGCTCTTGCTCCGTGTCAGCAACATACGTTTGCGAGGCTTCGTCAAAGCGGCTGTATGAGCCGGGATAGCCCGCCTCGCCGTGCTGCACGACGGTCGCGCCAGTATCTTGCGGGTTTGCCGCCTGATAGCGCGCTAACGCCGCCTCGGGATTTTCCGGGCGATATCCCTCACGAACAACGCGCTGGATTGTGTCCTGCGGCGTCCCAGCGGGAAAAACCACCACCCGGCCATCCGGCATGGTGATTTCGACTTCTTGTCCGGGCGATTGCTGGACTACTGCCATTCGATTTCACCCGTTGCTGGGTTGTAAACGCCGCGAGTTGCGACAGGCTGGCCGGATGCCGCATCGACCGGCGCTGGTCCTCTTACGGCCTCGGGTTGAACCACAGCCGCCTCACGTCCGGGGTTTTGCGCCTGCCATGCGGCCAGAGCTTCGGCCTCTGGCGTTCCCGGCATGGGAAGGGCTTGTGCGGAATACCTTGACCACCAGCTATCAAACGTCTCGCCGTTGGCGTTCGGTTCAGACGGACTGCCGAGGTTTATCCTCCATCGGTCCATCGCCGCGCCGTATGCGGCCTGACGCCGTGCAGTCCATCGCATCGCTTCCGCCACGACGCGATTGGTCTCCGGGGTCGCCTCTGGGCTGATTTGCAAATTCTGAATGAACGCTAGTTCCTTTTCAGAAAGCGGCCCTTTGAGTTGCCCCACGTCACCGAGCGCGCCTTGCGAGCCGATCAAACGGATTTGCTCAAGCTGCTGGGTCTGTTCCCGGTTCGGAATACCGGGCAAGGCGCTCAACGGGGTTCCGCCCATCATCCGGCCCGTCATAATGCGAAAACCGGACATCGGCCCGGTCGGTGCGCCACGGTCCAGCATAGAAATGGCACGATTAGCGCGGGCCTCTAGCGCCCCAGCACCCGCCGCGCCGGTTTGCGCTTCACCGTAGCGCGCAACATCAAACGCCGCGCGGCCTTGTTCAAAGCGTGATTGATACGGGTCGCTCGGAGCCGATGCCGCCAATCGGTCCTCTGTCCGGTCAGCGCGGGCATTGTCAATCGCGTCCTGCTGCTGGCGATAGGCAAACTGTTCCGCCTGAGTGCGCTGGGCAGGCGTTTCCATTGGTTGCAGCCGATAACCGCCACCGAGCGCCGAACCTTGCGGAGAAGCGTCAACGACATATTCCGTGCCATTCCACGTCGCGCGCTGGCCGTTCGGGCCGTAAATGACGCTAGGGCGATCTTGCATTTCAGTCACCATGAAACGTGAATGTGTGTGCGCTCATTTAGAACACGGAACCCGGCTTGGCGCATCCTTGCCTCTAGCTGCTCCATTGTCATCCCGGCAGGCGGGGCGAGGTCTAGGGCTTGGCCTTGAAGGTGGAATGACGTGCTTGACGGGTTATAGCCTTGCCGACGAAGGCGAGCCGTATCGGCTGACGTTCTATCGGCATTGGTTACGCGAACGCCGGGAACAAGGGCTGCAACGGCTTGCTGTGCATCACCCGACGACTGAAAAGAAACGCGCGGGGTCTGCGCCCGTTCTGACTTAGCCCGCACCGGCTGGCCCGGCGCGGGCTGATTAGGGTTTGGCGGGGCCGCTGACCATCCCGGCGGGATGTTAGCACCGAGCGATTGCGGCTGGTTGTTTCCGCTATTCGGCGGGGTCGCTCCCGGCGGCAGAATAACGCCAAACCCGGTTACAATCGGACGGGTTGCGTCCCGTAAGTCTTTACGCTCCGCCAAAAGTTCCGCCGCTGACATATTCGACCGATACCAGCCCGTCAGCATTTCGTCGGTCAGGTTTTCCGGGATTTGCTCGGGCGGAATACCGGCTTGCCCCGCTGCCACAAGGGCCTGTTGCCGCCGTTGCACCGGGTCTTTGATTTCCAGCAGTTGCAGGCCAAGACGCGCGAAGTTCTCAGCCCTTGCCCCCGCCGCCGCGATTTCCGCTTGGGAGGCTGAATCACGGAATTGACGGATGGTGTTAAGCATATCCATATCACCGCCCGCCGCCGTGGTGGCCGCGTTAAAATCGCCGCTCGCAAGAGCCGTTCCGACCGCCTGTCGCGTCCCAAGCCCTTGCGCCCGTTCTGCCCCTTGCGTGTCTCCATACTGGCCAGCCGTAGCCGCTGCGCCGGTATAGTCCCGCGCCGCAATCTGGCCCGCATAGGTGCGGTCGCCACGGGCGCGATACATACCCTGCCCCATCTGCCCGCCGGTCATCAGACCGCGTTGAAAGCCGTCGAATGGATTATTCATCGTCCGAACCACCCTTGCGAGCCGCCATAAAGGCCAATGCCCGTGCCAATCGCGCCAGTCCATGCATTAGCACTGTTTGTCTGGCCTTGCGCCCGTGCATTTGCCCCGGTCATCATCAGGTTCCCGACGTTGCTCGCGTTTTGCATCCCGGCCTGACCGATGCTGCCCGCAATCTGCGGAGCCTGACCGGCAATACCGCCAACACGGTTTAGCCAATCGTTATAGAAGCTGCCGAAGGTGTTTTGCCCTTGGGCTTCCAGCGCCTTCATGCGGCGTCCCGAATACATCCCGCCGACCAGCGGAGCGGCGCGGTCAATTGCGGTGATGCCAGCGCGAAGCTGCTCTTGATAGCCCGGCGTATTGCGGACTTGAGCGCCAATGTCGAGAGCGCCTTGGTTTCCGCCCGCTTGACCGGGCTGGACTTGCGGGTCATTTCCGGGGACGCCAGCACCGCCGTAAAAAATCTGCGGCCCGCCAACGTCTTCACCGCCCGGCATATACTGCCCGCCGCCCGTCATCATGCCCGGTGACATCTGAACCGCCATATCCGACGCGCCGCCGCCTTGGAACCCGCCCTGCGAAGGCCCGCCTGACACGCCTTGGAAACCGCCTCCCGTCATCAGGCCACCGCCGCCCTGAAAGCCGCCCGGTGCCTGTCTGGGCTGGGATTGGGGGCCACCCAAGCCAAGCGCTTGCATATACGTCCCCGACGCGCCCTCGGCCCGACGATATGCGGGCATCTGTAGGGCGAGAAGCTGCTGGAACTGCTGATTTTGCAGATCAGCGGCGCGGTCGGTCGATTGCGAAATCGTGCTGCCCGCGCTTCTTGATGCGCTGGACGACAAGGCGGCAGAACCGACTAGGCCGCCGCCAAGAAGCAACGCGGCAGTAGTGCCAATGGCCATTTTAGAACCTCTTTACGAAGGCGACTTCGTTCTTTTGATACCCGGCGCGAGAATAAACGCGCTCAACTCGGTCGAGATTATCGTCAGCAAGGGCGGCGCATTGAACGCCATTTGCTCCGTTTTCCTTGGCCCACGCCTCAAAAGCCTCGCGGACTTTGCGACCGTTTCCGTCCGGCGCCCACCAACCGACCTCAAACGCGATGACTACGGAGGGGTTGAACCAAAGCGGGACCAACGCCCCCAAAATCATGCTTTCTCCACACAAGAAGACCGCACCATTATCAATGACGCCGCCGAGAAACACTCTAAAGGCTTCCGGGTCGAGCGGGTCGTCGCGCCAAGGCGAATAGGCGTGAAAATCCGTCCCAAGTCGGACAACGGTGTCCAGATCGTCAGCGGTTGCGCGCTTAATCAAGGCGTTTGGTCCGACCGGAACAGGTTAAGCGACAAGTTCACAACCGACCCCGCATCCGCCTTGAAATACAGCGCCGCGCCAGCCGCAACCATCATGCCCGCAATGTCCAGCGAGGTCGATTGACCGGCATACACCGTCTGGACGTGAACCTTGTTTGCATCCGTGGCCGAGCCGCCCGATGCCACCTGATGCACCGTCACCAAACGGGCCACCGTGTCGATGTTCTGAACCTGCGCCCGAACAACGGTCACAAGCTCGTTAGCGCCCGCCGTGGCCAAAGCGACCGAACTGGTCGTTAGAACCGTGGCAACGCCTGTGCCTCTTGTCGCCATCAGTAAAACTCCACCACCCAGATTTTGCCCGCGCCGCCATTGCCGCCAGCCCTCGCGTTACCCGAACGGGCCGCGCCACCGCCGCCACCAGCGCCGTTAAACCCGGCCCCGCCAGCGCCGGACACCGATGAACTGGAACCGCCGCCACCGCCGCCAAAGCCCGCGCCGATGAACGTGGCCGAAATCGCATTTACACCGCCGTCAGAGCCGGTCCCGAGACCACCCGACCCGCCGCCACCCGTTGCAAGCGCGGTTCGCGGTGAGCCTGCCGCGCCGGAACCCCCGACCGCGTTTGAGCCGTTGTAATAAGCGCCGCCACCGCCACCGGGCGCGCCCATTGCCGTATTCGGCGCATCCAAACCGTCGCCGCTTGTCCCGCCGTTTCCGCCGCTACCACCAAGATAAAGACCGCCAACCGCCGTGTTCGCTGCGCCCGCCGTCCCGGACGCCAAACCAGCCGTTCCGCCCTTTGCGGCGAGAAAGTCTCCAAACGCGCTATTTCCGCCCGCCGTGCCATTTGAACCCGCCGCGCCCCCGGTTCCAGCCGCGCCGACCGTGACCGAGACTGTGACCGGCAAGAGAGAGCCTTCAATCGCGGCAAATGATACGTTCGCACCGCCGCCGCCGCCGCCGCCGTTCGCACTAGCAGTGCCACCGCCACCGCCGCCGCCACCACCCACGCCATAGACATGAATGGCCCGGACGTCGGGGTTAAGCCGCCATGTGTCGTTTGCCGTGAACTGGATAACCCGCGTTTGAGGCGGACGGGCCAATCCGCCTAGAAACTGGGCGAAGTTGGTGTCCGTGGTCTTCTTGTAATCATCCAACATTGCGCGGATGCGCTCGACACCCTGCGCTTGCACCTGCTGCAACGCCGTTTCCAGCGTTCGCCGCACCTTTTCCTCACCCGAGGCCGTCGTCAGCGACGACAACTGACTAAGCAAGGTCGTCCCTAGAACGCTGTCCAGATCGTCGTTAAAGCCGCCCGTCCGACGCCAGAGGTTCGTCATCACCCGCAAGCCGTGCGGGGTCAGAACGCCCGTCGCCGGGTCAATAAACGCTATCCGCGTCCCCGGCGGGTCAGCCTTAACCGGCCTCGGCTCAAGCGGAGAAACCATCAGTCAATATCCGCATAAGCCGCAAAGATAGCTCGCTTCGCCGCGTCCGTAATCGTGAACTTGAACGCGCAACCCCGGCTCATCCCTTGACTTGACCACGTAACACGCCGGAACCTGTCGCCCTGCTTTCCGAACGACCGAATGAGCGGCGTCGAAAACTCCTCACCATCCTCAGTCCGGCTTAGGGTGATTTTCGGGTCCAAAGTCTGCGACCCCACGCCAGTCTCTAAGCGAACCTCGACGCTGTTGATGCTAAACCGTTCGCCCTGATTATCAATCCAAGGCGTAATCATTTCAAATGGCAGAACCGCACCGGCCTCGGTGTAGCCGCCAAGCTCATAAACCTGCGCGCCGCCAACCAGATGCTTTCCGTGGGCATAAGCATAATACGGCACTGACCATGTGTCAGACCCGTATGACGCCCGCTCATGCCAAAGGTTCGTCGCTTGATCCCAGACCACGCAACCGGACGGGTTACGGAACACCACGAACAAGTGACCCTGCCAAACGTGCGCCGTAGCAATCGTCAGCGATGCGTCAGCCCATGAAGCGATTTCTTTCTCAATCGCAAAGGTGCTAATCCGCGCCGCCGTGCGCCCATCCAGACGCCGAACCGTCTTATCCGACGCAATCCAGAAAATCGTTT